>ENA-ORXT01002258-ORXT01002258.1-marine-metagenome-genome-assembly--contig:-NODE-2258-length-23497-cov-8.614603_pt1 | contig 23497 bp, 15 predicted proteins | sample MGYA00237868_ERZ511482 | MGnify/ENA metagenome assembly ERZ511482
CCGACCTTGGCCATCTCCTCCTTGGCCTTGTCGTCCTGGATGCCTCCGGCGGCATCGATCGCCTTGAGGGCGCGGGCATAGGCCTTCTGCAGGGCGCCCATGCGCTTCCTGACCTCGTCGACGTCCGGACCGGTCGGGCCCTTCTCCTCCTCCTCGTCGCCGTCCTTCTTGTCGGCCGGCGTCTTGGCGACGTTGATCTCGTCGGTGAGCTCCTTGAAGTTCACGATCAGATCCGACAGGCGCATCTTCTCTTCGGTGAAGGTCTGCCAGCGTTCCAGCAGCAGGTTGATGGTCTCGGGGAAGATGCCCAGCGCCGAGAGCATCTGCTGCAGGCCCTCCTCGATGCGCTTGGCGATCTCGATCTCGCCCTCGCGCGTCAACAGTTCGACAGTGCCCATCTCGCGCATGTACATGCGCACCGGATCGGTGGTGCGGCCGAACTCGCCGTCCACGGTGGCGAGCACCGCGGCCGCCTCGTCGGCGGCATCGTCGTCGCTCTTGCTATTGTTGTTGTCGGCCGACAGGATCAGCGAATCGGCCTCGGGCGGGGTCTCGCCGACGCTGATGCCCATGTCGGCGATCATCGCGATGATCTCTTCCACCTGCTCGGGATCCACGATACCCTCGGGCAGGTGATCATTGACCTCGGCGTAGGTCAGGTACCCCTGTTCCTTGCCTTTGGCAATGAGGTCCTTCAGATTGGACTGCTGACTCTTGTCCATTGCCATGCGCGTGGTCATATGCTCTCGTCTGTCAAACCAACTCTCTAGTGTAAGGGGCTGTCCGCCGAAAGTACATACCGTAACGGCGCCGCACCCTGCGCGGAACAGGGGTGTCACGGTGTCGGGCAGCGGTGTCTCTCGGTCGTGCGACGTCGAGGGTGCGGGTGAAGGCGGGTCGACACGACCGACTGCGAATAGATGTGGGGGGGGATCCGCCGCATAGCAATATCCGTGACGCGCATCGCGTTCGTGCCGCCCGTATATACTGCGCGCCCCCGCGATCCAGCCGCGGTCCAGCTCCCGGAGTCCGCATGCCCGACCGTCCCGATCCCGCCGCCTCGCGCCAGCGCGCCAACGCCATCCGCGCCCTGTCGATGGATGCGGTCCAGGCGGCCAACTCGGGGCACCCCGGGGCGCCGATGGGCATGGCCGACCTGGCCGAGGTGCTGTGGAACGGGTTCCTGTCGCACAATCCGGACAACCCGCACTGGGCCGATCGTGACCGCTTCGTGCTGTCGAACGGGCACGGCTCGATGCTGCTGTATTCCCTGCTGCACCTGAGCGGCTACGACCTGCCGATCGGCGAGCTCAAGAACTTCCGCCAGCTGCACTCCAAGACGCCCGGGCATCCCGAGTACAGCTACACGCCCGGCGTGGAGACCACCACCGGGCCGCTGGGGCAGGGGCTGGCCAACGCGGTCGGGTTCGCGATCGCCGAGAAGACGCTCGCCGCGCAGTTCAACCGTGACGGCCACGCCGTGATCGATCACCACACCTGGGTGTTCCTGGGCGACGGCTGCCTGATGGAGGGCATCAGCCACGAGGCCTGCTCGCTGGCCGGCACCCTGCAGCTGGGCAAGCTGATCGCGGTCTACGACGACAACGGCATCTCCATCGACGGCGAGGTCGAGGGCTGGTTCACCGACGACACCCCCAAGCGCTTCGAGGCCTACGGCTGGCACGTCATTCCCGCCCTGGACGGCCACGACGCGGACGCGATCCACGCAGCCCTGGCGGCTGCGAAGGCCGAGACCGGCCGGCCGACGCTGATCTGCGCGAAGACCACCATCGGTTTCGGCTCGCCCAACAAGGCCGGCAAGGAGTCCAGCCACGGCTCGCCGCTGGGCGATGACGAGATCGCGCTGGCCAGGAAGGAGCTGGACTGGCCCTACGGCCCGTTCGAGGTGCCCAACGAGCTCTACGCCGGCTGGAACGCCAGCGAGGCGGGCGGCCGGCGCGAGGCGGACTGGAACGCGCGCATGGGCGCCTACCGCGAGGCGCACCCCGAGCTGGCAGCCGAACTGGAGCGGCGTCTCGCCGGGCGTCTTCCCGACGGCTGGGCCGAGGCGGCCGATGCCTACATCGCGCAGACCGACACGGCCGCCGAGAAGCTCGCCTCCAGAAAGTCCTCGCAGAACGCGCTCGAGGCCTACGGTCCGCACCTGCCCGAGCTGCTGGGCGGCTCGGCCGACTTGGCAGGCTCCAACAACACGCTGTGGTCCGGCTCGGTCGGCATCCAGGACGATGCGTCGGGCAACTACGTGCACTACGGGGTGCGCGAGTTCGGCATGTGCGCGATCGCCAGCGGCGCCTCCATGCACGGCGGCTTCACGGTGTACGTGGCCACCTTCCTGATGTTCTCCGAGTACGCCAGGAACGCGCTGCGCATGGCGGCCCTGATGAAGGCGCCGAACGTCTACGTGTTCACCCACGACTCCGTCGGCCTGGGCGAGGACGGCCCGACCCACCAGCCGGTCGAGCAGACCGCCACGCTGCGGCTGATCCCGAACATGTCGCTGTGGCGCCCGTGCGACGCGGTCGAGACCGCCATCGCCTGGCGGGCCGCGATCGAGCGCGATGACGGCCCGACCGCCCTGGTGCTCACCCGCCAGGGTCTTGCGCCGCAGACGCGCACCGAGTCGCAGCTTGCCGACGTGCGCCGCGGCGCCTACGTGCTGCACGAGTGCGACGGTGCCCCCGATGCGGTCCTGATCGCCACCGGTTCCGAGGTGGAGCTGGCCGTGCAGGCGGCCGCTACCCTTGCCGAGCGCGGGTTGGCGGTGCGGGTGGTGTCGATGCCGAGCACCGACGTGTTCGATGCGCAGGATCAGGGCTATCGCGATGCGGTGCTGCCGCCGGGCCTGCGCGCCCGGGTGGCGGTCGAGGCCGGTTCCGGCGACCTGTGGCGCAAGTACGTCGGCCTGGACGGGGCGACGATGTCGATCGACACGTTCGGCGAATCGGCGCCCGCAGCCGACGTGTTCGCACACTTCGGGTTCAGCAGCGAGGCCTTGGCCGAGCTGGTCGAACGGACCGTCAAGGCACTCGGCTGATCTGCCGCCGGCACATCATGGTGCCGGCAGGTCCTCTTTCCCCCTTCGTTTCAACGACCAGGACACACCGCATGGCAGTCAAGATCGCGATCAACGGCTACGGCCGCATCGGCCGCAACGTGCTTCGGGCGATCTTCGAGCTCGGGCGCGAGAACGAGTTCGACATCGTCGCCATCAACGATCTGGGCGACCCGGAGACCAACGCGCACCTGACGCGCTACGACACCGCGCACGGTCGCTTCCCGGGCACGGTGTCGGTCGACGGCGACTACATGGTCGTCAACGGTGACAGGCTGCGGGTGTTCGCCGAGCGCGACCCCTCGAAGCTGCCGTGGGGCGAGCTGGGCGTGGACGTGGTGCTCGAGTGCACCGGCATCTTCGCCAGCCGCGAGAAGGCGGCCCTGCACCTGCAGGGCGGGGCGAAGAAGGTGATCATCTCCGCACCGGCCAAGGGCGAGGTGGACGCAACCATCGTCTACGGCGTCAATCACGAGTCGCTGAAGGCGTCCGACCAGATCATCTCCAACGCCTCGTGCACCACCAACTGCCTGGCGCCCGTGGCCAAGGCGCTGAACGATTCGGTCGGTCTCGTATCGGGCCTGATGACCACCATCCACTCCTACACCAACGACCAGGTGCTGACCGACGTCTACCACTCGGACCTGCGCCGGGCGCGTTCGGCCACCATGTCGATGATCCCGACCAGCACCGGAGCCGCCAAGGCGGTCGGGCTGGTGCTGCCGGAGCTGGCCGGCAAGCTGGACGGGTTCGCCATGCGGGTGCCGACCATCAACGTCTCGATCGTCGACCTGACCTTCACCGCCGGGCGCGACACCGACGAGGCCGAGATCAACGCCATCCTGAAGGCGGCGGCCGACGGCAAGGTGCTGGACTACAGCGACGAGCCGCTGGTCTCCACCGACTACAACCACACCAGCGCCTCGTCCACCATCGACTCGCTGCTCACCCGCGTCATCGACGGCAAGCTGGTCAAGGTCTGCTCGTGGTACGACAACGAGTGGGGCTTCTCGTGCCGCATGCTCGACACCACGCTGGCCGCCGTCAACGCGGGCTGAGCCCGTGGCCATGCGTCTGATGAGGGAGCAGCCGCTCGCAGGGCAACGGCTGCTGGTGCGCCAGGACCTGAACGTGCCGATCGAGGGCGGCCGGATCGGTTCGGATGCGCGCATCCGGGCCTCGATACCGACCCTGAAGTACGCGATCGGTGCCGGTGCGCGCACCATGATCATGTCGCACCTGGGGCGTCCGAGCGAGGGCCAGCCGTCGGTCAAGGACTCGCTGGCGCCGGTCGCCGTGCGCCTGGGCGAGTTGCTCGGGCAGCCGGTCCGGCTGGTCAGCGACTACCTCGACACGCCGCCCGAGCTCGAGGACGGCGAGGTGGTGCTGCTGGAGAACGTGCGTTTCAACGTCGGCGAGAAGGGCGATGACGCGGGCCTTGCCAGACGCTACGCAGCGCTTTGCGACGTGTACGCCATGGACGCGTTCGGCACCGCGCACCGGGCGCAGGCGTCGACGCACGGGGCGGGGCGGTTCGCACCGGTCGCCTGCGCGGGGCCGCTGCTGGCCGCCGAGATCGAGGCGCTCGGTCGCGCTCTGCACGACCCGGCGCGCCCGCTGATCGCCATCGTCGGCGGCTCCAAGGTCTCCACCAAGCTCACCGTGCTGTCCACGCTGATCGAACGGGTCGACCGGTTGATCGTCGGCGGCGGCATCGCCAACACCTTCATCGCCGCGGCCGGGCACCCGGTCGGCAAGTCCCTGCACGAGCCGGGACTGGTCGATGAGGCGCGACGCCTGATGCGGGCCGCCGAGGCACGCGGTGCGGCGATCCCGATACCGACCGACGTGGTCTGCGCGCGCGAGTTCTCGGCCGATGCGGAGCCGGTGGTGCGCGCCGTCGATCAGGTCGGCGAGGGCGAGCTCATCCTGGACATCGGACCGGACACCGCGGCCGCCTACGCCCGCTCGCTGGAGGAGGCCGGCACCATCGTGTGGAACGGCCCGGTCGGGGTGTTCGAGTTCGACGCCTTCGGCCAGGGCACGCGCACGGTGGGCGAGGCGATCGCCGCCTCGAGCGGCTTCTCCATCGCCGGCGGCGGCGACACGCTCGCAGCCCTCGACAAGTACGGCATCGAGGAGCGGATCTCGTACGTGTCCACCGGCGGGGGAGCCTTCCTGGAGTTCCTGGAAGGCAAGACGCTGCCGGCGGTGGCGTTGCTCGAAGAACGCGGCCGGTAGACCCGGTCGTTCATTTCACCCGGATCCGTCACCCGGATCCACAAGGAGCCGTGCCCACATGACCGATACGCTGTCCCTGCTCGGCGACGAGGCCGAGTACCTGCTCGACTACACCTGCACCGGCATCGACAAGTCGATGCTGCACCTGCCCGGCGACGACTACGTCGAGCGGGTGATCGGGGTCAGCGATCGCGGTCCCGGCACCATGCGCGCCATGCAGGAGATCTTCGACCACGGGCGGCTGGGCGGCACCGGCTACGTCTCCATGCTGCCGGTCGACCAGGGCATCGAGCACTCCGGCGGTGCCTCCTTCGCCCCCAATCCGATCTACTTCGACCCGGCCAACATCGTCGAGCTGGCGATCGAGGGCGGTTGCAACTGCGTGGCCTCCACGCTCGGCGTGCTCGGTTCGGTATCGAGAAAGTACGCGCACCGCATCCCGTTCATGGTCAAGCTGAACCACAACGAGACGCTGACGTTGCCGGCGATGTACGAGCAGACCCTGTTCGCGCAGGTGGAACAGTGCTTCGACCTCGGCGCGCTCGCCGTGGGCGCCACGATCTACTTCGGCTCCGACGACTCGCGCCGCCAGATCCAGGAGATCTCCGAGGCGTTCTACCGCGCTCACCAGCTGGGCATGGCCACCGTGCTGTGGGCCTATCTCAGGAACCCGGAGTTCAAGAAGGACGGCAAGGACTATCACGTCTCCGCCGACCTGACCGGGCAGGCCAACCACATCGCCTCGACCATCCAGGCCGACATCGTCAAGCAGAAGCAGGCCGAGAACAACGGCGGCTACACCGCGGTCGGGTTCGGCAACACCCATGACCGGGTGTACTCGCACCTGACCACCGATCACCCGGTGGACCTGGTGCGCTACCAGGTGGCGAACTGCTACATGGGCCGGGCCGGACTGATCAACTCGGGCGGCGGCTCGACCGGCAGCGGCGACCTGGAGCAGGCGGTGAGGACGGCGGTGATCAACAAGCGTGCCGGTGGCATGGGGCTGATCTCGGGCAGGAAGGCGTTCCAGAAGCCGATGAAGGAAGGGGTGGAACTGCTGAACGCGATTCAGGATGCGTATCTGGATGAGCGGGTGACGGTGGCTTGATCTGGCGGATGGTTTCGTACTTGTCGATCTGAGGTGGCTCGGCAAACTCACGTGGACAGAACGTGATGTGTTGCGGGTGACGATGCAAACACAGTGAACTTGTGATCTGTGTCACGGGCTTGAGAATTGCTATGGCTGTAGCGGTGTGGAGTCATCCATGCCTTCATCCCCGGAATCAGCCAAGCACATGCACACGTTCACTGCTGACACCCGCTTGGCCGTCATCGGGCTGGGTTACGTCGGACTCCCCTTGGCCGTGGAGTTCGGCCGTACCGGCACGCCGGTGATCGGCTTTGACATCGATACGGGACGTATCGAGGAACTGCGTGATGGGCAGGACCGCACCTTGGAGGTCAGTCTGGCTGAACTGGACAAGGCTTCGGCCCTAACATTCAGTCACCAGATCGAGGACTTGTCCGGATGCGATGTATTTATCGTTACTGTACCGACGCCGATCAACCGCCACAAGCAGCCCGATCTGACCCCTCTGATCAAGGCTTCCACAGCCATTGGACGTGTGATGAAGCGTGGGGCTGTCGTGATCTACGAGTCGACCGTCTATCCCGGTGCGACCGAGGAGATCTGCGTACCGATACTGGAGGCTGAATCCGGGTTCGATTACAACGACGGCTTCTATTGCGGTTACAGCCCCGAGCGCATCAATCCTGGTGACAAAGAGCATCGGGTGAGCACTATCACTAAGGTCACCTCAGGTTCCACCCCGGAGATTGCCATCCAAATCGACGGGCTATATCAGCGCATTGTCACCGCCGGTACGCACCTTGCCAGCTCCATTCGCGTTGCCGAAGCTGCCAAGGTGATCGAGAACACCCAACGAGATCTCAATATCGCACTGGTTAACGAGCTAGCGCTAATTTTCGGTCGTTTGGGGATTGATACGCTCGAGGTACTGGAGGCGGCCGGCACGAAGTGGAACTTCCTCCCCTTTCGACCCGGTCTGGTCGGTGGACATTGCATCAGCGTAGATCCGTACTACCTGACGCACAAGGCGCAGGAGATTGGCTATCACCCGCAGGTGATCCTGTCAGGCCGGCAGATCAATGACGGCATGGGAGAGTTCATCGCCGAGGAAGTGGTCAAGTTGCTCACCCGAAGGCGAATACACGTGGCCGGTGCGCGGATCCTGATCCTCGGTTTTGCATTCAAGGAGAACTGTCCGGACCTGCGGAATACGCGTGTGGTGGATATTGTTCGAGAACTCGAAAGCTTTCACGCCACGGTCGAAGTGCACGACCCTTGGGTCAATGTCGGTGAAGCTCAGCGTGAATATGGCATCACGCCAGTTCCTGAACCACGACTAGGGCAATACGATGCGATCGTGCTGGCTGTAGCGCATGAGCAGTTTCGGGAAATGGGAGTCACTGGTATCCGTCAGCTGGGAAAGCCTGAACATGTGCTCTACGACATTAAAAGTGTATTGCCGGCAGATCAAGTCGATGCGCGGCTTTAGGTTGGGGCGTTTCATTGAACAAGAGAAAAATTCCGTGCAGTGAGTTCATGCTCTAGTAGATCGTCTTGGTCGTATCTTTCATTAGGTCTGCCAGCTTTTAAACGCAACGGTCTGAGCGATAAGTAGTTGGGGCGGATTTGACCACGGCTTCTTGGATGAGCCGGTAAGCCGAGGAGATCACGCAGGGTTCTGCGAGAAGCTGGAGGAACAACTCGCCGATCTACTCGCCCATGACCAAGTGGTTGGTTGCGAAGGTGTACTAAATGCCGCACCCATGTCGTCAGGACATAGACATTTCTACTGGTCTTTTAATTAAAGTAGGTTTACATTGTCGAACGCCAAGGGCGAATGCGCTCGGCAATGTAGAGAGCGTACTGTACAGAAACGACATCGGGGTTAGCGCTCGGATACGAACATCCCTCATTAAATCACGCACTGTGAGAGCGTGGACCCACGTCATACGATTGATGGTAGCCGTGCTATATACTAGTGAAGTTATTGTATATCAGAAAATAATGAATCGATAAAACTTACGTGGATCATTAATAATGACCAGAAAACTGACGATTGGCGTTACTACATTCAACGAGTCCAACCATATTGCCGGTCTCCTTGTCAGGTTCGCCGAAGTTGATCGCAACGCTTTCGGCTTCATATTCTTTGACGACGCTTCACCAGATGGAACGGTTGCATCTATTCTGAATAGCGAATTTTACAAGACGCATAATGTCCATATCGAGGTAGCCAAGAAGAACTCCGGCGGCCCTGCCGCTGGAAGACAATGGATCGCGGCGAACGCTGAAACTCCGTTCGTCACCTTTATCGACGGTGATGATCTCGTACGTATGGATAAGCTGGAGCAAGTGCTTCCCAAGCTCGACGACTCCGTCGACATGCTCATCACGCCGTACATCTTCAAAGGGAAAACGGTTGGTCTCAATGCGCCAAATGGCTTGGTTGAAATCTGCGATAAGACAGTCGGTCGGCTTATTTCAGGTATTGCTGGTCGAATCTACCGAGCCGAAGTAGCGGAGCGCTGCGTATGCTCTGATTATATCGGTCGGTCCGAAGACGCGCGGCTGAACCTCAACATAATACGAGAGGGAAATAAATCAATCTACTATGACTCGTCCGCCTGTTTTTACATCATCGAACAGACTAGAAAATCCGCATCGGCACGTCAAATTAACCTGACTGAGTTCGCCGAACGAGTTCGTCGCTATCGAAAATTGGCCGAGCGCTATAATCTCGGTGCAGACTACATTCATGCTGTTAGACGAAATTTTTTGAAAACGGCACGTTCGGATTTGTCCCTAGATTTGCGTGAGCGTGAGGTTCTCGTGAGCGGAATCAACAAAATTCTGATTCCAAGAGTTAAAAGAATGGTCTTCCTTTGTGCCGATATTTCCAGGCTAGGTGGCGTTCCGACACGCATGAATAAATTAATTAGTATTGGTTCGAGTGACGGGCGTGAATACAAAATGATCGGTGTGGAGAACGCGGGCGGCTGGAAGCTGGACGCTTATTCCTTCTTTCCGGCGGACGAAGAGGAGATTCGTGACGAAACCGAGCGCTGGAAAATATACGATACTGTTGTCGTGACGCATAATACCGTTCTGACAAGGATGCCACAGTGGTTTCGCTCTCGAGTAGCGAAGCTTCCAGTCATTTATTTCGGTGCTGCACAGCTCTCGTACCTCTTGAAGCATAATAAGAAATTTCTCGAACTTTCCAATAAAGTGTCGCTTCGCGCAAGCGCAATTGTTTCCTTGACGAACGCGGATATCAATTTTCAACGACAACTTGGAATCTTCGGACAGACGCAGATTGATCTTTTTGTCCCGCAACGCAGAAAAAACACATACCTATATAGTGGAAAACCGGTCTGCGGCTATGTTGGCGTGACAGACTTCAAGGCCAAGGCCACCGACAGGCTCCTCGACTTGGCCTTACGCTTGCGCGAACACGGTCTTCCGCCGCTCAAGATGTTCACAACAGACGCTCGGAATTCTCCCGACTATGAGGAATTCGTGCGCCGCGCCGAGGATATGGGCTGTAAGGATATGATCGATCTGCAACTCAATCGGTCTGATAAAGAAGAAATGTACTCGGCGATCGATGTGCTGCTGGTGCCATCATGTCAAGAGTCCTTTGGCAATGCAATATTAGAAGCGTTCTCGCTCGGCGTTCCCGTATTCGCTGCCTCTGAAGCTCCGGGACCTAGCTACCTCTTGGCCGATCGGGATTGTGGTTTGCTCTTCGACCAGTTCAATGCAGCTGAAGTGGTGGCCGCGCTAGTGAATGCTCGGCCTGAAGAATGGAAACGGATGTCCAACAATGCGTTCGCCGAACACAAGAAGTTCACAGCGAATCGATTTGTGAAACAGCTGGACGTACTGGCGGACAAGACACTCGCCACTTTTTCGGGAGCTAATACGATCCAGGTCTTTCCCCAGCTTGCCTTGAAAGAAAAAATAACTGACGGAGGGCGGAACCAAAAGCGAAAGGAATATTTAGAGGCCAGAGAGGCGCTAATCGTCCGTTTGCGCGAAAAAGAGACCGTTCTGAAGGCAAAACTGGAGGTGTCTCGGAAAGAGGAAAAAGCGTCTCGTGCGCTCGTCCGAACGCGTGGCGTGGTGATTACAAAGCGAGGTGAAATTATCGCGCGCCAACGCGAGGCCGCGGAGCTAGCACAGGTGAAGATTGACGCTTTGAAGGAGCGCCTGGCCGAGGAGTCGCCTCATTGCGAGCAAGCTGGAGGAGATATGAATAGCTTCTTGTTGGACCTGCCTTGATGTGACAAGCACCAGGTTCAGAACGATTGGTCTGTGGCGCGGCTCGCGGCGATTGGCGAAGATGATCGACAACTACCCCAACCTGTATGGGCTCGAGTTAAGCAGTACCTAGGCGTTGACGGCACGCTCGCGATACGAAAAACCCGTGGGAACGTAAATTGCACGATGAACGACAAGTCGTGTCGAGTCATCGAGGACTGATACGTGTCGCATGGACTGGTACTCTATATTAATAATACGGAAGTGCAATGGAAAACAGAAAAAACATCCTGAATCCGTACGAACAACTTCCGGAGCAAGCCTTCTGGCGCCCATCGGTAGGCTCCAGATCACCGTTCGATATTAATAACCTATGGCAGCCAAAATTTCCATTGAATCCTGCTGGTAAGTGGGTCACTTTCGGCAGCTGCTTTGCGCAGCACTTGAGTAAAGCTTTAGTCGAAGGCGGTTTCTCGTGGAAAAACTATGAGCGAGCGCCTGCCGGGGTAATACCGGATGTAGCCAAGCGCTACAATTACGGAGTCTATTCTGCTAGGACTGGAAATATATATACGACAACTCTACTATTGCAGTGGATGAAATGGGCGCTGGGGGAGGAGAAGATGCCTGAAGAGGTATGGGAACAAAATGGTCGGTACATGGATCCGTTCCGTCCCGCTATCGAGCCGAACGGTTTCGCGACATTCGATGAGCTGATGGCTTCCAGGAGAGTGACGCTTGACGCGTTTCGCCGATGCATGACGGATTCCAGCTACTTCGTCTTCACTCTAGGCTTGACCGAAAGTTGGCATCATGCCGATGGCTATGAATATCCGATGTGTCCGGGCACTGTTGGCGGTACATTCGATGCGACGCGCCATTCGTTTCGCAACATGAACTACAACGAGGTCTACTCCGGTCTCGCGCGAGCGATCGCCTTGCTCAGGAAGGCCAACCGGAATGTTAAGATTCTTTTAACCGTGTCACCGGTACCCCTTACCGCCACAATGTCCGGCCAACACGTTCTCGTTGCTACCATGCACTCCAAATCAGTTCTGCGCGCGGTCGCTGGATATCTGCAAGGGCGCTCACCATATATTGATTACATGCCTTCGTACGAAATAATTAATTCGTCTCCATTCAAAGGCATGTTTTTCGAACCGAACATGCGCGGTGTGAACCCTTGCGGCGTTCGATTCGTAATGGATGAATTTTTTCGCGGGGCAGGACTGACCACGCCCGTCTCACACTCATTGGTTGATCGAGTTGAGCCAAGGTCTGTTGCGTCTTCCGAAAGCGAGCAGGACCCGGTATGCGAAGAAGAAATGTTGGGAGCTTTCGGGTAGAGATGTCTGTGAAAATATGTGTAGTGGGAAACTCTCATACGGCGTGTGTCAAGAGAGCATGGGACGAGCGTAAAGAGCGTGTTCCCAACACGAACATGACGTTCTTTGCAAGTTCAGCAAACTCCATTATGGAGACGGCAGTGCAGGGGGGGAGGGTTGTACCGAAAACCGACAGCACTCGCCGAAGCTTCTTAATCACAAGCGAGGGACTCGACACGATAGATCCAGCGCAATACGATCATGTCGTGCTCTATGGGATTGGAGTCTCTTTCGGTCGCACGGTTAAGATACTGCGGAGTGTGAAAGAAGGGGTGTTCAGCGAGAGTTTCGTCGCTGAAGCTGTTTTTAAAAACAATATTTCTTCGAATCATATATACTCGCTTTTTCAATCGATATCGGGCCCGAAAGTCTGGATATTTCCGAGGCCGAACACAGCCTGCGAGAACCTAGATCAACCAACCGATATGGCTACGCTGACACGCGATAGCGCGACTGAGTACTCTCGCCTGTCTAAAGTTTGCGCGAAACTAGGTTTCGGATATGTGCAGCAACCAGTGGATACGCTGGTCTCGCTCGACCGGACGCGTAGCAAATTTAATATTGAAGGCTATGCGTTGGGTCCGGATCCAAAAGCGGCTTACAAGCAAATTTCGTTTGACAAGACGCGAAACCACATGAATATGGAGTACGGAGCGCACGCACTCGACACGTTGTTCTCGAGTTTAGCTCACTAGGAACCAAAGAGATCGCTATGGAAGTACGTGAAGACAGTAGCCCGGAGATCGACTCAGACGCAGCAGATAGTAATTCGATTGAGTTGCTCATTGAACGCGCACGGGATGCGTTTAAGGAAGCTCTCTACGAGTCTGCCCTCGCGCTGTGGAGCCGGGTCATTGCCGTACGGCCGAATCGTGCAGGTCCTTGGTTCGAGTCCGCAAAATGCGCTTCCGCCCTTGGTCTGCACGATGATGCCGTCCGGCGGGTCGAGAGCGCCATCGAACTGCGCGAAAACGAGCCGGTATATGAGGCCTTCTTGCAGCGTCAGCACCTTCTGGTCCACGAGCGATCACTGGCCGTCGTCGAGTCGCTCGGTTCGTCGAGTCGAGAGAAGGCCTGTTCTCCTACAACTGATACTGAAGAGTGGGCAATTGACCGCTTCGCGATTGCCCAGAGGACACGTCCGGACGAGACAGCCTGCTCGTCCACCCAATCATTTATCGCCTCCCATGTCCCTGATTTATCGAATCGGTTCGAAGCGGTACGTCGAAACCAGCAATCTTCACGTGCGGCCGGAACTGCCAGTGCGCGAGCAGGCCATTCGGCGCGTCGTGCCGGACACCTTGAGCAGGCTAGGGTGTTCTACCTAGATGCCGTTCAGAAGTGTCCAGACAACCTAACGGCCTGGAAGTCTCTTGTGGAGGTGCAGTTAGCTGGATTCGACGTCATCCAGGCTGATTTGACCATGAGGAACATGGAGCGCATCGTACCGAAATTGCGCCGTGTGGAGATGTTTCTCAAAGTAGAGAAAATGTTCCTGAAAGTCGTGCGAGGTCTGTGCGGAGCTTTTCCCCTGGATGTTGAGATGCCACTGCTATCGCAACCGCTCCTGCACGTTCTAAGCTCGTTCGAGAACGAGTCCGACACCGATACAGACGCTAGCACTGTTGGCCACGTTTTCAGTTGCTTTGTCCGCGCGCAACCGGAGAGGATTCCCTTGTTGAATCGAAGCTTGGAAGCTCGGGTTCGTCGCTTGAACTTGATGGAGCGGCAGCTTCGGAAACTCGTCATCCTATGTCTCGCTGGTCGACTCAAAGGCGGTGTGAGGCAACTTGCCGTGGAGTGTTCGGCGTTGGCCGTGAGGGAGTGTGCGCTCGCGCCCGAAGCCTACCGCGCCTCTTCAATACCGGCGACACTGAAAGCCGTCACGCGTCTTGACAGAGGGCTGCGCCTCGCTACAGCCAATGGTGACGATGCTCGATCCGAACTCGTAGCCGGTGCTGCCACGCTGCTCGTCGCGAACGAACTGATCGGATTCGAGTTCCTTTCGATTCTGGCGCTTCGAACCGTTCTATCGATCGCCGATTCACACGAAGAGCTCGTCTCGGTTCCCGTATACGGCTGGTACGACTGCCTGTTCTGTCAACTGCGAGGCCTGTCCGATGATTCCATCGCTTGGCAGATTGAACAGTCTTGCAAGTCGGGGACGCAGGAGCTAGCCGTTCGGAGCGTTGCCATGCGCCCGGCGAGGCGCTTCTCTTCAACGTCGGTGGTTCGCATCGCTCGTGCTTTGCGTAAGGCCGGGGAGGTGGAGGCCGCACTGGGACTGTTGGTAGACGGCGAGCACGACTCGTTCCCGGCACTCCGCGAGAGAGCAATGGCGTGCCATGCACTCGGGCGACCCTTCGAAGCAATTCAGATTTGGCAGAACCTCAGACGCACGGACAAGGTCGGCGAACGTCAAAACTTCAAAGGACTTATTGCTTCCGTTCAGCTCGCCCAAGGTCCGAAAGCTGCCGAGAAAGTCTTTCTCGGCCGTATCGAAAGCAACCTGGACGTATCTTGGTCATTTTTAGAGGCGGCCATCGCCGCTCTACGGGGGCTTCGCTCGTTGCGAGCGGCCGCTCTAATCGCCGAACGCATCGTTAAGCGTCCGTATTGTGAGAACGCCACCCTCCTGCGTTCGTTCACCGGCTTCTACGCCGAACTTGGTGGCGACGTACGGACGATCTACGCGCTCGCATCGACTTGGCACCGGGTGGAACCCGATCGGGACTCGATCGCCGTCCTCGATCTGGCAACGGAGGCCATCGCTTTGGGGGAAGATTTGCTTGAACGGAATTCGGAAACCGTGTCGATCGCGGCCATTGGGATAGATGTTGTACTGCGAGCTACCTCACAGCGTAACTTGGCAACTGGAGATGGACCGGTAACGCTCGTTTTACCGTCGATGGGCCCGGGTGGTATTCAGCGACAGGTGTTCAACACGGTTAACGGGCTAATCGGGAATCAGCCTGATCGCGCACCGCCCATGGTGGTTCCGGTGAGTATGGCTGCTCGTAATTTCGACTTCTACCTTGAGCGATTCGAGGCCATTGGTGCCGAGGTCGCGCTAGCGGTGCCAGAGGCGTACGCTCCACGTCTGATAGATGTACCAAATCGTGATCTCGTGCGCCGAGGCCTTGCGCTGCTGCCTGAGCGATCGGCTAGGACCATTGGCTATTTTGCCGACTTGTTCATCGACAAGCGTCCCGAACTGGTGCACGGCTGGTATGACACAGTGAATGTCTGGGCCGGAATCGCAGCACGGATCGCCGGCGTTCCTCGCGTGCTGCTCGGCGCGAGAAGTATCGCTCCAAGGGGGCGGCGGCGGGAGATTGTCGAAGCAACGCCCGGCTACCGGAGCCTTCTCGCGTTTGACAACGTTGAAATCGCCACCCTGTGCGATGCCAGTGCAGTGGATTTTAAAGAGTGGCTCGATTTGCCGGATGAGAAGGTGCGCGTTGTCTACCTAGGCGTGGATGAAGAACAGTTCGACCACGCTTCGTTAGGTCGGCGGCAGCAGGATGCATGGAGAGAATTGTCGGTCCCCTCGGGTACTGTCCTGATTGGCAGTGCATTTAGATTTTCCCACGAGAAGAGGCCCTTGCTCTGGCTGGAGGGAGCAGCCGAGCTCGCTCGGCGACGGGACGATGTACATTTCGTACTTTTAGGCGATGGACGTCTGGTCGCCGAATCACAACAGCACGCTCGTCGACTCGGTATCGCAGAACGCGTTACCTTCGTCGGACTTACTCAGGACATTGCTGCATACGTCTCGCAGCTTGACGTGTTGTTGCTCACCTCGGACTTTGAAGGTACGTCGAATATCGTTCCGGAGGCGCAGACGCTGGGTGTGCCCGTTGTTGCCACGCGTGTTGGTGGCCTCCCTGAAGCGTTTGAAGACGGTGTGACAGGTTTCAGCCTGTCCGCCGACCCTTCAGCGCGGGAGATCGCTGAGACTGTCCTGAAGGCACTAGACCCAGAATGGTCCGCGAAAGCGCGTCCGCTCGCCCGTAAATTCGCTCGCAAGCGCTTCGGAATTCAGCGAATGGTGCACGAGACTGCAAGCGCCTACGGTTGGTTAACTCGGCATGCTCAAAGCGCCCCGTTGCAAACGTCCTCATCGAAGTCGCAGTTCGCTGGACCACGTGGAAGTAAATCACACTGCGCGCATTCATGTCTAGACCGTGCCGCATGAATCACGGAACACTAAGTGGCGTCGAAAGTCGATTAAAGCGAGACCGAGGCATGAGCACCGAAACACCATTGATGGATCCCCCTATGCTCGGTATCGAGCCGACCCTTCTGATCGGAACATGTTGGATCGAACGACTAAAAATGTTCTTTTCAGAAGAGGGTCGCGCTAGCATAAGTTGCCTAGGTGCGCACGTTCAGTATCCGAGAGAAATCGTGCAAATGATTTTGTATGTAAAAGGCGCAATCAATTTTCCGAGCGAGATGCTGCCACTAGCGATCGACGGTGTAAGCAGTAGAGAATTTCGCTACCGAGAAGAACAAGAATTCCATCGCGAGACAGGGTGTCGCGCACTTGCAAAGTCTAGTCACGTGATCGTGGAGATCAGTTCGCTCAACGGCGTGTACATAATGAACAGCGATCTCGTTGCGAATTTGACGAGTTTGTCAAATTTTAGAAAAAATCAAGCATCGTCGAGTTTCATCAATACACCGACTGTTTATGCAGCGTCCGAACGCTGCATCGTCAAGCGATACTCCAAGCAGGATTTTCTCGCCGACATACTCAGAATTCTTGCGTTACTGGGTCATCGACGGGTGACCCTGGTCAGTCATTTCAGAGCCTGCAATCTCAGGGCCTGCAAACCAGCCATTGGCACATCAGCCGACGACAGGGTGTTGCTTGGACTGTGGGTGGCCGAGGCAGCCGCCTTAGGCGGCTGCCTTTTCGTAGATCAGTCGGATCCGGTATCGCGGCTCGGACCGAACGTGGCGTCGAAGGACAGTTCGCGCTACAGCGGGACAGGCGAGCGTGAGATGGCTTCCTTGATCGAAGCGACCTTGCATCGGTCAAAGCCTCAGGACGTTCGCAAATGGAAGTCGGCAGCATAGTTCCACTGCGTCAAACATTCTGAGCCGTCATCCGAACGCCTGAAATAGCAGGAGTATCGTGATCGCCGAGTCAGGCACGTGTGCTGGAATGGTCGTTGCTTCTCTGCGTCATCGCCGCCGTCATCATCCCGTACACGGCGTTACTCGCGTGTGTTTCCCATGCGACGCCGACTCTCCTCGGCCGCAGGAAAAATCTGGAGCCAAGTGATGTCAGCAACAGTAACGAGTATCGATCGAAAACTGGTCGAGAAGCAGTACGCGGTCGAGCTCACCGAAGAGCTGAGCCGCTGGAGTCGGGTTCTGGAGGCCGAAGAAGATTGTCTCGACTCGAGACTTCGGGTGATAGAAATCCTCACGGAACTGGAAAGGAACGATGAGGTTGCTCGGCAGTACGAGCTGGCCGCACCATTTCATGCAGAGGATTTGCGTTTTACGGTTCCGTACGCTCGACATCTATTGCGTTCGGGAGCAACAGCGGATGCAATCGAATGGTGGTCGAGAATCGAGAGGGTTCGGCCGTCGGACGTGGAGGCTCTCAATAATCTCGGTTTCCTGTTCCTTAGAGCAGGCAATCCGGATGAGGCACTACGTCGCGCCGAGCAGCTCGAAGAATTGGACGCTGGTCGTGCCTGCCAGTTGCGCATTCGTTCTCTGATCCAGTCGGGGCGCCATGAAGAGGCAATGACGGAGATCGAAGCAGATCGAGTTGCCGATAGCACAACCTCGATGGACACCATAGAGCTGGCGAGTCTCTTTACGCGTTTTGAAAATCATGAGATCGCGCGTTCCCTACTCGCCTCGGAAGAAGATCGCGTTCGAAGCGATCCTGCCGTCGCCGCGCTCTATCTGCGGGTCCTCCAGCGCTTGGGTCACCATGCCGAGGCCAGCGCGGTTCTGAACGAATTGCCACGTTCAGTACTGGTCCCAAGGTTAAGAAAAATTCAGGCCGAAGTCTTGATTTCCCTCTCTCAGTTCGAAGACGCGGATTCGGTTTGCATGTCGGCCTTGCAAGAGGATCCTGACAATGTCGATTTGCTGAAGTTGTACGCCCGTTCCGCGCAAGCCCGATTCGCTAGCGAGCGGGCCGCATGACCGTAAACGTCTCCGTTCGGCGTGAGGTAAGAAAGTCGTCTGCTGTCGACGCTTTTCCAACGCTGGAAGAGGCGAATCGCCGGTGGGAGTGCGTGCTGGACCATGATCCAAATTGTGAACAGGCGTTGCTGCAACTCGTCAGCAATTGCCTGTTCGCAGGTGAGACCGCTACGGCCGATAGCTTCATCGCGATGCTCTACAGTTTGCCTAGCATCGACAATCGGTCTCGCATGCTTGAATTGCAAGCTCGGCGTTCAGAGCTCGACGGAAACGTGGAGGAAAGCATGGAAGCCTGGAGACGGGTCGCCGAGGGCGGAGGCAATAGCGATGCGGCCTTCACGCATGTTGCACGGCTTGCGCTCTCGGCTGGGCTACCGGCATACGTACATGTCGCACTTGATCGACTATCTGCGAATGCTGCCGGAAGCGAGTTCGTTCGGATCTTGCGGGCTCGAGCGTTCAGCCGACAAGACAGGTGGTCCTGCGCGCGTGATGCCATAGGTACGATCGACCAGTACGTATCGCGGTGCGATGCTGCGATCGAAGTGCTGTTCAGGTGCTACTGCGCAGATAGGCGACTTGTGAATGCTCATGAAATCTTCGCCAGCAGCAGAGTGCGATCTCGGGTTCTTGGCGACTACTACCTCGGTCGTGTGGACTTTCACGATGCCGAGTACGGGAAGGCATGTGATCGGTTCTCGCGATCGGTCGAGACAAGCAGTCACGGCGACAGCAAGGTTTGGCTCATACGTACCTTGTGCAGCATGGGACGTTTGCGCGAGGTCGAGGCTTACCTCGCCAAATTCGCATCTGATGACTCCATCGACCGGGTGACGCTTGCCAGGTGTCAGGAGGCAGCGGGGTGGCTGGAAGCAGCCGGCGTGAGCCGTCTGCGCCACGCTCGTGAATCCGGGACCTCCCGGGCTTGGGATCAACTGGTACAGTTTCACTTTGGATACAGGGACTGGGGCCGAGCGTGGTGCTATCTGCTTGAGGCGGAGGCCGCAGAGCGAGTATCCGCACAGCAGAAGCAACTTGCGCAGGTAATTCGCGAATCTGTTGAGGCGACCGGTGAGCGGCTACCGGCTTGTGTTCTCGAGGCTCGCAGCTTTGCTTTCTCCTCAAGCGAGAGGCTTGTGGACGCAATGGTCGATCGGTTGCTGGAAACTCGTCCGGATCGAATGCACCCGTCCACAGCAACGTCGGGAAGCACGATCGTTCTGGTCATAAATTCCCTCGGTCCCGGCGGGGCCGAGCGACAGATCGTGAATCTGGCAAACGGCATCGTGGCGCGTCACCTGCTGGATCGAGTGATTCTGCTATGCACGCATCTCAGCAGGGCGGATCAGGATCGGTTCTACCTTGACCAGGTAGATTCGCGCATACAGGTGGTCGAGTATTACGACCGGGAGGGCATTCGGGCCGCCCGCGATGTCCCGTCCCTGGAGAAATATGCCGATCTGGTGGAGCATGTGCAACCGAAGTCTCGGCGAACGAAGCTCATCGAGCTGGCGGTCGCTCTGGACGACCTCCAGCCCGACGTTGTCCACGGTTGGTTGGACGAGACCTTTATCAATACGGCGCTGGTCGGCAGCATGCTGGGCATTCCTAGAATTGTCGGACGTTGGGGCAGCATGCCGCCAGGCGTAGCGCGTACCACCACTGAGCTCGATCGTAACAATATTGCCTACCTTGAGAGCGCTTACAAGTCCATTGCGCGCTTGCCCGACCTCGTGCTGAGCGCGAACTCGAGGCTCACAGCCGATGCGTATGCATCCTTGATGGGTGTTCGTCCCGAATCGGTACACGTCGTGTACAACGGAATCGATGATCGAGTACTGGAAGCCGATGCCGTCGGTGCCGGCGCCGTGCGGTCCGATCTCGGAATCGCTCCCTCGGCGACCATCGTGGGTACCGTCTTCAGGATGACCGAGGAAAAAAGACCGTTGCTGTGGGTGGAGGTCGCGGCCAGCTTGTTCGTTCAACATCCGGACTGGCATTTCGTCGTTGTCGGCGCTGGACCGATGCGGAACGAGATGGAGCGTCTTGCGCACTCGAAAGGTCTGTGCAACCTTCACTTCGTCGGCAAGCAGCGAAACGTCGGTGCTTGGTTCGGCGCGTTCGACGTCATGCTGCTCACGTCTCGGGTGGAAGGGGTGTCCAATGCGATCGTCGAGAGTCAGATGTGCGCCTGTCCGGTCGTGGCGGCGAACGTCGGAGGTTTGTCCGAGGCGATGGAGGAGTGGACCAGCGGCCGTCTGCTCGAAAACCCGGATGCAACATGTTATGCGGGCGCAGTGACCGGTTTGCTGGCGGATCGGGAGCGGTTCGATGCGATTCGCGCTTCAGCTCGGGAGTTTGCGTTGAACAAGTTCGGCATCGACGAGATGGTCGCGTCCTATCGGCGTCTCTTCGGATTTCGTGCCGAGGAAGTCGGACCTCCAGCGCAGAGCGTACCGCCGCGGATCATCAAGCCAGTCACGGTACCCGGATGCGATCAGGCCATCTGATCGTAAGCGCCTTCAAGGCCCTTCGATACCGATTCAGGCTGCCAGAGACGATGGTTTCCGGCAATACCGGCCCCGGTGCCGTCTTGTCCCAATTCTGCGTCTCCAGCCAATCACGTAGGAACTGCTTGTCATAGCTTGCCGGGCTCGTGCCCGGCTTCCACGTCTCCGCTTCCCATAACCGTGAGGAGTCCGGTGTCAGGATCTCATCCATCAGCACCAGATTGCCGGCGCCGTTCAGCCCGAACTCGAACTTGGTATCAGCGATGATGATGCCGCAGCCCTCCGCGTAGCGTGCGGCATCCTTGTAGATCGCGAGAGCCACGCGCTCGATGTCGTCGGCCGTATCCGTGCCGACGAGGTCTCGTACCTGTTCACGCGAGATATTCTCGTCGTGGTCACCGAGAGCAGCCTTCGTAGCCGGCGTGAAGATCGGCTGTTCCAGCTGGTCCGCCTGCCGCAACCCGGCAGGCAGGTTGTGTCCGCATACCGCGCCGGTACTCTGATAGTCCTTCCAACCGGAGCCCGCCAGATACCCGCGCACCACCGCCTCTACCGGCAGCGGCTTCAGCCGCTTGACGATCATGCTGCGCCCGCATGCATATTCGAGCTCGATCGGATCGGTCAGCACCTCTTCGAGCGGTATTGCCGCGAGGTGATTCGGAATCATCGCGCGGTAGCGCTCGAACCAGAACAGTGCGAGCTGTGTCAGCAGCCTGCCCTTGCCGGGGATCGGTGTCGGCAACACCACGTCGAATGCCGAGGCGCGATCGCTCGCGACCATCAGCCAGTGTTGGTCGTCGATCTCGTGAATATCCCGCACCTTGCCGCGGTAGACCAGCGGCAGCGATCGAATGGGAGAGGGCAGGGACAGTGGATCGATGGCGTCTAGCATGCAGTCAGTATACTCGTAGCCTCCGATTCACTCCCGCGCGACGGTTTCCCATGAACGAGACGATAGCGCCAGACGGTGCCGCACGACGCATCGGCGTGGTCATGGGTAGCGATTCGGACTGGCACGTGATGCGCCGGGTGGTCGAGCTGCTCGAACACTTCGATATCGATCACGAGGCGCGGGTGGTCTCGGCGCACCGCATGCCGGACGCGATGTTCGAGTACGCGATATCGGCGCGCCAGCGCGGGCTCGCCGCGATCATCGCCGGCGCCGGTGGGGCTGCACACCTGCCAGGTATGCTGGCCGCCAAGACGTCGGTGCCGGTACTTGGCGTGCCGGTTCCGGGCCGCCATCTCGACGGGCAGGACTCGCTGTACTCCATGGTGCAGATGCCGCGCGGCTTTCCGGTAGCGACGTTCGCGATCGGCGAGGCCGGGGCCGCGAACGCCGCCCTTTTCGCGGTCGCGATGCTCGCGCTGGGCGACGCCGCGCTCGCATGCCGACTCGACGACTGGCGAATGGCGCAGCGCGATCGCGCCGTTGCCATGATCCTGCCGCCGGCCGGCGGTGCCACGTCGTGACGCCGCTCGACATCGGTGCCTGCCTCGGCGTGATCGGCGGCGGGCAGCTCGGGCGCTACTTCGTTCTGGAGGCGCGGCGGCTCGGCTTTCGCACCGTCGTGCTCGACCCGAACCCCGATGCCCCCGCGCTGCAGCTTGGTGACACCACGATCGTCGCCGCCTACGATGACCCGGTAGCGCTCGAGCGCCTGTCGTGCCTCTGTGCGGCGGTGACGATCGAGTTCGAGAACGTACCGGCCGTTGCTCTCGAGACGCTCTCAGAGCGTCTACCGGTCTTCCCGCAGGCCGCGAATGTCACGATCGCACAGGACCGGATGCAGGAAAAGCGCTTTGCCGCCAAGCACGGTCTGCCAACGGCACGGTGGCAAGCCATCAAGTGCGTAGGCGATACGCGGGCCATCGATCCGGAGTGCCTGCCTGGCATTCTGAAGACAGCTCGTCTCGGTTACGACGGCAAGGGTCAGCGCACTTGCGAGAGTGCCGCCGACGTGCTCGCGGCCTGGCGGGCGTTCGGCGAGGTGGACTGCGTGCTCGAGCGGAAATTGTCGCTCGCCGCCGAACTGTCGGTGATCGTCGCCCGCGGTACCGACGGTGCGAGCGTCGCCTGGCCGCCGGCGGAGAACGTGCACCGTAGCGGCATCCTGCACACCTCCACCGTGCCTTGCACGCTGGGTGCCGCCGTGGTCGAACAGGCCGACGGCCACGCCAGGCGTCTGGCCGATGCCCTCGATTATGTAGGTGTGCTAGCGCTTGAGTTCTTCGTGGTCGGCACGGGCGAGGGTGCTCGGGTGCTGTTCAACGAGATGGCACCGCGCCCGCACAACAGCGGTCACTGGACGCTTGACGCCTGCATCACTTCCCAGTTCGAGCAACAGGTGCGTGCGCTTGCCGGCTGGCCACTCGGCAGCGTGCGCACGCTCGGACCGGTCTGCATGCTGAACCTGTTGGGCGATGACGGGTACGCCGAGCGTGTTCGGGCGGCGAGCAAGCGGGACGGGGTGGCGTTGCACCTGTACGGCAAGCGCGAAGCGCGTGCCGGACGCAAGATGGGTCATGTTAATTGTCTGGCAGAGCAGCGTGACGTAGCGCTCGAATCGGCTCGGTGGATACACGAGGCGGCAACCGACACGGTGTAGCCGCTGGGCAGTGGTACAGAAATCGCATCGGGGGACGCTCATGACGTCACCTTTCCTCGATTCCGGTTCCCCTGTCGATGCCACTCGCCCAGCGTAGTTCGCATGCCAGCGGACAGCCCACCAGCTTCGTGCCGATCGCGATCGAG
>ENA-ORXT01002259-ORXT01002259.1-marine-metagenome-genome-assembly--contig:-NODE-2259-length-23496-cov-11.940305_pt1 | contig 23496 bp, 18 predicted proteins | sample MGYA00237868_ERZ511482 | MGnify/ENA metagenome assembly ERZ511482
GGTTAGTACGGGAATTAAAAGTAGTGAACTTTCGATTAAGCACTTAGCCAAAACTTTTTATTTTGTTTTATCTTTTTCTTTATAAAGCCAAATCAAAAAGATTTGGCGGACTTAATAAATATACACCAAACTTTGGGTTAAACACTTAAACCCGTATTAACTATAGCCATTGTTGCCCACAGTTATTTTCAGCCTGTTGCTTTCCACGATTCGTTAATGTCATAATCGTGACCTCTTGCTTGTGAATTATGGAAATTAATTACAATTTGTTCAACCAATCCCATTTTTTCATAAGTCTTAAGCACATCAGGAAATAGTTTTATATAATCAGCTATAAAAATACTCAACATTGTGAATGCTAATTGAAGATTGAAGTTAACGATGTCTTTGTATGCACTTTCTCCTTTACCAAACATACCTGCAAATTGAAACACAGATACATTTGATGGATGAGAATAGAGAGAAAAATAGGTGTAAATTTGGTCTAAATTAAGATTCTTTATATCCATTGTATTAACAAGTTCCCGATAACTTAAAAACAATACTTTGTCACTTTCAAATCGGATTAAATAATCCTTCTTTTTTAACATTGTTTTTATCTTTCCTTGATTTTTTTCGTCAAGTTTTTTATAAAGTGAGTTATTTTCAATGGTCTCTTTTATTGTTTCCATTTTAAGAACTTCACGTTCCATTTTTTCTTGATTTTCTTGTTTTGTAATTACTCCATTAAATCTATTTCTGTAAGATAATCCAGCGTGAACCCATAAAAGATATTTAATTTCTTGCTCGTCTTTGTTTTTAGATTCACGATAAATAAGGTTGAACATTCCAGCAGTTTCGTATATATTCCTAATTAGAGAAGCAACTATTGTTGGGTCAGTAATATTATTTAGTTGTTTTCCTTTTTGCGAAATAAACTCAACACCATCGATTACTTTTTTCAGGTGTAATACTTTTGTCATCATCATTTGTAAAATCATTCGTGCATCTGCTTCCGCTTGTGTATTGACCTTATCATAATTATGATTTATGACCGCTTCAAAGAAAAAATTAGCATATATATCGAATAATTCTTGGCAATCACTAACTGATTCACACCAAAAAAAGCGTTTACATTTCCTTCTTAATTCTTCAAGTTTCATATTTGAGAAAAGTTGGTTTTAATTGTTGGCAACGGTTTTGTATATGGCTCGTAGCGTGTAAACTAGCGATTATTTTCGGATTAAACACAAGCCAAATTTTTAAATTTTATTATTTATCTTTTTTATTGGAAAGTCGTCAAATTTAAAAATTTGGCGACTTTCCAAATATGTCTTAACTTCGTTTAATCAACTAGCTAGCTATGAGCTATATACGTTGTTACCCTTTGTTGTTCTTCGCAATGTTTATTTCGATGGGCAAGCGTTCCAACATCTATTTTCACAATCGTGCCAGCAACTTGTATGTTCGTCACGAGCCATTTCTTCATCGAAAAGTTCAAGATACAAATCTTTAGTATTCTCGAATGATTTTTTCAAATCTTGCGCATCTTGTTCGCCACGCATTCCGAAATATGGATAATGGTGCATATATCCGCCAAAAAGTGCATCACAATCTTTATGATAAGACCTTGTGTCTAAAATGTGATAATGCCACGTTTGGTCCATAATTTTATTCGGCACAATTCCTTTCCCGTATTTCATACAAAGATTTAAATATCTTTTATATTCAATTTCTGCGCTGTCAACTTGCTCGACTGTCCAACCCATTCCTTCTTCTTCGTCTTGAAGTTTTTGCTTTAAAAGCTCAAAATCTAATTCGGCTACGTTTGGGTCAATTCCTTTGACGTTGATTAAAAACGAAATTCTCTCTGTTGAAATTGCGTCTGGATAAATTAAATTAGTTGCTGTGTGTACTACTGGATTTTGCATTGATTATAAATTTAGAGTTAGTATAATTTGGATTTAGCCAAAACCTTTTTAAAAAGCGTTCGCCTTTTATTTCTGTTCTGCCGTGAAAAATTCTATGATTATCAATGACTAAAATGTCATTTTTTTCTAATCTCAATTTTGTATGTTCAGATTGTTGTATTAAATCTCGCCATTTTATGAAAATTTCCATTTTGCGATATTTTTCTCTTGCCAACCAAAATGAGTAGTAAAATTTTCGTTTTCCATCAATTTCTCGAACGATTGGGTTTGAATTTCTATTTTCTGGAAATAGTTTATGTTCAAAGACGTGAATTTTAGAAAGTTGCTCCTTTTCGGTTTCGTCAAGTTTTGAGTATACTTTTTCTGCATCGCACAACATTGAAAATCCGCCTTCGTCAGCTTGTTTACGGCATTGCCAAATAATGTATTTTGCTAAATGGTTGTCTGTGTGAAAATCAAGAAATTTATCAGACGTTACCAAACTTTTACTTTCGGCGTTTGCGATTACATCAGTTTCATTAATCACGTTTCCCAACTCGTCTAAAATCTGTTGTAGTTCGTTTTCGTTTTGGTTTGGAATATGGCAGTATCCCAATTCATTAAGTTCGTTTTGCCAATTTTTCATTTAATTCACAATGTTTTTTTTCAATAAAGGGTAACGTTGCGCATAAGAAACGTAGGGCAAGTGATAAGCACTTATGTTTCGGTTTAACACTTAGCTAAATATAAATATTTTGCTTTTATTTTTGGTTTAAATGTCAAATTTTATATTTAGCGGACTTTGTAAATAAGCACAGAACTTTGGAGTTAACACAAAAGCCCTATGTTTTTTATACATTGTTACCACACGTTCTTCACATCTGTAGATTCAGATTTAGTTTCGCTCCTAATGCGTTAAAAATTCGCATAACAGTTTCGAAAGTCACATTTCCTGTGCTATTTTCAAGTCTTGATATTTGGGCTTTTTTTACTCCAACTAATTCCCCCAATTGTTCTTGGGTTAGTTTTCTTTTTTTTCGAGCGATTTTTATCATATCTCCAATCAATTCAAGCTTTAACTCAAATTCATATTCATCTCTTTTTTCAGTTCCCTTTTTTCCAATTAAAAGGTCTTCTGCCTGGTCTAAAGTGTAACTTTTCATTTCTCTTTATTTTTAATATATGTTTTTCTAATTTTGTCTGCTTTATCGATTTCCTTTTTATCCACTTTACTGGTTTTCTTAATAATTCCATGAGTGGCAAAAACTAATGTCTTTGTCTTATTTCCCTTATCCCAAAATGCTAAAAGTCGATATTGAATTCCTGAATATAGTGTTCTAAATTCCCAAATTTCATCTGTCAATTTCTTAAAGAACTTTGGGTCAGATTGTTGTTCAGCTCTTCTAATATTTTGAAATATTTTCTTTCGAGCTTTAAGGTTTTGCTTTTCTATAAACTCAAATGCTTCTTCAAGTAACTCTGTCTCAAATCTTTTTATCATTTAGCTAAACTCAATTACATAGCAAATATAAGTAAAAGTTTCGTTAAATGTAAATAATTGGTGAGTTTTTTGATGTGTGGTAACGGTCTTGGCTATGAGTTGTGGCGTGTTTTAGCACTAACCTATCCAAATATAAACTAACTTTGGGAAATTGATAGATTTTCCAAATGTGCACAGACCAAGCCATAGCTTATATACGGTGTTCTCAACAGTTTTATTTCGGTTTTTTTATCTCCTCAATTTGTTTTTCTATTCGGATTTTATGTTTTTTGATTTCTGAATTAGCAACCATAATAATTTCTTCCTCGTTCAGTTTTTCGTCATACATCTTTTCAAAAAGTAGCTGGTTATCCGAACCAAAAACTTGGTATTTGGTATAATCAAATTTAAATTCAATCCAAGAACTATGATTAGATTCTTGAAACCCTTTTTGATTGAAGGCAGTATATTTGAATTCAGGTTTTATTGAGTTTGTGTCATCTTTCACATTTTCTCTTGCCATTTCTAAAGCTCTTTCTTTGCTTGGTGTATTTGAACCATTATTTACCCATAAGTAAAACTGATTTTTGATATAAAATTTTTCAAACCTTTCTCCTTTTTCGATAAAAATTTTAGTTAATGGGACAATTGAATTATCGAATATTTCTAATATAGATTCTTGGTTTTTGGAAATATCTATTGGTTGTGAAATTGATTTTAATTTTTGTTCTAATAAACGAATTTCTTTATCAATATCATCTGGTTCTTCTATGCTTTCTCCTTTAGCGCCCTTAATCATAATCTCAAGAGAATGCACAAGATTTTTTGCTATATATTCAATGAAAGGTTCTAAAATTCCCACATCTGCTTGTCGTAAGACACTAAAATAATTCATTTTGTCTTCTGTCTTAATTATTACAGGTGGAAAGCTATGTTGTAAAAGAATAAAATTCATAAGAATTCTTGCAGTTCTTCCATTACCATCATCGAAAGGATGAATCCTGATAAATTTATAGTGAAATTCAGATGCTACTAAAACTAGATTAAAGTCAGTTTTAATAATTTCTTTTCTGTACCAATCAATTAAATCTCTCATCAAAGCTGGCGTTTCTTCAGGACTTGCAAATCTGAAAATCTCCCCAGTTTTTGTTTTAACGTGGTTAGCACTGGATTTATATTGCCCAATTTCAATTCGCTTTTTAGTAGGCGTACCATCAGGAGTAATGGCGTCAACTTCATATGGTTCTTTCAATATAAGTTTATGAAGTTCTCTTATAAAGTTTTCAGTTAATGGTCGGTCTTTTTTAATTATATCCAAAATCCATTTTACAGCCTCATCGTGACCAGAGATTTCAAAATGGTCTTTTAAAGGCTTTCCTTGAGCTGTTATCCCAAACAGAATTAGAGCTTTTGTTTCTCCGTATGTTAAGGAATTTCCTTCTAAATGATTAGAGTGATAATTCCAGTCTAATCTAAATTTTTGCATTATTCTTAATTCATCTTCTTTACTTAAAGGTCTGAAAGAATCCAAGTCAGTTTTTAATTTTAATGCATTTTCTATATTGTTCATTGTGTGTTTTTAAATTGTTGAGAACGTTACCTGTATGATTTCGTTGCTATCCCGATAGGGTAGCTATGAATTATACAGATTGTTACAAAACGTTATTTACATAAGTCAATATTGTCATTTTTAATAAAATCCTCAAAATCAATAGGTATTTTAATTCCTAATTTACAAAAATCTTTTTTAATATATTGACGATTTAGATTATCAAATACCCAAACAATTTTTGAATCGTAGTCTGAATTGTAAACCCATAACTTACTACCATCCCAATAGATACTCCAAAACAGATGTTTACTAAAAGCTTCTAAAATATTATGTTGATATAATAAATTATTTTTTTTATTTGAAACTGCATAAGTTAGTGTTCCGTTATAAAATTCTTTTACCGTTATTTTATAATATTTATTATAATAAACCCCTTTTTCAGTAATTAATCCTTTTTCTAATATTTGTTGTTTTATTTTTTGTTGCTTACTACAAGACAAAAATACTAAAATCAGTATAACTATATATTTTTTCATTATCGACCTCTTTTTCCTCTTGCGTTATAATTAACCTCCTCTGGCATAATAATTTCACCTTGGTTATCTATATCAATTGTTATTTCTTGTGACCATTTTATAATTATATCATAATCTTTAGGCATATTAGCACTTAATTTTTTTACTAATTTGGCTGTTTCCGTATCTCCTTGTCTTGCATTGGGGTTGATTGTGTCTTTCCATCTGAGTTTAAAAGTAAATTTATAGGTATTATCAGTGGGATTAAGTACTCCATGCGTAGATATTATTTTAAAGAAATTAGTTCCGTGTAACATTTCATAACCACTGAAATAACCGTTTTCTATTTCAAAGTTAAATTCTTCTGATTCACCTTTTATTAAAGTTTCTTTATTAGGTGATTTCATATCTAAGGCATCATAATAAGCTTCTTCAATTAAAAAAAATCTAATATAATTATTATCACTCATATAATCACCCCACAAACCTTCTGTATAATCTAGGGTTCTACCTGTACCGTTACACCAATGAAAATAAAGTTCATAACCTCTTGCATCAAAAGGTGTTTGTGGCATCCAATTAGGTGTTTTTATAGTGAAATTCCTAAAAATCCAATCATTATAAGCTTGTAGAAAACTCTTCCATTTCGGATCATTATCATCAAAAACTACAATACTACCATTTTCATTTTTGAATTCTCCCTTTCCTTGATTTTTCCAAACGACTAATTCATTAACATTAAATAGTTCATTAATAAATGAATCGTAATTTTCTATTTCATTAATATAATCTGGGCTGTAGTTATAACTTTTGTAACTTTCTTTTAATGATAAAATAGATGGGTTTATTTCTTCCCATAAGTTTGTGTTAATATTAAATTTTCTAGTATCCATTTCGTAAATACTATCGTTATTACTGACTTCTTTCAATCCAAACGCGTAATTTGATGAAATACCGTCAGATTCAAATAACTCTATTGATAATTGTGGATGGCTTTCTTTATCAAATCTAATTGTCTTTATTTCAAGTTTTCTTTTTTTTACTTTAGGTAGCTTTAAAGATATTTTAGTATTAGGATAGCCTTTAATTTGTATTGATTGTCACATGTTAATTTTTTTGTTCTATTGCTTTTAAATGAATTTGTTCTATTTCGTTTGTGACTTTAAATTCAAGAATGTCACTTTCGAGAACTTGTCCGTTATGTTCAAAATTAAGTCTGTTACTGTCTAAATCTATTTCAAATGTCTCACCTATTGCATTTTCTGTTTCAACTACTAATATTATTTCTTCATCAATTTCAATTTCATCTTTTTGAATAATGTTACCGTTAATGTCTTCTATATGATAGTTTAATATTTTAGGGTCATTTTCTATTTCTTTTGGTTGATAAGGTATTCTCTCACTAGGCGGAATCCAACTAACATTCCAACGTTTTACAAATTCTATACCATAGTTTTGTATGGCTGGCGAAATTGTTAAAATGGTTTGCATTGGTTCTTCGCCTTCTGCGTAAAAACTTTCTTTAAAGTAAATTAAATGAGCATCATTAAATTCATAAGTTTTTGTTGGAGGATAATCAAATCCGTTTTCGTAAAAACACACTTTTCCTTCTTCCATTTTATCGGCTTCATTCCAAGTATTATCTTCATTTTCTTTGGTCATCCATCTCAAAATAATGTCAGTATCTCTATCTGTAGCGAAGCAAAGAGTAATTAATCCACCTATAAAATCAGTAGCTGGTTTACCATTCATTCTAATTTCTCTATGATAATTCATATCAGTCCAGAGTAATTCTATTTCCATTCCTAAAATGAATAATTTTGCTAATGTCATTTTATTTTTTTAGTTGTTGTGCTTAATGTTTTATAACAATTAAATATAGTTACTGTTAGTAACTATATTTAATTGTCACAAAACCACTAAACTAACTAATATTCAACTCAGAGGCATAATATTAAAACAAAAAACACTCATAAAAATGAGTGTTTTTTGTTTCTAACTACTTAGTTAATTATTTAATTTCCAATAATTTAATATCAAAAATTAAAACTGACCCCCCAGGTATTCCTCTCGTACCTCTACGTCCATACCCCAAACTAGATGGTATTATCAACTTTCCTTTTCCTCCTACTTTAAACAACGGAATTCCTTCGGTCCAACCTTTGATAACCCCACTCAATGGAAACGAAATACCTTCTGCTTTACTTTGGTCAAAAACTTTACCATTGGTAAAAGCTCCTTTATAAGCTACTCTAACGGTAGAACTGGCTACGGGGTTTTCTCCTTCGCCTTCTTCTTCAATTACATAATATAAACCAGATGCTGTTTTTTTAGCCTGCAAGTTTTGATCGCTAATATATTTTTCGATTTCTTGTTGATTTTCTTCTGCAAAATTAACAGGTTTTATTACTTCCTTTTGTTTTGGCTTATTTCCTGAACAAGCGGTAAAAGATATTGTTAATACTACTACAGTTACTAATTTTAGTATACTTTTCATTTTTAATATTTAATTATTATTTACTTCTAAATTATACATCTGAAATATTTAGCTCAACTTATAATGCACCTGTTCCATATCTAATTTTTCTAATAAAGAGGGACGGATATAAATCTTCCTGCTTCTACTGGACATGGTAACTAAAATTTTTTCCTTCCGTTCAAAAACTTCAAAGGAAACTCCTTTTTGGGAAATCTTCTCATCCATTTCCTCTTCCACAGGGGGATAATTTTCTTCCATTAGAATTTCGTCAATCTTGTTTATTTTTTGCTCATCAAGTTCTGCAACATCTACCTGTAATGTTAATTTGTTGGCTAACTTCGGTACAATGTTATTTAGTAATGTAAAACTGTTAAACTGTATCCTAGGGTCTCCTTTTTTACCTGTTTCCTTTTGCACCCAACCTTCCCTTACAAAAAGTTTTACGTGTACAAAGTTATTTCGAATTAAATACGGCCTAAACTTTAAATAGTCTTCTCCAAAAATTCGGAACTCCATAGCCATATCATAATCCTCTATAAAAAAAGTAGCCCAACCTTTACCCGTTTTTGTTACCCGATGTTCTACCGAGGTCACTACCCCTCCAAAGGTTATTTCTCGATTAACAATGGCTTCTAAATCTTCTAAATTTTTTAAAGTATTGTTACAAAAGTGTTTTATCGCATGTTTATGATCGTCCAGCGGATGTCCAGAGATATAAATCCCTACTACTTCTTTTTCTTTGGCTAGTTTTTCCATGGTTCCCCATTCCTCACACGGTGGTACCGTAGGTTCTTCAATCTGTACATCACTACTTTCTCCAAATAAACTTACTTGAGCAGAGTTTTCACTTTCCTGAAATTTACTTCCAAACTTAATTGCTTTTTCTAAAAAAGTGGCATCACTTCCACCTTCTACATGAAAAAATTGTGCACGGTGCGTAGTTCCTAAGGAATCAAACCCTCCTGCTAAAGCTAAACTTTCAAAAGCTTTTTTATTAGCCGCACGTAAATCGATACGTTTAGCTAGATCAAAAATAGATTCATACGGTCCATTTTCTTTTCTGTTTTCCACAAGAGTTGCCACGGCCCCACCTCCTACTCCCTTAATAGCTGCCATTCCAAAACGAACAGCTCCTCTATCGTTTACCGAAAATTTATGGTACGATTCGTTAACGTCTGGCCCTAAAACTTCTAGTCCCATCCGCTTACATTCTTCCATAAAAAAGGTAATTTGCTTAATATCATTCATGTTATTAGAAAGCACCGCTGCCATATATTCAGCAGGATAGTGTGCTTTGCAATACGCTGTTTGGTAAGCAATCCAAGCATAACAGGTAGAGTGTGATTTGTTAAAAGCATAAGCTGCAAATGCTTCCCAGTCTTTCCAAATTTTTTCTAATTTTTCTACATCATGTCCTTTTTCTGAAGCTTGCTTAATAAATTTAGGCTTCATTTTATCAAGGACATGTTTTTGCTTTTTACCCATTGCCTTACGCAATACATCGGCTTCACCTTTTGTAAAATCGGCCAACTTCTGCGAAAGTAACATCACTTGCTCTTGGTATACGGTAATCCCGTAAGTTTCTGCTAAGTACTCCTCACAGGCATCTACATCGTAAACAATTTCTTCTTCTCCATGTTTACGTGCAATAAAGCTTGGTATGTATTCCATTGGACCTGGACGGTACAAAGCATTCATGGCAATAAGATCGGCAAACACAGTTGGCTTTAATGATCTCATATGCTTTTGCATACCAGGAGATTCATATTGGAACACACCTACTGTTTCTCCCCGTTGGAACAACTCATATGTTTTTACATCGTCAAGCGGAAAATTTTCTGGATCAAGTTCTACTCCGTGTTTTGCTTTTACAATCTTAACGGTATCCTTAATTAAGGTAAGGGTCTTCAGACCCAAGAAGTCCATTTTTAGTAAGCCTGCATCTTCCACTACCGAGTTGTCGAACTGTGTACAATACATTTCGGAATCCTTGGCGAGTGCCACAGGTACAAATTTGGTAATATCGTCAGGGGTAATAATCACACCACAGGCGTGGATTCCTGTATTACGAACGGAACCCTCTAAAATATGTGCTTGGTTTAGGGTTTCGGCTTCTAAGCCATTACCCTCCGAAATAGTTATAAGTTCATGTATTTTTACAAGATCTTCACTATTAAATTTACTTTTTAAATCCGCTTCAGAAACACCTATAATCTTTTTAAGCTTCGACATGTTAGGAATTAGCTTTGCCATACGATCTGCCTCATGCAAAGGCAAATCTAAAGCACGTGCAGTGTCCCTGATCGAGGATTTTGCCGCCATGGTACCATAAGTAATAATCTGAGCTACCTGATTGGAGCCATATTTATTAATTACATAATCCATTACACGTCCCCGACCTTCATCATCAAAATCAATATCAATATCGGGCATACTTACACGATCCGGATTTAAGAAACGCTCAAAAAGGAGGTCGTACTTAATTGGATCTAAATTTGTAATCCATAAGCAGTAAGCTACTGCCGATCCTGCTGCTGATCCGCGACCTGGTCCTACCGAAACTTCCATCGCTCTTGCCGCACGGATAAAGTCCTCTACAATCAAAAAATATCCTGGGTAACCTGTTTTTTCAATTACTTTAAGTTCAAAGTCTAAACGCTCATCAATTTCAGGGGTTATTTCTTCGTATCTAATCTTGGCTCCTTCGTAAGTAATGTGGCGCAAAAATTTATTTTCTCCTCGTTTTCCTCCGTCTAATTTATCTTCCTCAAATTGAAACTCTTTGGGAATATCAAAAGCTGGCAATAATACATCGCGTGCTAAGGTAAATGTTTCTACTTTGTCTACTATTCCTTGAATATTTATTATCGCTTCAGGAATGTCCCTAAAAAGCGTTTTCATCTCATCCTGAGACTTAAAATAATATTCTTGATTGGGTAATCCGTAACGGTAACCACGTCCACGGCCAATTGGAGTGGCTTGCTTTTCTCCATCTTTTACACACAATAAAATATCGTGTGCGTTCGCATTTTCTTTTTCTGCGTAGTATGTATTATTAGTGGCTACAAGTTTAATGCTATGCTTTTTAGCAAATTGAATTAATACGGGATTTACACGATCTTCATCTTCCTGACCGTGGCGCATTAGTTCAATATACAAGTCATCTTCAAACTGTTCCTTCCACCACAACAAGGCTTCCTCTGCCTGTTTTTCTCCTAAATTTAAAATTTTACTTGGTACTTCTCCATATAAATTACCAGTAAGTACTATTATATCTTCTTTATATTGTTCAATTACTTTTTTATCAATACGAGGCACATAGTATTTACCTGAAACAAAGGCAATCGATGACATTTTTGCCAGATTGTGATATCCGTTTTTATTCTTAGCAAACAACACCACCTGATACCCATTATCCTTTACAGATTTGTTGGTATGATCTTCACAAACCTGAAATTCACAACCTACAATTGGCTTAATTTCTTTTTCAGGAATAAATTCATGTAGCGGTTCTTCTCCGTCCTCTAACCGTCCTTCCTGTGTAGCTTCGTAACGAATTTGGTTTTCGTCATTACGAACCTTTACCCCTTTATTGTGATTTATTACTCCATTTACAAAATGAAATGCCCCCATCATATTGGCATGATCCGTCATGGAAACTGCCGACATTTTGTGTTTAGCTGCAGAACTAATTAATTGAGGAATACTAATTGTGGACTGCAGTATCGAAAATTGTGTATGGTTGTGTAGGTGTGCAAAATTGACACTTTCTAAAGCTTCTAAATTTTGTTTTATATCCGTATCGGATGGCGTATCATTTACAAGGTGTTTCTCTAACTGTTTCTTTATTTTTTCAGAAGCCTTTTTTAAATTAATGTGTTTTAAACCTATTAATTCAAAAGGTTTGGGGTTGGCTTCTTTAAAACGTGGATAATAATCTTTTTCTACCTGTAGTTGTTCGATTGTATATTGTTGCTTGCGTACTAATTCTAAAAAACAACGGGTAGTTGCCTCAACATCAGCTGTGGCATTGTGTGCTTCTCCAAAAGCAGTTCCAAATAAATGCTTGTGCAATTCGGTAAGTGTTGGTAATTTAAACTTCCCAAACCTTCCTCCAGGGATTTGACATAAATTTGCGGTATGCTCCGTACAAGTGTCTAATACTGGTAAATTAGCCATAGGACTTTCTACGCCTTCACGAAAAAACTCACAGCCCATTATATTAACATCAAAACCTACATTTTGTCCAACAACAAATTTTGATTTTGCTAAAACAGCATTAAACTTTTTTAAAACTTCTTTTAACGGAATTCCTTGCTGTTTTGCCAATTCTGTAGAGATCCCATGAATCCGCTCTGCATCATACGGGATATCAAAACCCTCAGGAGTTACCAAATAATCCTCATGCTCAATACAATTACCCATTTCGTCGTGCAATTGCCACGCAATCTGGATACAACGAGGCCAATTATCGGTATCAGTAATCGGAGCTTTATAGCTTTTAGGTAAACCTGTAGTTTCAGTATCGAAGATTAAGTACATAGTGCTGCTTTGATCTAATAGCTATAAACTATTAGCTTTAAATTTTATATTGATATTCAATGTATTATAAACCTCAGCGTAATTAGGTCTGACTTTTTAAAATTAGCCAAACACTAGCTACTCCCCTAAAATAGCATTGATTTTTTTAAAAAATTTATCAACATAAAATCTGAAAATTTTGAGCTTATTTTTGAAATATTGTATGAACTAGTTTAAACGCGAGCCATTATTTTTTTAAAAATCTTGTCCACACTCAACCCACACAAATTGTATAGTTCTTGTGTAGTACCATGGTCTATAAATTGATCAGGAACCCCTAATATTTCAATAATTCCTTTATAATTTTGTAATTGTGCTTCTTGCAATATAGCTGTACCAAAACCACCATCAATTACGCCATCTTCTACAGTAATAACTGATTTGTAAGTACTAAAAATATTTTCTAATAATTTTTTATCTAGAGGCTTAACAAACTGCATATCAAAATGCGCTACATCATTTTCTATTTTAGCTAAAGCTGAAGTAACTTGTGCTGTCATTTTTCCGATGCTTAAAACAGCTAGTTTAACTCCACTCTTAAGTTGTTTTCCTTTTCCTATTTTTATTTTTTGAAACGGCGCTTTCCAATTTATATGCATCCCTCTCCCTCTTGGGTAACGGATAGCAATTGGCTCATCTAAACCTAATGAAGCTGTATATAACAAGTTCCTAAACTCAATTTCGTCGGATGGAGTGGCAATAATAATATTTGGAATGCATCGCAGATAAGCAATATCAAAAACACCATGATGTGTTGCTCCGTCTTGCCCAACTAAACCCGCCCGATCTACACAAAAAATTACAGGTAATTTTTGCAAAGCAACATCGTGGATAATTTGATCGTAAGCACGTTGTAAAAAAGTAGAGTAAATTACACAAAAAGGCATTAAACCTTGGGTTGCCATTCCTGCTGCTAGCGTTACCGCATGCTGCTCTGCTATCCCTACATCAAAAGTCCGCTTTGGATATTTTTGCATTAATTTATTTAAACCACTACCAGTGGGCATGGCTGGAGTTAGTGTTACTATTTTAGTATTTTTAACAACTAACTCCAAAAGCGTTTCACCCAAAATTTCCTGATATTTCAGAGGTTGTATTTTTCGCTGTTCCTGTACTAATTCTCCTGTTTTAGCATCAAACTTTCCAGGAGCATGATATTTTATTTGATCCTTTTCTGCTTGCTTTAATCCTTTCCCTTTTGTGGTAACTATATGCAATAGCTTAGGACCTTTTATTTTTTTTAATTTTTCCAAATAAAAAATAATTTCCTGAATATTATGACCATCAATAAGCCCAAAATAATTGAAGTTTAACGCTTCTATAATATTAGGCTGCCTATTAAAAACACCTCTTTTTGCTTTTGTTAAATAATTTTTTAGCGCACCTATACTTGGGTCAATTCCAATGGCATTGTCATTTAAAATAACTGTAAAATTAGCATCCGTAACTCCGGCATGATTTAACGCTTCAAAAGCCATCCCACTGGCTATAGATGCATCTCCAATTACAGCTATATTTTGAAGTTCTTCTTCTCCTTTAATTTGTGAAGCTAAAGCCATACCCAATACCGCAGATATTGATGTAGATGAATGCCCTGTTCCAAAAGTGTCGTAAGTACTTTCGCTACGTTTAGGAAAACCACTAATACCATTTAATTCTCTGTTAGTTTCAAAAACACTTTTTCGGCCTGTTAAAATTTTATGTGGATAAGCTTGATGCCCAACATCCCAAACTAAATTATCTTTAGGAGTATTGTAACAATAATGCAAAGCAATAGTTAATTCTACAACACCTAAACTTGCACCCAAATGTCCTTCTTTAGTAGCAACAATATCAATAATAAATTGACGAATTTCCTGAGCCAATTGGGGCAATCGTTTAGCTGAAATTTTTCGTAAATCCTCAGGGTATTCAATTTGGTCTAACAACTTTGACATAATGCAAAAATAAGTTTTTTAAGTAAAGTAACTTGAATTGTATTTTTAATTACATTTGAAAAAATTGCACTTTATGGAACTTATTTTTGACGATGCTTATTATATGAAAAAAGCAATCCAAGAAGCGCAAATTGCTTTTGAAAAAAATGAGATCCCCGTTGGTGCTGTAATAGTAGTTAAGGATCGAATTATTGCACGTAGTCACAACCTTACTGAACTGCTTAATGATGTTACAGCCCATGCAGAAATGCAAGCAATTACTGCAGCAGCAAACTTTTTAGGAGGTAAATATTTAAAAGATTGTACCCTTTATGTAACACTAGAACCTTGTCAAATGTGTGCTGGAGCACTCTATTGGAGTCAAATTTCTAGAATTGTATATGGCGCCGTAGATACAAAACGCGGCTGTACCGCAATGGGTACTCAATTACATCCTAAAACAAAAATGATTGGTGGCGTGTTGGAAGCAGAGTGTAGTAATTTAATGAAGCGCTTTTTTATTGAAAAACGAAATTTAAATTAAACAGCGTATATCAACTACATATTTTATACGATATTTGTTTAAATAGTACATAAAATGGCTAAATGAAATTTGTAGTTACTACAATCTTACTCATACTTTCTCACTTATCGTATGCGCAGCGTGAAAATCACCTTGCCTTTCCTGAGATAGACTCATTGTATAGAGAAGATCAATTTTATGTTGGAGCAACTTTCCATGTAATTAATGAACGCCCTAGTGGTGTGGTACAATCTGGTTTTTCTGGTGGGTTACACGCTGGCTTTATTAGAGATATTCCTTTTAATAAAAGAAGAAATTGGGCTTTGGGAATAGGAATTGGCTATTCTGTTAATGTATTTAACCATAATTTAGTACTTGTAGATAAGGGTAATAATGGTAAAACTTTATTTAGAACACCACTTCCTGAAGATGATATTAAAAACAATCGTTTTAGAAATCAACTTATTGAGGTCCCTATCGAGTTGCGTTGGCGAACTTCGACTCCAGAAAGCTATAAGTTTTGGCGTATTTACACTGGGGTTCGCTTGGGGTACATGCATTCATTTGTTTATCAATCAGAAAAAAATTCGGGGGAACAAATTACTTTTCGAAAACCTGATGGCTTGGAGAGGTTGCGCATGGGAGCTACAATGACTTTTGGATTTAACACCTTTAACTTCCATGTATACTATGGGATAAATCCTTTTTTTGATGATTCTGTTTCTATAACCAATAGTCAAGGTGGTTTTTCTACTATTAAAATAGGTTTAATGTTTTATATATTATAATTTTCACAACCTTTCACCATTCAAAAAAAAGCAAAATTGTATAAAATTTATAGCTTTTTTACTTTATAATTCAATTTTAAAACAAGTCTAAAATAACACCAACTTAAAACGCTAATTTTTTTTGAAATTCACTACAAAAACTCTGTCTTTTTAAAGTGAATTCCAATCCAATTTTCATCAATCGCTAAAGTTTCAATTTCTTTTAGATTGTAATCTCCTAGTACTTTCCAGTCTTTAGTAATATCAATAGATCTTTTTGAAGCATCTATTGGATAAGCAAACCAAAGCACAGCATCACCTACTAATTTAGGATATACGGTTTCTATTCTATTTTGTATTTGCTTAGGCTCGGTTACAAAAATCAATGCAAAATCAATTTCGGAAGTACAAATAACCGATTCTCTAACATTAATTCTTTTTAGCTGGTTTAGTTTTTCACGAAAGCCTTCTGGCTCATTTAATATTACAATTTCGTCTAATTCCCCAATTCCTAACTTTTTAAATAGCACACTCATATTCTTTTCGATTTCAGTTGATTACTAAATATATATAAAGGTTTTATTTTTTGTCAACTTCTGTATTCCACTATTGGGAATAAATACGGTTCTGCTATTTGATAGGTCTTTGTAATAATATTTACTAAGCTATTTTTAGTAAAAGTTATATTTTAGATATAACTACATATATCTAATAGTTATCTGCATTTTATGCAGTGCTGGTATACGATTAACACCACAAGGATTCTAATTGAACACTAGCTTGCACTATTCTCCTTTGGACATACTAAATTTATTATTCCGTAGGTGCAGGAATTAATTTTGAGTTTTCAGGCTTTTTGAATAATGCTTCTGTATCTTCTAAAAACTGAATATTGGTTAATTTCACTTCACCAATTTGATCGCCATAGCCTTCGGTATCCGACCACATATGGAATGTCCAATTGGTCGCAAATGGCACTCCTTCTACTGTAATAAAATTATTAAATTTAATCGCATGCGGTTCTTTTTCTGCTTCAGCTAATTCCTTCCCAAAACTTACTATATAAGCTGCTCCTTCCAAAATATTAGTTTTTGGATTTTTATAAATCACATACCAATCATCTGGTGCATCCCCAATACCAGAATTAAAAGTTAATTTTGAAGTATCAAATTGTTTTTCTCCCCATTTTTTTTGTGTTTTAGCATTCCAAATAGTTCCATTGTCATTTAATTTATAAGGTAAACTAAAAAAATAAGACCATGTAAAAATATGGAAACGCGCCATTGGATCTTCTGCATTGTTAGGATAAATAAAAGCCTCTTTATTATCAAAAATAATTTTTGTCCCATCTTTTTTATCAATCCTTATTTTAGATCCATTTGTAAGTTGAGTAATTACTCCCTCTAATATTGTATTGCCTCCAAAGGCTACTTTCACAGCATAACTTATGGCGCTTTTACTTAAAAACGTTTCCTTTTGATGTACTTTCTCAATATTTTGGGTAAAGTCGTTTCCTTTTATTGTTGTTTCTGACTCTTTATTAAATGTTTGTTTACAGCTAAATACTAAAAACAGTAATCCAATTAGTAGGGTATTTTTCATTTCGATTGTTTAATTATAAGTACAAAACTACTAAAGTTGTTTTATACTTAACTAATTTTGTGAAAATTTTTACTTTATGAAGCTGTCTTTTTTAATTATGCTATTATTTTTTTGTATGTCAATTGTGAGAGCTCAAATTGGTATTAGTGAACATCCAACTTTTATAAAGTGGAAAAATATTGACACTAAAAATGTAAATGTTATTTTTCCTGATGGCCTGGAAGCTCAAGCTAATAGAATAGCAAATATTATTAATTTAATTACTGTAAAACATTCAAACTCTATAGGGCCTAAAACAAAAAAAGTAGATTTAATTCTTCAAACAAATCAAGTGTTTTCTAATGGCTTTGCCACTTTAGCTCCTATTAGAAGTGAATTTTTTGGAACTCCCCTTCAAAACAATACTGCTTTAGGTGTTAGCGATTGGTTGGATCTTTTGAGTGTACATGAATATCGACACATTCAACAATTTTTAAATTCAAGGTATGGAGCTACAAAATGGATGAGCTATTTAAGAGGTCAATGGGGTTGGGGTTTAGCCATGAACCTAAATATACCTGATTGGTACTCTGAGGGCGATGCCACTATGACTGAAACTGTACTTAGTAAAAACGGGAGAGGGCGTACTCCTTCCTTTTTTAGTGAGCAACGTGCCTTGCTATTAGATAACGAAATTTATTCTTATCACAAAGCTCGGAATGGTAGTTTTAAAGATCTGGTACCAAGTCATTACCCATTAGGATATACTATCGTTAATTACTCTCGAAATACTTTTGGAACAACTATTTGGAAGGATGTACTCGCTGATGCTGGTAGATACAATACTATTTTTTATCCTTTTTCAGGCGCTTTAAAAAGTCATACTGGGTTTAGAGCTCCAGAACTGTATAAAAAGTCTTATGCTCAATTAAAACAAAATTGGCTTACAGAATTAGATAGTATTAAACTTACCAAAACACAAAACATCACAAAACAAAATAAATATACGGTTACAAATTATCGAAATGCACATTATTTAAATGATGGTAGTATTGTTGCCATAAAGTCCAGTTATAAAGAAACTCCTTATTTAGTACATTTAAATAAGGGTAAAGAAACAAAACTTACTAATATTGGTATAGCTCCAGAAAGTTTTTTATCTGAAAACAACAATCGAATTGCTTGGACCGAGGTCAGAACTGATATCCGTTGGGGAAATCGCAATTACACGGTGATTAAACTTTTTGATTTTGATACTAAAAAGAAGAAAACAATAACTGGTAAAGGAAAATTTTTTTCGCCTCAATATTCGAATAATGGAGATCGAATTGTAACAGTTGAAAATAACGAAAAACTAGAATCATCTATACTAATACTAAATAGTATGACTGGTAAACAAAATCAAAAAATAAAAGTAGAGTCTTTAGATTTTGTTTCTTTCCCCAAATGGACTGCGGGCGATAAAGCTATTGTATATTTATTGAAGCGAAACTCCAAATTAGCATTTTTTAAGTATGAGCTTTCAAATAAAGAAATTACTCAACTTAGCGATTGGACAACAAATACTATAGGTAATTATAATATAAATGGTTCCAAAATATATTTTAATGCTGGTTATTCTGGAATTGATAATATTTATAGTATAGATTTAGATGGTTCAAAAAAAATCACTCAACTTACAAGTGTTAAAGTCGGTGCGTATACTCCTGATGTTTCCCCCAATAGTACAACACTATTATTTAGTGAATTGAATAAAACAGGAAATTATTTAAGTGAAATTAAAATTGACAAGAGCATAAATAACCCAATTACACCCACACCCGCTATAAAAATGAAGCGATATAATATTACCCTTGATAAAACAGAGAATAACATACTTGATAGTATTCCTAACATTACTTATGAAGCTGAAGACTATAAAGGCTTTTTAAAAGGAACAAAATTACATAGCTGGAGAATTCGAAATGATAATAGCTTAACCTCGCTAAACCTTCAATTTGATACTGTATTATCGGATTTTAGTGCTGCACTTGATTTGGGTTATAATAAAAATGAAGAATCACCAACTTTTGGTACTACTGCTTATTACAGTAAATACTTTCCTATTTTATTTATGTCTACTGATTTTCAATTTAGAAATATCGATAAAAAAATTATACAAAATAATGGATCAATAAAAAAAGAAAAAAACCGTTTCAATGAATTTTTTATTTCTGGGGGAGTCATAACTCCATTAAATTGGGTTACTGGCAATTATTACACATCACTAACACCAATAGTCAGTTATCAGTATCGTACTCTTATTGATTTTAATCGTATTAATAATAGTAGTTTGAGTACTATGTACACTGGGTTTCAATTTTCAAATTCTCGTAGATTTGCGTTTCAAAATATTAAATCTCGTTTTAGCCAATCCATTAGTTTTTTTTACAATAAATCAATTACATCAGATGCTGCCGAAAAAATATATGGATTAGTATCTTTTAATTTTCCTGGATTAATGAAAAATCACTCTTTAAATATTGAAGGTGAATATCAAAAAGAACTATTAACCAATAGTTTTCAATTTAGTGATCAATTTCAGTATGCAAGAGGATACTACTCATTTTCAGGAGATCAAGCACAACGTATTTCTATAAATTATGGACTCCCTTTAGCTTACCCGGATTGGGGCTTTGCAGGAATTACTTATTTTAAAAGAATTAGAGCTAATTTGTTTTGTGATATAACACAGATTAAGAATAATTTTAAATTTACTAGCTCGACAATAAATGCCAACTCTTATGGTGCTGAACTTTTGTTTGACAATACTTTTTTAAATTTCCTTCCTTTATCAATAGGAGTAAGAAGCTCCTGGAAAGACATCAATTTATCGAAAAGCAACGCTCCAAAAGTTGAAATGTTTTTTGGAGGAACATTTTAAAATTTATTTTCATTTAATGTATCTTTGCTTTATGATGTTACCATTGTTTATTAGCGGAGCCGAAATAGCCTTTATTGGATTTATATTAGTGATGATTTTTGGAGCTGATAAAATTCCTGAAATAGCGCGTGGATTAGGTAAAGGAATGCGTCAAATTAAAGATGCTACTAACGATATTAAAAGAGAAATTACTACAAGTGGACAGGATTTAGATCCGAAAAATCATGAAATTACCAAAACCTTCAAAAAAAGTGTTGACGATATCAAAGATGATATTGACAATATGACGGGTCCTATAAAACGTAGTTTTTAATTTCAGGTTAAATTTACTTAAAGCTTATATATTTAGTAAATTCTAAAACTACAAATACTGGTGCACAACAAATTTCCGTTTAAGTTACATTTTGGCATAATTGTTTGATTCTATGCTAATCTTTGCTTTTATAGACGACTCTTAATTGTGCCATTGGCTGAAAGCCTTCCATTGTCCATCGTTGTCCCGATAATTTGAGTAGTTGCTGTAAAACATCTTTGTGTGCTGATTCTATTGCTCATTGCCCTATAAGTAACCTTTTTTCAAGATATTGGTGATACTGCATTCTTTCTTTATTTCTGCGATAATAGTTAATCAAGGTTTTTCTTTTCATTGTAGCTTTATGTTATTTTAGGAATTTTTCGAGTGCTTCAATTAACAGAGCTATCCCCTTAGTAAGCATCATTTCTGAAAGCTGGTCAATCCACTTATACCTTTGTTTTTCATTTTTATAATACAGTTTCGCATATTCACATAAATGTTCTTTACAATGGTAATAATTTACAATTTGTATGCTTTCGGGGTAGGGTTGTTCTATCCATTCCCAAATCTATCGAGCTCCATCTGGTATAAAGACAAGGGAGTTCTGGTTTTTTAAATGATAATCATCTTGGCGATAAATTCTTTGTAATCCCCTAGATAGTTACATAAGTTAAATTGGTTAACTCAGTGCGCTTAGCACTTACTTAAACAATATCCTTGGGTTGATATATCCAAACTTAACTTACTCTCCTTACAGCTTACTTCCCGAGTTGGATACATAGCGCCATCCACACTAACATAATGAAGTTCATTTGTTTTATTTAGTTCCTATTTTTTATATACTTAGTTGATGATTGTCTGGTTATTCGTGTCTTCAATCCATTGACCATATTAATGATAGATTTGTTCTATTTGTTTGGTATTAACACCTGCTCCTGTTAAATTGTTGATCATATCTTCGGCTTCCCTAAAAACTAAATATAGTTACTTTTCTAAATCGGGTTTGGAGTTTTTTTAAGTTCTTATCGCTTGTAACATTGCCTACTGAAATCTGTAAAATTTCTTATTCTATACGCTCCATCATCACAGCATAAGTAGTAGATTTATACTGATAATCACTCTCCATTCGGGTAGAATCTGATTCCCATTAAGAAAAGTGCTTCTCCAAAATTGCTAGGGCTTGGAATTTTTTACTCATCTGTTTTTTACAACAAAATAATTTTTTTAACTAACGGAAATTTGTCGTGTACCCTTACAAAATGATCTTTTTTACTTAAATCTAATTAAATAAAGTTTACTTGTATTCAAGTTTTATAAACTTAAAAAAGCTGAACAATGGTATCATTGTTCAGCTTTAAATAGTACTTTAATACTCAATGCTTTGCATGGATTATTAAGAACTTGAAATATTTGAAAAATTAATTTTTAATAAGTTTAAGGGTTTGATTACCATCTATTTTTAATATATAAAGACCTTTAGCTAGTTCTGTAACATCAACTCGATTATTATTGCCAAAACGAACTTTTTTTCCATTTAAATTAAAAATCTCCCATTTTTCAAAATTAGCTCCTTTAATATTAAAGTAATTACTAGCAGGATTAGGAGAAATTTTCACCCTTTTATCATTTATTGACCTAGTTTTGTTTGACCTAGCATTGATCGGGGCTAATATATCTACAATTACACTACCATTAACTAATACTGAGCTTGTTTCAGTACTTGTAGGTGAGTTATTGGTGGACATAACAATTAATAATTGCATTTTATGACCTTCGGGTAAATTCCATAGTGCTGGTACAGCTATTCTTTCTTCCATATCAAAATATTCAGGAATTTCAAAAGTTACCGTCTTACTCCCTTTATTATCTGCATCGTTTTTGATTGGAGTATTAAATACACTGGTATGCAAAATAATTCCCTTTTCATCGAAATGTCTTAGACGAGTTGCTATAAAATTAAGATCATTAGGCTTTCCATCCGTTGTCCCAGTATTATAGTTCAAATTTAATGTGAATTTTTGACCAATTCGAAACTGAGGTTTTGATTTACCATCAGGTATAAATTCAGATTTATTCACAAACGTTATAAAAGCTTCTTCTTCAACCGTTTCTTTTTCTACAGTTTCTTCTTCAACCGTTTCTTCTTCTACAGTTTCCTCTTCAACAGTTTCTTCCTCTACTGTTTCTTCTTCAACCGTTTCTTCTTCCACTGTTTCTTCTTCTACAGTTTCCTCTTCAACTGTTTCTTCTTCTACAGTTTCTTCCTCTACAGTTTCTTCCTCTACTGTTTCTTCTTCAACCGTTTCTTCTTCCACTGTTTCTTCTTCCACTGTTTCTTCTTCTACAGTTTCCTCTTCAACTGTTTCTTCCTCTACTGTTTCTTCTTCCTCCACAGGTATTGGAGCTAATATATCTACAATTACACTACCATAAACCAATACTGAGCTTGTTTCAACACTAGTAGATGAATTATCGGTAGACATATATATTAGCAATTGCATTTTATGACCTTCAGGTAAATTCAATAGTGCTGGTACAGGTATTGTTTCTTCCGTATCAAAATATGCTGGAATCTCAAAGGTTATCGCCTTACTTCCTTTATTATCCGCATCGTTTTCAATTGGAGTATTAAACACACTATTTTGCACAATATTTCCTTTTTCATCTGATTGACGTAAAAAAGTTGCTATATAATTAAGATCATTAGGCTTTCCATCCTTTGTTCCTGAATTATAGTTCAAATTTAATGTGAATTTTTGACCAATTTTAAACTGAGGATTGGACTGACCTTTTGGTATAAATTCAGATTTATTTACAAATGTTACAAAAGCTTCTTCTTCAACCGTTTCTTCTTCTTCTTCTTCTTCTTCTTCTTCTTCTTCTTCTTCTGGAGCATTTTTTAGTTTTATTTCCCAAACACCAGAGTCACCAGGCTCTTTAATACTTCTTGTTGCATCACTATTAAATTTTTTATGCATTATTAGTTTAGGAGCAG
>ENA-ORXT01002260-ORXT01002260.1-marine-metagenome-genome-assembly--contig:-NODE-2260-length-23490-cov-4.157220_pt1 | contig 23490 bp, 14 predicted proteins | sample MGYA00237868_ERZ511482 | MGnify/ENA metagenome assembly ERZ511482
CCTTAAACGCCTTAGAATCTACGGGAACATGGTCTCCTAACAGTAAACAATTTGCCTTTATCGGATTTAAAAAAGGATATAATGTCCTTGTGATCAAAGAAGCCTTATCGGGTAAAACACTTGAAACGATTAAAGTACCTGGTGTGCCCGCATTAGCCAATCCAGCATGGCATCCAAATGGTAAAGAGATAGTGCTCGTTGGTTTAGTCGATGGTCAACCGGATTTATTTAGTTACAACATCAAATCTGGCAGAACAACTCAATTGACCGCTGATTTCTATTCCGAAATTCAACCTTCATTTTCTCCAGATGGATCAACACTTTTATTTAGCTATGACAAGCGCAGTGTCGTAGAAGGTAGAACGCATGGAAGATATACATTCGACATAGCTCAAATGGATTATGACTCAAGGTCAATAGACGTTTTAGATATTTTTCACACAGCGGATAATCTAAATCCAATATATGACCATGAAGGCAATATTTATTTTTATTCTGATAGAGATGGATATAGAAATGTGTATAGTTATCAAGTTGATTCTAATCAGGTATTACAGATGACAGATTTGCTAACAGGAGTGACTGGTATCACACGATATTCACCTGCGATCACAGCCTCGACGAAAAGAGATCGCCTAATTTATACACATTATGATGATCATAAATATTTGCTTTACCAAGCAGACAAAGGCGATTTATTAAATAAGCCAGTTGACAAAAATGATGTAGATTTTAGTGCAGGGACTCTACCGGTAACCGGTTTAGATAAAATAGATGTTGTCAATAAAAATTTAAATAACATTGATAATATCAGATACATCGATGAATCAGATATTCGAAAGAAAAAATATGCATCTAATTTTAAGTTAGATCACATCGGTGGTGGTGGTGGCATCGGCGTATCGAATTCACGATTTAGTAATTACGCAGGACTGCAAGGTGGGATTGATATGGTATTCAGTGATATGCTGGGCAACAATCAAATCTTTACACAGCTTGCGCTAAATGGATCGTATTTAGACTTTGGAGGACAGGTCCAATATTTAAATCGGAAGAATAGATTAGCATATGGTGGTGGATTATCTTTTATTCCACAACGAACTGGATTTAGAACGAGGCCATTTTTAGAGGATGTAGAATTAAGTGATGGAAGTCAGTTTACCTCCTTAGTAGATCAGATTAATATTCTCAGAATTTATAATATGGGTGTAAATGGGTTTTTACATTTCCCACTTTCAACAACACGGCGTTTTGAAGCAGGAGCAAATGTCGGTCGTCAATTCTTTAGACAAGATGAACAAAACAATTATTACGATCCAAATACCCTGCAATTTATTGGACAAGATCAAGGAAAAGTAGAAACTGGAGATGAGATAAGATTTAACCAATTTTTTAATTTGACAAAAGGGAATACTGCCTCTTTCAATGTGGCCTATGTCGGAGATAATTCATCTTTCGGACTGACATATTCTCCTTACCAAGGCCATCGTTTTAGAGTACAGCTAGAGCAAAATTTTGGCATCAATAACTACACCGGCTTTCTGGCAGACTTTAGAAAATATGTATGGATGAAACCATTCAGTTTTGCCATCAGAGGTCTTGGATATGCACGATGGGAAAATAATACAAATACAATCTATCCGATTTATGCTGGCAATATGGGTTTTATCAGAGGATATGATTTTGTGTTTGATGATAACAATGTTGACAATCCGATTGGCGGAGAAAATGGTATCAATCCTGCCACTGTGCTCGGATCAAAAATTGGGATGATTAATGCTGAAATTCGATTGCCTTTCACGGGACCAAAGCAATTGGCTTTGATCGGCTCTAAATTTCTGCTGTCTGATATCAATATCTTTTTTGACGGCGGCGTAGTTTTTGATGAATTTTCACATCTGAGTGATGGTGAACCTGTAATCAATAGAGAAGGTGTGACAACATTTGCGAAGCCAACATTTGCATCAAGTGTAGGAGTATCTGCAAGAATCAATGTTTTTGGTGCGATGATTATTGAACCATATTGGGCATGGCCATTACAAGAGAATAGTAGAGTACAGTTTGGCTTGAATTTTATTCCTGGCTGGTAGAACACAAATGTTGAGTGATCAATTTTGAATGTTGAGTGAAAACATTGGTTCTTTGAGAGCGGCGGTTTTTTTAATTGATACCTGAAGTAGATTAATTGTGTATTTACTTCTTGAGAAGGCTAGGAGGTAAATAAATCGTGGTCTCCATAAATTGTGTTGCATTATTTCCGCCCCTTAATCTCCTCAAGGGAAAAAATATCAACGTTCCAATGTACTTTATTCTATTGATTAAGAGACTATCATAAACTAAAAGATTCTGAGTCAAGCTTAGAATGACACGTAAATATGAAATGAAAGTTTAATTTTGCACTCAAATACGACTCATTATGCTTCTTGACAAATTAGAATCCATTTATTCACATTTTATGGACTTAGAGGAAAAGTTATCTGATCCTGAAGTTGCGACGAATATGAAGCTGTTTATGAAGTTGAATAAGGAATATAAGTCTCTGACAGAGATTACTCAAGTGTACAAGGATTATAAAAATGTCATTGAGAATATAGAATCTACTCAAGAGATGATTTCGGATGATGATCAAGAAATGCGCGAAATCGCCAAAGAAGAGCTAGAAGCCTTAAAGCCAAGAAAAGAAGAATTAGAAGAACAGATTAAAGTCTTGTTGATTCCAAAAGATCCAGAAGATTCGAAGGATGTTGTTTTTGAAATTAGGTCAGGAGCTGGTGGAGATGAAGCAAGTATTTTTGCAGGCGACCTTTATCGAATGTATACTAAATACTTTGAGACTCAAAAATGGAAAACCGAAGTGATCGATGTCAATGAAGGGACTGTCGGTGGATTTAATAAAGTGGTTCTTGAAATATATGGCGATGATGTGTACGGAAAATTAAAATTTGAATCAGGTGCACATCGAGTACAGCGAGTACCAAAGACAGAATCACAAGGAAGAGTTCATACTTCTGCAGCTACCGTTGTCGTGATTCCTAAATTCGAAATGGAAGATATCAATATCAAGAAAGACGATTTGAGAACAGACACTTTTAGAGCGAGTGGCGCTGGTGGACAACATGTCAATAAAACAGAATCGGGTGTCAGGTTTACACATTTACCGACAGGTATCGTATCAGAAAGTACAGACTCAAGGTCTCAGCATAAGAATAGAGAAATTGCGATGGCAAGACTCTATATCAAAATTCGAGAAGCGCAAAAAGAACAAGTCAATCTAGAGCAAAAGCTAAAGCGAAAATCACTTGTCGGAAGTGGTGACAGGTCAGATAAGATCAGGACATACAATTATCCACAGAATAGAGTCACAGATCACAGGATAAATTTAACCTTGTATAGTCTGGAGAAAATCATAACTGGAGACATTGGCGGTATTATCGAAGCATTACAATTAGCAGAGAATGCTGAAAAGATGAAAGAGAGCGAAATGGGTTAATCCGCTTCGAATCAGATCATTAGGCTACTGCCCCCTGTATCTCATAAGCGAGAAAAATCTATTAAAAGTCATCAAGCAGACGACAACTTTAAATATTCTACTCTTATCCTTTTTTATATCGGAATACACTTTTGATTTCACCTATGTTTGTACAAAATACCTATCCTATGTTTTGGAATAAGAAGCCGTCATACAAAACTATACATGTTACAGATGCTAGTTTTAATGAAGTCGTCGCTAAATCATCTGTACCTGTTCTTGTTGATTTTTTTGCCTCTTGGTGTGGTCCGTGCAAAATACTTGGTCCAGTCATCGACGAGCTCGCTGAAGAATATGAAGGCAAAGCACTTGTTGTAAAAGTCGATACTGAGCAAAATCCAGCTTTAAGCCAGCATTTTAAAATCAAGTCGATTCCAACGATGATGGTATTCAACAAAGGCTTTATACAAGAGCGCTTTCAAGGACTTGTGCCAAAGCCTAACTTGGAAGAAATTTTAAATGAATATATCGCTGGAACTGATGACAAAGGCAGGTTAATAACTGGGGAGGAGTAATAAGTAAAACAAAGATGAATGCCTTTTATTTAAAGTAATCACGGGATGTTTTCCGTAGCGGATGGAAATTTATAAACCCGAATTTGTCACGAGTGTTTATAAAAATTGTGCAAAATTCAATACCGTAGAAAGTTCTGTTTTTAGAAGAAATCATGTCAAACGTTATTCATTAAAAAAGTAAGTTTGAAATTCCTTATCATTGCCTAGATAAATCTAAAAAATGAATTACTCTTTTCTAGGGAAAACTGGAGTCAAAGTATCTTCTTTATGTTTTGGAACAATGTCATTTGGTGGTATCGCAGATGAGACGATGTCACGTGCCATGTTTGCCATGTGTAGAGATGCAGGTGTTAATTTTTTTGATTGTGCCAATGTTTATGTCGGCGGAAAATCTGAAGAATTATTGGGCAAATTTATTCAAGATTGCCGTGATGAAGTTGTAATCACAAGTAAAGTCTATTTCAAAACAGGTGATGGACTTAATCATAGTGGAGCTTCTAGATACCATATCGTCAGAGCTGTTGAAGATAGCTTGGCAAGACTGAATACCGATTACATCGACATTTATTTCATTCACAGATTCGATGATACAACTCCAATAGAAGAAACCTTACGTGTATTAAATGATTTAGTGGCACAGGGTAAAATATTGTATTTAGGTGCTAGTAACTTTGCTGCTTGGCAAATTGCGAAAGGACTTGGTATTTCATCCAAAAACAATTGGTCAAGATTCGAGTGTATTCAACCGATGTATAATTTGGTCAAAAGGCAAGCCGAAGTAGAACTATTACCCATGGCTATGTCCGAACAAGTTGGCGTCATAAACTATAGTCCTCTTGGTGGAGGCTTACTGACTGGAAAATACGGTAAGTCTAAAAAGCCGGAGCAAGGAAGATTAGTAGACAATAAAATGTATCAAATTAGATATGGAGAAGGCCAAGTATATCACATCGCTGAAAAATATGAAGCTCTAGCAAAAGAACTCGGGCACGATCCTGTATCATTAGCAATAGCATGGACGGCGGCTCACCCAGCAATAACAGCTCCCATTATTGGCGCAAGAAATACTAAACAATTACAAGCTAGCCTTAATGCTGCACAAATAAATATATCACCTGAAGTCTATCAAAAACTTGCTGAGCTCAGTCCTACTCCTCCGCCAGCAACTGATAGAAATGAAGAAACGAGTGATCACAATTATGGTCTGAGGAGATAAGCAAATGACTTTTAAAATATAATCTACGTCCTAATTAAAACATTTAACTCGATCAAAGATTGAATTAATATAGATGGCATTCTACCAACCGCCACCGCCACCGCCGCCACCAAATCCTCCTCCAGAACTACCACTAAATCCACCACCACTTCTTGACCCACCAAAGGCACTTGAGGAACTATCCGCCACAGGAGAACTTGTAAACGTTTTACCGATTCGATTTGTTGAAAAACTACGATTAAAGCTATTGAAATCTGGTCTCATCGTCATGTCATCTCCATAATACCAATCAGGTGCTTTATTAAAAATTGGTGAGACATTCTTTGACCAGCTCTTATCAATTCCAAAAGCAACAACGTAAGGGAATATTTTATCTAAATATTTGGGGTCGTCTTTTATGATTGTATTTAAAGTGTTAGGGTCTGGATTTTCTAATGTTCTTTTCAATGCACTTAAATGACTGTGCAATCGAAGTCCACGGTCATTCTTTTTCGGGTTCTGTAAGTGAATGTAAAAACAAACGATACTTAATATCACTAATAAGACAGTAGTGATCACGGCATGAAATATTATCCATACAGTTATCGCAGCAATAAATGATAAAATCCCAAAAAATAAAACTAACCCATTATGAAATCGTGCTCGTGATTTTTGGTCATATAATTTCATATCTAAGACTTCTGATTTTAGAGAGCTTCCTACAGAAGAAAAAGATTGATACATTTCATTTTTTAAATTATGTAAATAAACAGAATCGCCAGTTTTAAAAATGGCATCAAAAAATTCCCTTTCATATGCAGGAGTTTCAGATGGTAGTTCTTTTTGTTTTTCAAATCGCATATCAATTGATCCATCATCTTTTTGTATTGATGCGACATTTATAAAATCCTGCTCTCCCCAATACGGAATAAGAGAAATTAAATCTCGCTTATTCACTTGAAAATCATGGAAGACTCCGATTTCAGGCGGGCTTAAATCTTCTGGAGGATAATATATTTTCTCGTCTGAAATATCTGTGGTTTTATTTTTTCCGCTTCGATTAAAAAAGAATAATAAACTTCCGATTAATAATGCTGGCAAGGGAAACCCCCAATCTCTAGGATATTTATTTTTTGCTATTTGGGTTCTCGAACTAGCTGAAGAAGATTGTGTCTTCTTTTGAAGAATTGTCGAATAATCTAATGCTGAATAGTATCCTTTTGGTGTTTTAAAGGCAATTGTCATACCTTCTCCTTGTCCTAATTCATGTAAGGATGTCCCAGAAATAATTCGGTTATTGATCTTTATTTTGGCATGTTGTGCACTAGAATTTTTATTTGTAAAAACAGCAACATCACTTTCAGAAAAATTGATCTCGTTGGGTAATTCTATTCTAAAATTTGAAGATTTAATTTTTTCCTTCCATTTATTTCCCATTAAAGACCAGTAGAATTCATCATGTTCATTATAAGGTGTGATGGCATTCTGAACAGTATACGAAATTGTATATGATTGTTTACCGATTAAATATTTATCCGCTTTACCTAAGCGAATTTCTACTTCATTTCTTTTATTTGTGACCTTTCGATTTGCATTGCCTGTATTTATATTTAAAATCTTTGCTGTTTGTGTATGCTCGCCCACATCTCTTTGAGTGGTGATGTTTCTGAAGATACCTCTCATTTTTTTATTAAAATCGACATCTATTCGTTCCGTGACATCAAATGATCCATCATTGTTTAATTGAATAAAGACATCATAGTTGTCAATTTGAAAATCTTGAGCAACCAGTAAATAAGAATTGAACAATAAAAATAGAAGGGAAGTCATTTTATAGAAAGTCATGCGTATGATCGTTTTACTAATAACAATTTAAAGAAATAAATTAGTTCCGTCATAGAAATAGCAAGCACATCAATTCAAAAGAAAGGTTTTTTGCGATGCTATTATCTATATTAATGCAACCGATGACTTCATGGCCTCTAAGGCTCGCTTCGCAACAATAACAGGATCTTGTTTCCAATATTCACGATTGAAAAGCTCTATGGATAATATTATATTCTTCTTGCACGACGAGAGATCCGAAAGAATTTGTTTGAACGGTGCAACTCCTTGTCCAGGATAAACTCGATCCTTATCACTTATCATCTTTCTATCAGGATTAGAAGGATAATCATTCATATGAAATATATCTATAGAATCAGGTTTCAATAGTTTGAGTCCATTAAAATCTGAACGTCCTTTATATAAATGATAAACATCTGGCAATATCCGCGCATCTCGGCTACCACATTCTGCAGCTACATATAACACTTGGCTCAATTTATTTAAATGTTTTGAAAATCCCCAGACTTCCAACTGTGGCATGACGCCCGCCTCTTTTCCTATCTGTATAAGTTCATAATATCGATCTGCTACTTGATCTAAATTTAAACTTTTAGCATCAGTTGCTCCCGCTGGTGGAGCAGCGATTCTTTTACAGCCTAACTGTGCTAACTGATTCATTTCGATTTTCACTTGCTCAAGCGCTTTACGTCTAATCACATTATTATCAACAATCCAATGCGCAAAGCCAATCGCATTATCTACGCGAATGTTTAAGTCAGCTAATTTTTTGTGCAGCTCTGTTAAGTTTCCTCCGTTTTCTAGATACGTGTTTAGTGTCGGTATCCAAATTTCTATTCCATCATATCCTGTTTCAGCAGCAATTTCGATTTCCCTTTCAAGTCCGAGTTCCTGTCCCATTATGGTACTCGTATTTAAACAATAACTAAATGGGCTTTTATTTTTCAATTCCTTGGTTTCAGTATTTACACTAGCACATGATGGCAATACACATGCTGTGCTTGCAATGGCAGCATACTTTAATATTCTTCTTCTTCCCAATAATTGATGATTCATGTAAGGAAGATAATCTTAAATTCTATTTTATCACTAATGACATCAAAAAGACTATTTAAATTTCCACTTCATAAAAACAATTTACTATTTTAAAGTAATGTCGAGAAAACAAATCTACATACTCATAATGGCTCTTTTTTTAAGTGCTTGTCAAACCGATTCTGAAACAACTCTATCATTATCAGATCAGAAGTTAAAAAGGGTGGTGTTTTTAGGTGGCACCTTGATATCCAGTATGGACAATCATGCCTTTTTTGAGTCTGCAGTACTTCGCCAATATCCTGATAAAGATATTAGTTTTAGAAATATTGGCTGGCCTGCAGATGATGTATTTGGCCTTGCTAGATCACAATTTGGATCAGCCCAAAACACTAGATCCTGGCAGCCACCATCTGCTGAAAAGGGCTTTGGTTCAAAAGTATTAATGGGTCATATAGAAGAAGCCAAACCAACAACGATGTTTATAGGCTACGGTACTGAAACAGCGTTTTTTACCACAGATAATGAATTCGAGATATTCACAACTGGCTATAAACAACTACTTGATTTTGTGGAGTCAAAAAATATAAATCTAATTCTTTTATCTCCTCCTAAACACGAGCAGAATACTCTCGGAAACGAAGGAGAAAGCTTGACTATCCAACGAAATAAATGGCTAGAAAAGTCTCGAAACTACATTCGCGAACAAGCAGAAAATCGACATCATCAATTTATAGATTTATATGAAAAATTAGTAGTAGATCCAGCTACAAAAGAATTGACTTATAATGGTATTCAATTGAACGCAAAGGGCTATAAAAAATTGACATCAATCCTATTGGAAGACCTTCAATTTATTCAGGATTCAAAATTCAAGATCAATCTTGGTAGTGATCTAGAAATAAGTGACTGCAACAATTGTGAAACAACAAATTGGGAGAAAACCCTGCATGGAGTGCGCTTCAATCTTGTGCCTACAGCAATGCATCATCTAGGTGATATTCAATCATCTAAGGCTGTCGCTATTTATGTTAATGGGAAACTCCTAGATAAGAATCAGGATACTTTGAGGACTATTTCTTTAGAACAAGACTCTTTGGTTTTCGATCGATTCATTCATACAATAAAAGAAAAAAACAGACTTCATCGCTATAGATTAAGACCTCTTAATGAAGCATATATTTATTTATTTCGACGGCACGAAATGGGACACTTAGCCTATGAAATGGATGACCTAAATTATTTAATTGCTGAAAAAGAAGGAGAAATCAAAAACATGATTCAACAACAAAACTACTTTGTTGAATTAGAAACCATACGTCCGTGGCAGTCTCCAAAAGACTATCCTGAAGACGAGGTACCTGCTAATATCCCTGAACCGAATATTCAAGAAGAACTAAATGCATTTACAATCTCCGATGGATTTTCGATGAATCTTTTCGCCTCTGATCCGATGATTGCAAATCCGATAAACATCAATTGGGATACAAGAGGAAGAGCTTGGATAGCGACGAGTAGCACTTATCCTCATATCGTACCTGGCAGAGAACCTAATGATCAAATTGTTATCCTTGAAGATACCAATGCCGATGGAGTTGCCGATAAGCATACTGTATTCGCAGATAATTTATTAGTGCCTCATTCGGTACTCCCTATTAAGGGCGGAGCTATTGTCGCTGCCACAACTGAGTTATTGTTATTATTAGATCATGATGGAGATGATATTGCCGATGAACGTAAGGTCTTGTTTGATGGTTTTGGGAATGCTGATATACATCATACGATCCATGGGCTTCGCTGGACACCATGGGGAGATGTTCATTTCACACAATCTATTTATATCAATTCATTTGTTGAAACAGCGCACGGACCCAAGGTGCTTAATGGTTCTGGCGTCTGGTCTTTCCGACCAGAGACTGAAGAGTTAACAATTTTTAGCAGAGGCATGGTCAATCCATGGGGCGAAGCATTTGATGAGTGGGGCCAAGCTTTCGCTACAGACGGTGCTGGATCCTCCGGTATCAACTATATATTTCCTGAATCTGCTCACGCTACTGCGGTCGGCGCGTCAAAAGTTTTAGATGGCTTGAACAGCGGCACGCCTAAAAACACAGCAGCGGAAATCATATACAGCCAACATTTTCCAAGACAATGGCAGGGCAGTATCATTACGAATGACTATAGGGCAAACAGGACTGTCCGATATACATTAGACCGCGACAAAAGTGGCTATCGATCAGAAGAAGTCGAGACGGTATTAAGATCAGATCATCGCTCTTATAGACCTGTTGATTCCAAAATTGGTCCTGATGGTGCCTTGTATATCGTTGACTGGTATAATCCGATTATTGACCATGGTGAAGTGGATTTTCATCATCCCATTCGTGATAAGACACATGGGCGAGTCTGGCGGTTAACGAATAAAAATAAAGCAATTCTACCGTTTCCATTAGCTTCAAACAGCAATGGGGATATACAATTTGATCTCCTAAAATCAGCACAGCAATTTACTCGGTTACAAACGAATCGGTCATTTGTTGACAGTGGTGGCAATCCAGAATTAGTGTTGAGATGGTTAAGAACTTTAAGCAAAAATGATGCTGATTTTGAGCGAACTCGTTTAGAAGGCTTATGGCTTTTAACTGCATTAAATTATTATGATGCGCCGACTTTAAAAAAGGTGCTTAAATCATCAAAACCACAAGCTCGTGCCGCTGGAGTCAGAATGTTAGCCCATTGGAAAAAACAAAAGGAGCTATTTAGTTTTCTTGAAACGATGGTACGCGATAGCGATCCTCAAGTAAGGTTAGAAGTCTTACATGCCTTACGGGAAATGAATTCTTTAGACGGAGTGCAGTTGGCGATGAAAGTACGTGAGAATCCACTTGATAATAATCTTGAATATGCGAGCTGGCTCACAACAAAGCAATTAAAAGATCAGTGGCTGCCAGTTTTTGCTACTAACGATAAGTTGTTTGGTGGCAATGAGAATCATCAACTATTTGCGCTTTTATCAGCAGAAGATCCAGAAGCAAGTCCATATATAGACAAACTCTTAGAAAAAAACAGTGGTTTAGCAGAGGAGCTTATTGCACAAGGGTGGTCAGCATTAGCACGAAATGGCAGCCTACAGTCCAAACAAAAAGTGTTTCAAAAGATCATCGATGAAGATAATGAGAGTCTACTTGATGCCTTTGTTAGCTCTGTAAAAGAAAATGATGATTTACCCGATAATGCAGATCAAATAAAAAAGCTCCTTTCTCATAAAAACGAGCGATTTAGGATAGGCGGAATTAAACTCGTTGGTAAATGGCAATTTACAAAGTATCTAGACAAAATTGTTCAGATCATGAATTCATCAGAAGAACAAACTGAGCAAATTGCTGCGCTAGAGACACTAGTCAAACTCAACAAATTAGATGATGTCAAAGACATGATAACATCTAGCGATAAGGAATCTCTTCGTGCGGCGGCCTGTGCTGTTTGGATAGTAGAAGATCCAGATGCGGCGGCTGATCATGCTGTACAGTTATTATCAACGATTGACTCTTTAGCTCATGCAACTTTAATTTTCAATACATTTAAAAAAATTGAAGATGGCCCTAAAGTTTTAGAAGCATCCTTAGAGGGCAAGTCTCTACCTGAAGACATTGCAAGTGTTGGTTTGAAGATGGTCCAAACCTCCGGATTAAACCTTAAGGACTTAGAGATTGCCATTAGAAAAGCTGGTTCGATAAAAGCAATTGGGACTAAGATGACAGCTGCCCAAAAAGAAGAGCTGATTGCAGACGCTCTAGATAATGGGAGTCGAGATCATGGCAGACAGATTTATCGACGTCAAGAATTATTGTGTGCGACTTGCCACAAAAACAATAATATCGGTGGTTTAGCGGGTCCCGACCTAACGACTTTAGGTACTTATATGACAGCCAATTCAATTTTAGAATCTTTGTTAAATCCTAATAAAGATATAAAACAAGGTTACGAAACGATCATTGTTACAAAAACAGATGGTGAGATTCTAAGCGGTTTACTGCATCGGAAAACTGATGTCGCTACCTTGGTCAGATCAGCTAATGGGGAAATCGTAACCGTGCCTAATGACGAGTTAGAGTCAATTGATGTGAGTCCTATTTCTTTGATGCCTGCAGGATTAGTCGCTAATTTACATCGCGATGAGTTAAAGGATCTTTTAACCTATTTGGTTCAATTGGGAAAGTAACTGATTCAGTAAAACAAATTAAACGTTCTTTAGAGTTGATATGACAATGTATGTGTAGAAAGTATATTATACTTTTTTCATTGGCTAACCCGAATGTCGCTTGGTAAGTGATCGTCAGTCTGAGCAATCTAAAATCCCCTTGGGCAGTATATTTATTATGGATTGACATTTAGTCAATTCATTTCTACATTTGCAGAACCATCCAGTCTTACTAAAAAAATAATGTCGAAAGGGCTCGTGATTAAATAAGTATTATTTTAACCTAACCTCTTATTTATTCAAGATAAATGAATTACAAAGTTATCATAGATATTGATTCAAAAATCTATTATTAAAATACGCTTTAAAACATCTATGCTTTAATAATTCTCTTTCAAATAGTCTTGGTAATATGTTTGCTGTTCCCTCATTATCTTTCTGTATTTATCCATCATCATATTGAATCCAACGCTATCTCTAATGCTGTCGAAAATAGGATCCAATTCAATAAAGCGGCTATTATATGTATTTCCATTGCTTAAAAAAGAATCTAATAATTCTATTGCCGCTGATGACTTTCCATTTATTTGTAAATGAAGACTTTTTAAATACATTCTAAATCTTCGTGTTTGAATGCGTTCTTGCTTATTGTTGGACTTTACGATTAAATCTTTAAATAATTGATTGTATGTATTTGCCTTTTCTTTTTCACCTATTTGGTAAAGTGAATAAAGATAGTTTAGTGCAAAATTTTGTTCTGAAGTAGAAAAATTCAACATTTCTTTTTCAAAATCTACATCTGTATAATACTCTTCATAAATGTTAACTGCAGTATAAAAATCCCTCTTAAAATATGTATTTTCAAACTTATTCAAATCGATATTCAATCCACGATATGAATATTGTCTTAATTCATTTAAAGTAGAATTAGCCTTATCAAATTCTCGGCGCTGTACATGTAGATCTCTTTTAAAATCTAATTTAGTGGCTTTGTCTTGATCCGAATCACTAAGATCAATGATGACTTCTTTCTCTAATTCATCAAGCAAAGAAAGGTTTGAAATAGTCTTAAGATATTGTCTTAGATAGGATCCACTTTTTTCATTTTCCTCAATACTTTGATGTGCTATAATCGCAGCAGAATCTGCCCTTCCCAAATAATAATAAGTGTCAGAATAATTTTCCCAAAAATTTGGCTGGCTAGGTTCCACTCGAATTCCTTTTTTAAAGACATTGATTGCTTCATGAGGACGATCATTCTCTCTGTGATAAATACCATTTGTATTAATTAAATTTGGATTTAGTGGATTAATGGCAAGTGCTTTATTTAGTAATTCAAGTACTTCACTAAAATTTAAATCTAAATCCTGTATCGCAATCGCTAAGCCATATAAAGCATCAGCGTTGTTTGGATTTAGTTGTATCGCTCTTTCATATGCTTCTCTAGCTCCCTCAATGTTTCTTTTCCACCAATGATTCAAACTTCCCTTTAGCGCGTGGGTCTCTGACAAGTTAGGTTTTACCTCTAAAGATTTTTCCATTAATTCCCATGATTTTGGGAAAAACACTGCGGCGTCTTCTCCCGCATAATAAACTAAATGAATATGTAGATTTGCTAACAATGTTATCGCTTCTGCAAATTGATCATCTAGCTCAAGTGCTTGCTCTAGCAATATCTTTGCTTCTTGCAAGGATTCTGGATTACCTGTATCTTTTAATTGTTTTGCCCGTAAATAATTTTCATATGCTAGCAAGTTATTTGTATAACTCGCATAATCATTATCACTTTCCTTAGAAAAAATAGACTGGGTAAGTTGAGTTGAAATCTCTGCAGCAATTTCTGATTGCGTCTCAAATATCTTTTCTGTCGTTAATTCTAAATCATAAATCTCTGACCATATATTATTGTCGCTTTCAGCTTCAATTAATTGGACATTTATTCTGACTTGATCATTTATCCTTCTGACACTTCCTTCCATGATATGAGCAACACCTAAAAGTGATCCTATTTCTGGAATAGTCATTGTCGTATTTTTAAGACTCGTCACAGAGGTTCTAGAAATAACTTTTAAATTTTTAAGCTTGGATAAATAAGTCAATAAATCATCATGCATGCCATCTGCAAAATATCTGTTTTCTTCTCCATTACTCATATTATCAAAAGGCAAGACGGCAATTGAGTTTTTGGAAATCGCTGATTTTACGCTTGACGGTTGAGTATTAATTTTATCGTTTAAAAATATTTTATTTAATATAAAAAAGCCCAATAAAAGTGTTAAAGCGATTCCTCCATATATGAACACTTTATTTTTAGTTACATTTTCTGGTTTTTGTATTTTCCCTTTTATATTATTCCTATCTGGAATAGCAAGTTCTTCATTTGTCAAAGCAAAGACTTCAATCTGATCTGTTACATTTTGAAATTTGTAAGAACCCAAAGATTCTAAGTTAAAGACTTCTTGGTTTTGGACCTTCTCGTAAGCACTTTTTGATAGAAGTACAGCTCCTGGGATTGCCATTGACTCCACCCGTGAGGCAATATTTACACCATGCCCAAATACATCATTTTCTTTTTGAATAACCTCACCTACATGAATTCCTATTCTTAATGGTACATGTGGCTTTTCTCTGAATCTGATTTGTAAATCTTTTGCACATTTTACAGCATTAACTGTACTGTTAAAAAGGATTAAACAACCATCTCCGTATTTTTTGACAACCTGCCCATCATATTTTTTGACGTATTCTTCGGTAAGAGATTCAAATCGATTGACAAGTTCCATCGCCTTGTTTTCACCATTTTGCATTAAAGTGGTATAGCCAACGATATCAGCAAAGACAATTGCTGCGAGCCTGTGGGAAGAGTTTTTCACTTCGTTAAAATAGTAAAAAACTACGTAGTTTGTCTTGAGGAAAGCAGTATTTTATATTATCATCCTAATGATATTAAAATGAAGCAGTACATTCTTTATATATACAATTGGCAGAAATACCAAACACCATTTTTGTATAAAAACAAGAAATGAATAGAATACTGATTTTACGGTTGCTATAGCCGTATGTTTAGTTGCAGAGAGCAAGCCAGTAAACTGTTAGTCTAGCTGGGCAAAATCACTTGAAAATATAGCTACATTTTAATCTCCAAAAGTTTTTGATTTTAATGGAGATGGAGTTAAGGATATTTTATTTGGTGCGGGCAGACAAGAGTTTCAATCATTTGATAGTTCTATCATAGCCTTTGATGATGTGAACGGAGAGTTATTGTGGACTGGGAGTGCTAAAGATCAGATTTTTGGATCTGCACTATTTTCGGATCTAGATGGAGACTCAGCAGACGATGTAATCATAGGAGGACGGTCAGGAGAGTTGATCGCTATGAATGGAAAGACAGGTAAAGAGATCTGGAGATTTTATATTGCCAATGATCTGGAATCAAAAGGCTTAGCCACGATATTTAATTTTTATAATCCACATCTGATATCTGAACAAGATGGTGATGGGACTAAAGATATAATAGTCTCAAATGGTGGAGATGTCATAGTAAGGACCTATGATCCGAATCGACCACCAGGCTTTCAATTAGTAATAAGTGGAAAGATAGGCCGACATATCTCCCATGCTGTAATGCCAGATGGCAAAGAAACTTATATGTCTGTCACTATTACAGAAAATGAAGTAAGAGGAGATATTAAAATCATTTTCGGAACAGGAGGTGAAACAATAGGAGGTATTTTATATGTCGATTAATTATCGAGCGTACTTGATGGTGATCTTTCGGGAGCTAAAGTATTGCATACAAGTAAACTAAAGGCTATATCAGTCCAGTAGCTCGCGCAGATTTTAATCTAAATGGGTATTATATATTGTTGTGAATAGTGTTGATGGTCGTCTCCTCTCAAATGGAGTGCTTATCAAGGCAATACCTACAATGGCATATACAGATCGAAGGACTTGGTTGACGATTCAAATTAATTTAGTCAATGACTTAGCTGTGAGGCCCTAGAATAACAATAGTTCAAAACCGATGCAAATGGTCCTAGTTTTTGGTTTCAAACAAGAACTAATATGACTTAAAAAGTCATATACTGTAAAAAGCGAATACCTCTAGATAAATTTCTGAACTTATTAGAAACTAAGGTGTTCAAAAATGTATTAATAGAAGAGGATTCCTTTAAATTTAGATTTGCCGATCACACAACTATACTCAATAGTTGGAAAACATAATCAACTGCAAACAGGCAAAAGTAGATTTTCGATAAAGTCAAAGAAATGATGATTGTATCTGCTCAAAAAAATGGATATTTAATCTCATAATACCCTTCGTACTCATTCATTCTATAAATTAAAGCATACCCATATGTCTACAAAAACGAACCCTGTAACTTTCACATTTAGCTATGATTGTTCCAAAGAAAAGATGTGGTCAGCCATCACTAGACTTGATGAAATGAAAGTTTGGTATTTTGACAATATTGACTCTTTTAAACCAGAAGTTGGTTCCACATCAAGCTTTGTTATCCAACATGAAGGATTAACATTTACTCATCTTTGGGAAGTTCTGACAATGATCCCTTCAAAAGAAATAAGTTATTCTTGGAGATATCAAGAATACGAAGGAGATGGTCATGTCAAATTTGAGATTATTGAAAAAAATGCTGCGACTCAGTTGACAGTCATAAATTCGGGATTGGAAACATTCCCACAACATATCCCTGCATTTTCCAGAGAAAGCTGTGAAGCTGGTTGGAAATATTTATTGGATATGAGATTGAGAGAATATTTGAGTTAATCAAATTAGAAAGCATCTGGTATAAAGCTGTCAAATTTTTACCAAGAAAAACTATCTTAGTTTTTCTATGTATGACCATTTTATTTCCAAACTTCAAAGTGAAATCAAAGGAGATGTTTTAAGCGATGAATATAGCTTAGGGATGTACGCCACTGATGCGTCCTTATACCAAATTCAACCCATTGTCATCGTCTTACCAAAACACGAATCTGATGTCACCACCGCCGTGCAGATTGCAGCGGCGCACCAAATTTCAATTTTACCTCGAGGTGGCGGAACCAGTCTAGCTGGCCAAACAGTAGGACAATCTATGGTGCTTGACTTTTCAAAATACATGAATCAAGTATTGGAGTTCAACGCAGCGAAAAAATGGGTGAGAATCCAACCCGGTATCGCAAGAGATGATTTAAATCTATTTCTTAAAAATCACGGATTGTTATATGCGCCCGATCCTGCGACAAGCAGTCGAGCAAATGTGGGTGGTATGATCGGCAATAACTCGTCAGGCACTAAAAGTATTTTATATGGCAAAACAATAGATCATCTATTAGCTTTAAAAGTTTTATTATCTGATGGGACAATTTTAAATATCAATAAAAATTCTACAGAAGAGTATAATGCTAAATGTATTGGTGATACTAGAGAGGCCCAGATTTATAAAGAATTCAGAACATTAATTTTTCAACATTCTGAAGAGATAAAAGAAGTATTTCCAAAGACGATGAGGCGTGTCGGAGGATATCCTCTCGACGAATTTGTCTATACAGACAAATGGAATCTCAGTAAGGTGTTTTGTGGCAGTGAAGGAACACTTGGCCTCACCTTAGAAGCCACCATTAACCTTGAAGAACTACCAAAAGAAAAAGCCATTTGCGTTGTTCATTTTGAAAAGAGATTAGATGCAATCAAAGCAGTCCCGACGATGGTTGGGTATAATCCTTCCTGTGTAGAAATTCTGGATGATACGGTTATAGAATTGAGTCGCACAAACTTAACGACAAAACATCATACACAATGGATAAAAGGTAATCCTATTTCTGTTCAAATTGTCGAATTTTTTGGTGACACGAACGAGGAGATTTTACGGAGAGCAGAACAAATGGTTGTTCGGCTAAAAGAGTTGGGTCTTGGTTATGCTTATCCCATTTTTACATCACAAAAACAAATGGATGATGTATGGATGATTCGCAAAAAAGGACTTGGACTCATGCTTGGAAGACAAGGTGATAAAAAAGCGATTGCCTTTATAGAAGATGCAGCTATTCCAATAGACGTATTACCAGAATATATAGAAGAAGTCCAAGCTGTTTGTGACAAATATCAAACGGAAGCTGCGGTCTATGCACATGCTAGCGTCGGTGTTATACACGTACGTCCATTTTTAAATATGCGTGCTCAAGAAGATGTGGATCGGTTCAAAAGTATTGCTGAAGAAACTTTTCAATTGGTCAAGAAATACAAAGGATCATGGAGTGGCGAACATGGAGACGGATTAGTGCGTAGTCCATTTAATGAAGATTTTTTTGGAAGTACTTTATATCAAGCATTCAAAGATGTAAAACAATTATTTGATCCACTTGGCATCATGAATCCTGGAAAGATTGTGGACGCTCTTCCTATAGATCATAACTTAAGATATGGCGCTGCATATTTGGATGACACATTAGATACCGTTTTTCACTATAGAGAAGATCGGAGTTTTCAAGAAGCAGTACACATGTGCTCTGGTGTTGGTGAGTGTAGAAAAAAATCTGGTGGTACAATGTGTCCTAGTTTTAAAGCCACAGATGATGAAGAGCACTCTACACGAGGGCGAGCTAATGCACTCCGACTTGCTATGTCAGGCCAACTCGAAGGAGGTTTAAGCAACGACAGATTAATTGAAATTCTTGATTTGTGTTTGTCATGTAAAGCATGCAAATCAGAATGTCCTAGTAATGTCGATATGGCAAAACTCAAAAGTGAAGTTTGGCAACAAAAATTTGACGTAGGAAAAGTTAGTTTGAGAGATAAGCTGGTGAATCAATCTGCTGCACAATCAAAAATGATCGCAGGACCACTCGCACCATTAGTCAATGCGATTCAGCATAGTGCTCCATTTCGATGGGCCTTAGATAAAACGGTTGGTATAGATAGATCGAGAAAATTGCCATCGTTTGCGAAGGAGTCACTCAGTAAATGGTTTACAAAACATTATAAAACTAAAAATGAAATAGAGGTCGTTTTATTTGCTGATACTTACATAAACTATCACGAGACGCATATAGGTAAATCCGCAGTAAATCTATTAGATCAATGCGGATACAAAGTCATTTTAGCAGATGTAGGTTGTTGTCAAAGACCTCGGATATCCAATGGATGGCTCCGCAATGCTAAAAAAGATGGTACGACTGTCGCGGAGAAACTGCTGCCATTTATCAAAAAAAAGATTCCTATTTTAATTTGCGAGCCTAGCTGTGCGACTTCATTTAATATAGATCTACCTGACCTAATTGATGATAAAACATTGGCTGATGCTGTGAAAAATGGTGTGCAAATGATTGATATCTTTTTGCATCAACAAATAGAATCTGGTTCATTGAAAGGCTCATTTAAACCAATGCAATCAAACATAAAAGTACATGGCCATTGTCACCAGAAGGCAATTTATGGCTTACAAGCAATTGACTCCCTTTACGGAAATGAACATAATAATCATGAGATTTTGGATACAGGTTGTTGTGGGATGGCAGGATCATTTGGCTATGAGAAAGAGCATCTTGACATATCTAAAAAAGTGGGAGAAGACAGATTGTTTCCTGCAATTCGGAATATGAAGGAAGATGAAATCTTAGTGGCTTGTGGCGTCAGTTGTCGACACCAAGTAGCTCACTTTTTTGAGAAGAAAGCGCTTCATTGGGTAGAGACGGTGAGCTTTGTTAGGCCCATAAATTCTGCCTAAAACCTAGGAGTAGCTTAATAGCTTAGACAAAGTCTTTTTCGTTGTAGGACTTTTTCTGATTTGTCGGACCTGAATTATCAGATCTGTTATCTTTCCTAGGCGCAGATTGTGGCTGCTGGCTTTGTCTTTCTTTATTGCGCTGAAATTTTTGAAATTGGCGCATTAGCATTGGACCAAACATCATTAACATACGCATTACCATTCTTCCTCTCATAATATTGAGTTTATTGTTTAGACGACAATTGAGTTGCTTAGGTACTATTTTAAGTAAATATTAAATGACCTGTTTTCAGATCTATTCTTTTGTGCCTTATGTGTTTCACTCAGCTTTCTAAATCAATCAGATTCTGCAACACGATCTACTTCCTTCCACACGCGCCACAGATTTTTATAACAAATCTTCTCGATGTCTTCATCAGAATATCCTCGTTGAAGGAGGACATAAATCAAATTTGGATAGGTTGATACGTCTTTCAAACCTGTAGGCAATGAATCACCAACACCATCATAATCAGATCCAAATCCAACATGGTCGACTCCAGCTAACTCAACTACTAGGTCAATATGATCAGCCACTTTCTCTACATCGGCGAAAAGACTTGGATTCATCTTTTGGAATTTTTCGATAATCTCATCTGCACCTGGTTCTCCATATTTAATTCCTGCGTCTTCTAATAGTTTTGCCATTTTATCTCGCTGGCCATTGCGCTGATCAGCAACTTCACCATCTATAAATGTTGATCCAAAATTGATCATAATCACACCTCCTTTCTGACCCATCAGTCTGATCATATCGTCATCCATATTTCGTTCAAAGCCTGGTACAAATTTTCTAGCTGAAGAATGGGATGCGATGACAGGTACATCCGTTAATTCCATGACATCATAAAATGCATTATCTGAGACATGAGAAATATCGACCATGATCCCTACACGATTCATTTCTTTAACTACCAGTTCTCCAAAATTACTTAAGCCTTGATGAGTTCCTGTCGTATCATAAGAAGAATCACAAATCAAATTATCTTTAGAATGCGTCAATGTGATATAACTTATTCCTCTATTGTTAAAATATTCTACATTATCCAAGTCATCTTCTATTCCTGAGCCATTTTCCATTCCCATCGGCAATGCTATCTTTCCTTCTTTAAATAATTGCTCCGCATCATTCGCAGTATAAGCGACACCAAATTTATCTGGATGTGCTGCAGCAATACCTGTTACCATATTAATTAAAGTGTCTGCTAAATCTTTAGACGCACCAGGCGTTAGTTGTTTTTCAGCTGGCAAATATATAGACATAAACGGTGCATCTAATCCACCTTTTTTTGCTCTGACATAATCAAAATCACCCTTCTCTGTTTCAATAGGAATCCCTAAGTATTCTTTCTCTAATCTAAAATTGGAAATCTTTAGTCTGTATGGTAAATCAATATGACCATCAGTAATGATGTATGAATGTGCCAAGGAATCGGCTTTAGCTCTCAACATCTCGTCTTCTGTAGGACCAGGCGGAATCGTTGTGTCTATCACTTGAGCTGGCTGTTCGACAGTGGATATAATTTCTTTTGTTTTACAAGCTTGTAACACAATCAATGCTATCGTGCAGATAAGGAGTTTATGCATAGTTAAAACTTTAGCTTTCACAAATGTACTAACATTCATTGTTATTGATGATGTGATCCGGCGCTGAATTGTCTTGGAGTGAATCTCTTATCAATCTATGTGTAGAATATACGTTGTTAATAGATACTGTCTATTCAATTGTGATACTCATTCTGATCCAGAACCAGCCAGTCCAGCATGTGGTTCTATTTCTATAGCATAGAAAACAAAAGCAAATTGTTTTATTTCAAGCCAACAGGAGAGATGACCAATGGCCTATTTAATGTCGAAGCGTACCCTAAATTTGCTTTGTTTTGTGGTGTGTTGATGGCGATTGCGATCATCATTAGTTCATAGGGGAACAAGAGATCAAATTCCATGAATTGCGAATACTAACAATCAATCCAATCGAAAAATATCGATTTGGAAAAGTATCGCTGTAGCCATAAGTATGAGGTCTTAGCAACCATTAGTTGGAGCAGTAATGATCACTTACATTGCGATAGGTGTCGGCACTATTTTTATTCCATATTTTACAACTTACTATTTTGGCTTATCTGAAAAAGAACTGGCAGTGCTTCCTGTCGCGAGTGCACTGGGCGGTGTCTTAGCTTGGCTGCTTTCGCCTAAGATGGAGCGACTCTTTGACAAGAAAAATGCAGCGATCATCAGTATAATTTTATTTGGAATATTTTTCTCACTCCCTTTTATGATGATAATGACTGGTACCTTTCCGGTAAATGGATCACCGTTTTTATTACCGATATATGTATCCTGCAATACGATCGGATATATATTTATATACATCTCATTCAATATAACAAATTCCATGATGGCAGATATCGTTGATGAATATGAAATGATTGCTGGCCAGCGAGATGAAGGTTTATTTTTTTCTACGATGTCATTTGCATATAAATGTACTGTTGGATTAGGATATTTGTAGCAGGTTTATTGGTAAGCTGGATTCAGTTTCCAGAGCAAACAAAATTAATAGATGTGCCACAAAAAACAATCGATGGTCTTGGAGTGATTGGTGGGCCTATTATTTTGATTCTATGTGTGTCTTCGATTTTATTTCTAGTCTTTCATCCGATTTCAAAGGACAGATATCTTGAAATCAAAGTAAGTTTGGACAGTCGAAAATGATTATGACTAAGCATCATGCTTCTTTGGGCGAAAGCACTATGCAAGCAGCTTCCATCACTTATTGATCTCGTAATGTTCAGAAATAAAACACTAATAATATATATTATGCAATTATTATCATTTGTATGAACCTGAGAATGATGATTTTGCTACTTTTAGGCTTTGTTGATCAGAACTAAAACCAATGGCTGAAATCAAACTGTTCTCTGGCACGAATTCCAAATATCTTGCCGAGAAAATCGCAGATCATTACGGATATCCTTTATCAGATGTGACTGTAAATAAATTTAGAGACGGAGAGATGCAGCCAGTCATCAATGAAAGTGTTAGAGGAGCTAAGGTGTTTTTCATCCAATCTACTTTTGCACCTGCCGATAATTTATTGGAATTATTACTTCTTATTGATGCAGCCAAACGCGCTTCTGCTGGTTACATTACAGCTGTAATCCCTTATTTTGGATATGCGCGCCAAGACAGGAAAGACAAACCAAGAGTCCCAATTTCTGCAAAAGTCGTGGCTACCCTTTTAGAGGCTGCTGGTGCTGATCGGATCATGACAATGGACTTACATGCAGATCAAATTCAAGGATTTTTTGATGTTCCCGTAGATCATTTGCAAAGTCCAGCGATTTATTTTCCATATCTGAAGACAAGAGATTTATCCAATGTCATTTTTGCTTCTCCTA
>ENA-ORXT01002261-ORXT01002261.1-marine-metagenome-genome-assembly--contig:-NODE-2261-length-23470-cov-5.249177_pt1 | contig 23470 bp, 24 predicted proteins | sample MGYA00237868_ERZ511482 | MGnify/ENA metagenome assembly ERZ511482
CTTCCGGGGCGGTGAGCGCGCCGTTGAGGTAGCGGCGCAGCAATTGATTGGTGGAGCGTTTGGTCAGGGACACTGGTTGGTTGGTTTAATCGTTGTCGTCCGTCGTCCGCCCTTCCAAGCAGATTTTCAGGTTTCGGCGTCCGTTCTGCAGGTGAGAACGCACGCGGCCCACGGATAGATGCATGGCGGCGGCAATGCTTTGGTAGCTCTCGCCCTCGCTAAGGTAGAACAGTGTCACGCAGCGGCGTTGTTCTTCCTTGAGTTGTTTGAGACAATGGTAAAGGGGGCGGGTATCCGCCGGGGTTTGATGACTTGATTCGTTACTTAGATGCAGCAACCGGTCGGATTGCATAAGCTCCCCATCGGCCTGTTTCAGCGGGTCGCGTTTTTCGCGGCGCAGTTGCATCAGGCAGTGGTTGCGCACCGTTGTTTGCAGCCACGAGCGGAAGTTGGTGACCTCGTGCCGCGGTAGCTTGTCCAGCAGTACGGCCCAGATTTCCATGCCGGCGTCTTCGGCCCGTTGGGGAGTGCCGAGGTAGCGCAGGCCGAGGGCGTAGATCAGTTCAGCGTGGCGCTCGTAAAGGGGAAGGAGGTCGTTGGGGGAAACACTGCGCTTGAAACGGGTCAGTAGCTCGGCGTCGGTAGATTCGACGCCGGCGCTAACTGGGCGGGCTTTTTTGCGGAGAAGGCGGAGCATTGGAAGGGCTAAGATAGGCTTTAGTCTATAGTCTTTAGGTCTGCAGTCGCAAGACCATCGACCAAAGATGTCACGCTAAACACTTGCCCCCTATCTTCGCCCCCCGTGCGCCGCAAACTATTCCTCCTAAGTCTGGTCCTCCTCCCCGCCGCCCTGCTGGTCAACCTTGGCATCATGGTCTTTATCGACGATGAGGCGATCCGTTCTTTGGTTGCTCAGGAGATGCTCTGGAGCGGCAACTACGTGTCGCCCACGATGCACAACGACGTGTACTTCAACAAGCCGCCGCTCTGGAACTGGGTGTTGGCCTTCAGTTTCACCCTGCACGGGGGGGCGAGTGAATGGGCGGCGCGTCTGCCCACGGTTATCGGTTTGCTGGGCTTTGCGGCTACTACCTATTATTTCAGCCGCAGGCACTTTTCACGGTACCTTGCCGGGCTGCACGCCCTGACGGTGATCACCTGCGGGCGGATGTTGTTCTGGGATTCGATGCTGGCGCTGATCGACGTAACGTTCAGCTGGGTGATCTACGCGCAGATTATGCTGTTGTACGAGCACGGCCGCCGGGGAGTGTGGTGGAAGGCCTTCGGGTGGAGCTACGCCCTGACCGCGGTGGCTTTTATGCTCAAGGGGTTACCGGCCATCGTGTTTCAGGGGCTGAGCGTTTTTGCCATGCTTGGCTGGATGCGGTCGTGGAAGCGCTTCATTTACCCCAGCCATCTCGTCAGCGGGCTGGCCTGTGTTGCTGCGCTGTCTTTTTATTACTGGCGGTACAGCCGGTACGTCGATCTGGAGCGTGTTTTCGCCCGGCTGTTCGAGGAAAGCGGAAAACGGACGGCGGCGGCGCATGGTTTGTGGGAGTCGGCACAGCACATTGCCGCCTTCCCCTTCGAGATGAGTTACCACTTTTTGCCGTGGACGCTACTGCTCGTTTACCTATTGCAACCGGGCGGCTGGGCACGGCTCAAAACCAATGATTTCGCGGCCTTTTCGCTGGTCGCCTTCCTGGTCAACATCCCGATCTACTGGCTCTCGCCCAACGTTTACCCCCGCTACCTGCTCATGCTTTTTCCGTTGTTGTTCGGTAGTTTGCTGTGGCTGCACGGCGGGCACAAGGCGGAAGATACGCGGACCTACGCCGGCCTGCGCTACGGGCTGCTGGGCCTGATGACGCTCTGCGCGCTGGTGATTCCGTTCGCCCCCCTGGTGCCGGATACGGAGATCGTGACCTACGCCTGGGTGAAGAGTTTGCTTTTGGGCGGGGCCGCGGGTGCCGTGGTGTGGAAGGCGTGGCGAAGCGAAGTCAATTACCTGCTCTGGTTCGCCGTCTTTTTGTTGTTGCTCCGCGTCGGCTTCAACCTGTTCGTGCTCCCACCCCGCGCGGCGAACGACGAGCGGGGCATCGCCGTTCGCGACACCGCCCACCGCGTGATCGCCGGGCATGAGCAAGACAGCGTCGCCATCTACGGCTACACCCTGATCGAACCCGCTACCGGCTACTACCTGACCGAGGCGCGCGGCCGCATCGTTCCCCGCCGGCTCGAAGGCTTTGACGCCGAGACCTTATATATACTTTCCAACGGCCCGCGCGGGCAGTACCCCGAGCTCGAAGTCACGGCGACGGACAGCCTCTACCTGCGGCACCTGCGGCGGCACTACGCGGTGGGTAAATTTATCGAGGTGCCGAAGGGCGGGGCGGAGTATCGGGGGGTGCTGCGGGACGGGATGGGCTCGGGGCTGTAGCTTTATTGTATGCCAGGGTGAGCTGCGCTGCTGCCTGCGGCGGTTAGCCGGATGGATAAAATACGAAGTATGAAAAATGAGATACTGGACGAAAAGCTGATCGAGCGAGACGGAAGACCTTTTTCCGTCCCGCTGACTATCATCCTCTCCGTGGTTGTTGGCCTGACCATCGGTGTGGTCACCAACGCGGTACACGTACACGTGAGCCCGGTGTATTTCAAAATCGTGATGGGGTGGGAAGAGATATCAACCGAGTACCTCTCATTTCTAGCACTCTTCCAGGGCATAAAGGAAGGCGCGATCTACGGTTTGATATTCTCGGTTGCACTGGTCGCGGCGGTGGGGTGGAAGTCCACAAATATGCCGCCACGTTCGGTCGTTAACGGAGTATTGCTAAAGGCTGTCGGAATCATCTTTGTTTGCTGGTTGTTGGGCGGTGGGCTGGGGGTGCTTGTCTTTATGGTTTTACCGGAAATCGACCCGACGGAACCGTTTTTTACGAGCGAGACGAACCAGGGGTTACGCTTTGGGTTCGTCGGCGGAGGTATTTGGGGATGCATGATCGGTGCCGTTATCGCCCTGATTTGGGCGGTCGTCAAGTTAAGAAAAGCCTGATGTTTCATCCATCCCGCTAAAGCGGGTTTACATCAAAAGATCAACGAACCAAAAGACTAAACAACCAACCTGTCATTGTAGTCTCGGCCACCCGAGATTAAAATTTTGCGGTAAGCCTTTATCGCAGCGGGCCACTCGGGCACTTCAGGTAATTATCGAAGCGGGTTGAGCAATCCGGTCACGATGAATTCTGTAATTTACCTGAAGTGCCCGAGTGTACTATACCTTTGCTCCATGCTACTATCCGTCGTCGTCACCGTCTACAATGAATTGGAAAACATCCGGCCGCTCATTGACCGCATCAACGGCGCGCTGCTGGGCGCGGGGATGACGGATTATGAGATCGTTTACGTGGATGACGGCAGTACCGATGGCACGGTGAAGGAACTGAAAAGCATCGAAGACCCGCGTTTGGTGGTCGTGGAATTCCGTAAGAACTACGGGCAGAGCCTGGCCCTGATGGCCGGCATCGACATCGCCCGGGGCGACTTCATCGCCACGATGGACGGCGACCTGCAAAACGACCCGCTCGACATCCCCGCTATGCTGGAGCTGGTGCGGGGGGAGGAGTGGGACCTCGTTGTCGGCGAGCGCGTCAACCGCCAAGACGGCGCGCTGCTGCGCAAGATTCCCAGCCGCATCGCCAACTGGATCATCCGTAACCTCAGCGGCGTACACCTGCGCGACTACGGCTGCGCGCTCAAGGTCTTCCGCGCCGAGATCGCCAAGGATATGGGCGTGTACGGCGAGTTGCACCGTTTCATCTCCGTACTCGCCAGCCTGGAGGGCGCGCGCATTACGCAAATTCCGGTGCGGCACCACGCGCGGCGGTTCGGGGTGAGTAAATACGGACTGGGGCGCACCTTCAAAGTGGTGAGCGACCTGATGCTGATGCTCTTCTTCAAGAAGTATATGCAAAAGCCGATGCACCTCTTCGCCCAGGCGGGCCTCTTCCTGTTCAGCATCGGGGCGTCGATCAACGTTTACCTGCTGGTCTGCAAACTGATGGGAGAAGACGTTTGGGGGCGGCCGATCCTGATCCTAGGCGCGCTGCTCGTGATGGCCGGCATCCAGCTCATCACCGTCGGCATCATCGTCGAAGTGCTGATGCGGACGTACTACGAAAGTCAGAACAAGCGACCCTATAAGATCAGAAAAGTGAAGCGCGGCACACTGGTGGAGGCCTCCTGAGGAAGTCGTAGAAAAAGCCAGATGTTAATATTGACCAACAGACCAACAGACCAACAGACCAACAGACCACCGGACTACTTCATCTTCCGGCGCGTCTTTTTATTGAACAGATGCGTCGACGCTTTAGGCTTTTTCTTCGTGTTCGGTTTCGTCGTTTTGTCGATATCGTGACAGCCGGATTTGCGGGCGCAGCCCGTGTTAAACAAAGTGAAGGAAAAGACCAGAAGAACCACTAAAAAGTAAACCCGGGAAGCTTTCATACGTTGTAGGGATTGTGCATTTGCTTAGTGAACGCCAAATTTGGGCAATAAAGCGCGTAAAAACATCATTTAATCATTTTTCCGGCGTAAAATGTTGCAGGGAACCTGCTTCCGGACCAATATTTGCCGCCCTTAATCCATATTAAAATCCTCAACCAATGAATAAAGGAGAACTTGTAACGTCTATCGCCGATAACGCCGGCCTTACCCAAAGCCAGGCCGAAGCCGCTCTCAGTGCCACCCTCGACGCCATTCAGGGCGCACTCAAGAGCGGTGATTCCGTAAGCCTCATCGGCTTCGGCACCTTTTCCGCCAACGAACGCCCCGCGCGTGAAGGCCGCAACCCTCGTACCGGTGATACCATCCAGATCGCCGCCAAGACCGTTGCCAAATTCAAGCCCGGCAAGAAACTGAGCGAAAGCCTGAACTAGTCTTAACCGACTTTCAAGTTTGAAGAACGACGAGCGACCTGCCTCCTGACGGAGGTGGGTCGCTTTTTGTGGGTGGGTGGGCAGTGGCGGGTGAGCCGCCACCCACCCACCCACCCGCCATCCCACCGAACATCCCGCCCTGAACCACCTTTAAAAGTAACGCACGGTTAATTCCAAAAGACTTAGCTTTGCCTTTAAACTTATTCCCCCTTGGCTCGGCTGCCGGGGGAGTGCAACCAAAAATTTCTATGGCAGACATCAAAAAATTAGAAAGTATCGCTTCGCAGGTGCGTCGCGACATCATCCGCCAGGTGTACCTGTGCCAAAGCGGTCATCCCGGAGGTTCGCTCGGTAACGCCGATTTACTGACGGCGCTCTACTTCGAAGTGATGGAGAACGATCCGAGCTTCAACATGGAAGGCAAGGGGGAAGACGTCTTTTTCCTTTCCAACGGCCACATCAGCCCCGTTTTTTACAGCGTGCTGGCGCGCCGGGGGTACTTCCCCGTAGCCGAACTGGCGACTTTTCGTAAGCTCAATTCCCGCGTGCAGGGTCACCCCACTACGCACGAAGGCCTGCCCGGCATCCGGATTGCGTCCGGCTCCCTCGGTCAGGGGCCCAGCGTAGCCTGCGGCGTTGCCCTGGCCAAGCGCATGGACGGTGACGATAAGACGGTATTTGTCCTCACCGGCGACGGCGAGCAGCAGGAAGGTCAGATATGGGAAGCGGCCCTGTTCGCGCCCCACAACAAGCTCGAAAACCTCGTCCTGATCATCGACGATAACGGCCAGCAGATCGACGGCCCGACGGAAGACGTACTTCGCCTCGGCAGTTTCGCCGACAAGTACAAATCCTTCGGTTGGGACATCATGCACATGGACGGCAACAATATGGCCGAGACGGTCAAGGTGCTCAAGGAAGCCCAGGCCAAACGCAACGGCAAGCCGACCTGCATCGTAATGAAAACCGAAATGGGGCAAGGCGTCGACTTCATGGTCGGTACCCACCACTGGCACGGTAAGGCTCCGAACGAAGAACAGACCGAGGTCGCCCTGGCGCAGCTCGAAGAAACGCTTGGCGACTTCGCTGCTTAGATAAAGGTCAAAAGGGTTACTTGGAGTAAAGAGGTGAAAACCTGCGTTGCTCCGAAACTACCCTCGCACCCGCGTCCCCGCCCTTTTTCTTTCTCTTTTACTCCCCTTACTCCATTACTACTATGCTATCTCTAGATAAACTACAACAAACCGGCAAAAAAGCCACCCGTGACGGTTTCGGTGCCGGCCTCAAAGCCGCCGGTGACAAGCACGACAAGGTCGTTATGCTGACCGCCGATCTGCGCGGCTCCATGAAGTCGGAAGACTTCATCACCACCTACCCGGACCGCTTCGTGCAGTGCGGTATCTCCGAGGCCAACATGATGGGCGTTGCCGCCGGTCTGGCCACTTCGGGTAAGATCCCGATGGCAACGACGTTCGCCAACTTCGCTACCGGCCGCGTTTACGATCAGATCCGGCAAAGCATCGCGTACAGCGATAAGAACGTGAAGATCTGCGCCAGCCACGCCGGCCTCACGCTGGGCGAAGACGGTGCCACCCACCAGATACTGGAAGACATTGGCATGATGCGGATGCTGCCCGGCATGACGGTCATCAACCCCTGTGATTTTAACCAGACGAAGGAAGCCGTTCAGGCCATCGCCGAGCACCACGGCCCGGTATACCTGCGCTTCGGCCGTCCCGGCTGGCCTATTTTCATTCCCGAAGGCACCAAATTCGAGATCGGTAAGGCACTGCACCTCAACGAGGGAAGCGACGTGACGATCTTCGCCACCGGCCACCTCGTTTGGTACGCCGTCGAAGCCGCCCGCGAACTCGCCAAGGAAGGCATCAGCGTCGACCTGATCAACATCCACACGATCAAGCCGCTCGACGAAGCCGCCGTGATCGCCAGTGCGAAAAAGACCGGCGCGGTCGTCTCCTGCGAAGAGCACAATAAATACGGTGGCCTCGGTAGCGCCATTGCCGAATGCCTCTCCAAAAGTGCCCCGACCATCCAGGAATTCGTCGCTACCGACGATACTTTTGGCGAATCCGGCACCGCCACCGAGCTGCTCGACAAGTACGGCCTCGGCATCAAGGACATCGTTGCCGCCGCAAAAAAGGCAATAAAGCGAAAGTCATAGAACTTTCCCGCTACCGGTGGGTTACTACACCACCAACGGCAATCGAGCCTTGAGCCTGAGGCCAAGCCCGCCCACGGCCTCAAGGCTCCTAGGGTCACCACGATTTATTCGCGGTGGCCCTTTTTCTTTGGTGAAGTTGTGTTTTCTTGTTGAGCGGGAGTACTGATAGTTGCTCCGTTAAAACGTGCGCTTCGCCGAAAATCTATAAAAGATATTTAGCTTTAACCCCAATATTTGAGGGAAAGCATATATTTCCCCACTTCCCACTTCCCACTTCCCACTATGGACGACCGTCCCCGCATCACCCTCGCCCGCAAAAAAACGGAGCTTAAGCAGATCATCGAGCTGCAAAAGAAGAACCACCTGGCCGCGGTGGATGCCGATACCGCCAAACAGCAGGGCTTCGTTACCGCCGTCCATACCTACGAGGTGCTGGAGGCGATGAACGCCGCCGCCGCTACGGTCATCGCCAAAGACGGTACGAAGGTCATCGGCTACGCGCTGACCATGCTTCGCCAATTCGCCAATGACGTGCCCGCCCTGACGGAGCTGTTCCGTAAGCAGGACGAGGCGATCTACAAAGGCAGCCGGTTGGGCGATGCCAACTACCTCGTCATGGGGCAGATCTGCGTGGCCGAAGAAGCACGTGGCCAGCGGCTGGCCGACCGGATGTACCGCTACATGCGCTCCTGCTACAGCCTGCATTATCCCTACCTCGTTACGGCCATCGATGCGCGCAACGCGCGGTCACGGCGGGTACACGAGCGGGTGGGATTCGAGGTGTTCGAGCAGTTCCGGTCAGAGGAGACGGGGAAGGAGTGGGTGCTGGTGGTTTGGGATTGGGAGAAGTAATGGCTATTGGATTACTAATTTATTAGTTATTTGAAAATAACAGGATGGCTATCCTTCTGGAAAAATACAAGTGGAAAAAATGATCTGAATTTTAGAGCTAAAGTATACGACGAACCTTCCCGGTGAGTATTGCATTACAAGAACATGCCCCAACCCCAAACCATCTTCTGGCACCGCCGCGACCTCCGCAACCACGACAACGCCGGCCTCTACCGCGCACTGAAGGCGGGCGGCCCCGTCCTTCCCATCTTCATCTTCGACGAGGAGATCCTGGAGAAGCTGCCGAAAAAGGACGCCCGCGTTGTTTTCATCCATGATAGCGTGACGGCCCTGGCCAAGGCGTACCGGGCGGCGGGCGGTGATCTGCGGGTCTACTACGGCAAGCCCCGCGAGGTGTGGCGCAAGATCAAGGCGGAATTCTCCGACCTGAACGCCGTATACACCAACCGCGACTACGAGCCCTACGCCATCGTTCGTGACCTGGCGGTGAAGGAGTTGCTGGCCGAAGACGGTATCGCGTTCCACGATTTTAAGGACCATATCGTCTTCGAAAGCGATGAGGTGCAGAAGAACGCCGGCGGCCCCTACACCGTCTTTACCCCCTTTTACCGGAAGTGGAAGACGATCATGGAAAGCCGGATGGTGCCTTTCGAGGGTGGGGAGATCAGCTACTACCTCAAGCCGTACCCGACCGAAAAATACTTTGACAATCTATGGCAAGGGAAAGTGAAGGACGCCATCCCGACCCTGGCCGAAATGGGCTTCGAAGACATCGACGCCGACGTGCCGTCGAAGGAAGTGCCGCGCAAGATCATCCGTACCTACGACGAGACGCGCAATTTCCCCGGCATCAGGGGCACCAGCGAGCTGAGTTGCCACTTCCGCCACGGCACTGTATCCATCCGGGAGAAGGCGTCCAAAGCGCTGGGACTGAACGAGACGTACCTCAAGGAATTGGTCTGGCGGGATTTCTATTCCAACATCCTTCAGTCGTTCCCCAGGGTGGTGGACGCGCCCTTCCGGGAGGAATACGCCGAAATTCCGTGGGAAAACGACGAGGCGCAATTCGAGGCCTGGTGCGCGGGCAAGACCGGCGTACCGATCGTCGACGCGGGCATGCGGCAGCTCAACGCGACGGGCTGGATGCACAACCGCGTACGCATGATCGTAGCCAGCTACCTGACCAAGCACCTGCTGATCGACTGGCGGTGGGGCGAGGGCTACTTCGCCGAGAAGCTGCTGGATTATGAACTGGCGAGCAACAACGGCGGCTGGCAATGGGCGGCCGGTTGCGGTACCGACGCCCAGCCCTACTTCCGCATCTTCAACTACGACAGCCAGCAGAAGAAATTCGATAAGGACTACGAGTACGTCAAGCAATGGGTGCCGGAATACGGTACGCCGGATTACCCCGCTGAGCCGCTGGTGGAACATAAATTTGGCCGTGAGCGGGCGTTACGGGTATACAAAACGGCACTGGCCGAAGCGCGGGGACAGGGGTAGGATTGAACGTTGCTGAAAACTTTCCCCCGCACACCCGCGTCCCTCCGCCCAAAATAGTAGTGTCGTTGTAAAAACGGGGAAACCTCCTATGTTAAAAATTACAAATCTCACCTTCCGGTCACCGTAACCGAACGAATGGGGTGCCCCGTGGGGTTGACTTAGGGTAGATGCAAAGCTAACTTTGCAACTTAACCCCAGTTACCGAATGAAAACCACCCTTACCCCTACCATTTTATTCAGTCTGGCACTATTTATAAGTGTTGGCCTGAATGCCCAAAGCCGTCTTAACCTGTTTACCGATTGTGAATGTAACAAGATGCTGCTCAAGCAGGAAGTAAACTACGTCAATCACGCGCTCGACCCCGCCGGCGCGCAGGTCAATCTCTTCATCGTCACGACTTACCTCAGCAACGGCGGTAAGATTTTCAACCTTAACTTCAAGGGGCAGCACGAACTGGAAGGCAATCAGCTCAGCTTCAAGGTGCCCGTCACCGCCGTGATGACCGGCCGCGAAGTCGACGAGGAACTCACTAAACGCATTCAACTCGGGCTGGCCGGTTTTCTGGCCGGTACGTCTTACGCCGCCCTGGCGAACGTTGAAATCGACCTCGAGGAGGAGGTGGAGCTGGCCGAAGAAGATGGAAACACCGATAAATGGAACAACTGGATTTTCGAGACTTTTGCCCGCTTTAAGACCAATAAGGAAAGCCAGCGGGGCCAGACGCAGTTGCGCCTGGGCTTCGAAGCCGACCGGACGACGCCGGAATTGCGCGTCCGTTTTAGACCAAATTACTTTTACCGCAAGCAGACCGTGACCCAGGCGGACGGTACGGTACTGACCTCTTTCCGGCAGGATATGTGGGCCAATACTTCGGTGGTGAAAAGCATCAGCGATCACTGGTCCGTCGGTTTTTTCGCCAGCGCAACGTCTTCTACTTTCCGCAACATCGACTATGGCATCTGGATTGCCCCGGCCATCGAGTACAGCTTTTTTAATTACAACGAGGTGCCATTCAAGGAATTTACCGTCGCTTACCGCCTGGGATGGACGCGCAACGATTACACCGAAGAGACGGTTTTTTTCAAAACCGAAGAAAATCTGATGCGGCAGGTGCTTGACGTTAATTTGCGGCTGCGCCAAAGGTGGGGCAACATCTTCGCCGGGATTTCGGGCGGTAACCAGATGAATGATTTTTCCAAAAATCGCCTTTCCCTGCGGGGCCAGGCGGACGTGCGCCTGATCAAGGGGCTCTCTTTCAACGTGGGCGGCAGCTACGAGATCATTAACGACCAGATCAGCCTTCCGCGTGGGGAGGCCTCCGTGGAAGACGTGCTGCTGGGGCAATCACAGTTAGCGACGAACTTCGAGGCGGACCTGAGTTTCGGGCTGAAATACACCTTCGGCTCGCTGTACAACAATGTAGTCAATACGCGACTTTAATGGTGGGTAGCGGGTGCCGCGCAATCTCTGATCGCCACCCGCCATCCGCCATTTTCGGGCGGGGACGCGGGGATGCAATGGTTGTTTTTCAGGAGCGTCGGTTTTACAGTGTACTAGCCGAGGCCGTCAACCGTACCTTGGCCCGCAACGGCGAGGGCCGTCATGATGCACAGGGCGAAAAGCGCGGCGGCCAGGCCCCAGGTGATCTTTTCGATCACGTCGGTAGAGCGGGAAGCACCGAGCACCTGGTTGGCTTGTGAGCCGCCGAAGGTGGAGTCGATGCCGCCGCCTTTGGGGTTCTGTACGAGTACGACCAGCATGAGGAGGAGGCAAACGAGGCCGGTCAGGATGGTAAGAAGATTGACCATGGGGGACTATAATTTTTCCTTCAAATCTTTGATAAGGCCCGCAAATATCGCCTTTTTCTCCGGATAAAGCAACTCCAGACGGCGGTACATTTTGATGGCGTTCTGGTACTGGCCCTGACGGACGAGCAGCCGGGCCAGGGTTTCGCTGGCGACGGCCTCCTGACTGACGAGGCTACGGCGGGCGATTTTCTTCACCTCTTCCTGCTCGTGGGCCAGTTTGTCCGTTTGCCGGCGTCGGATCTGGCGTAGCCGGTCGCGCAGCATGCCGGAGGTCGCCGCGGCGGGGGAGGGCTCGAACTTCGAGAGGGGTTCGGGGGCCGCCGGTTCGTCCGTCACTTGTTCGGCGGTCGTTTCTTCGGCGATCGTGGGGGCTTTCGCTTCCGTCCAATCGGGCGTCGCCACCTGAAAAGCGGTGGCGTTTCCGGCCCAGGTGTTCATATCGATGGCGGGAAATTCCTCCGCCGCGGGGGTGGTTTCCGGTTCAGGGACCTCCGGGGCGGTGGGGACGATGATGGCGTTGGTGGTTTCGGCCGCCGCCGGAGTTTCAATTTCGGGGGTTTCCGCATCCACCACCTTGTTATCGTACTCCGGAAAAATGTTGGCGTAGGTCAGGGTAGAGGCCTTCGTTTCGGGGGGCGGGGCGGGGGTAAGCGCGGCTTCCTCGAGGGCGAGCTCCTCCAGCGTTCTAAGTTCGAGTACGTCGGTGTCTTGCGCGGGGGGGAGCGGATCGGCATCGCGCAACAGGTCATAGATAAAGGACCGGTCAAAAGCAGCCGCGGCGCAGCGATTGAGGTAATCCGCCTCGTTGTCGTGCCCTTCCAGATGGGATTTGAGCAGTAGCAGGAGGCGCAAGTTGGGGGAATAGGGGTATTCCATGGCCAACTGTTGTAAGCTGGCCAGCGGCAGATCGTAAAGCATCCGGGGATGCTCCAGGTATTGCTGGAAATCCTTGGCGGTCATTCTAAGTGGTTACCGTCAAAGGTCCGTATTTCCGGTCGGGAATGCAAATGTGTATTCCGGGTTGTTTTATGAACGCGGGCGTCGCCGAGCAAGCGCGCAAATGTTAAGAATTCATTTGTAAGCTACTTACTTCATAAAAGCTTTGTTCTCAACAGTAGAGAGGTTATCTTTACATGGTGGCCTATGGGTTTTAGCCCGTAGATACTCAAGATTTTGTGTTGTTCATAGTGTTTGTTATGTAGCCTTTGACGCTTGTCGAAGGCTTTTTTCGTCTGTATGAAACAGCAAGGAAAGCGGGTGGAAAAAGAACACATGAGATATATTACTTATATTTGCTTGTGTTGTCCCTGCCTTCGGAAGACGGTAAGTGACTTATGAATTGGGTTTTTCCATAAGTGACTTGGGCGATCGAGGCTCTTCACGGACAACGGGCTCTTCTCTATTTGCGGAGCTTATCAGAACCGGTACCAAGCCGCGGCTGCGTACCAAGTGGGAAATCCGACTTTTAGCCGCCATGGGTATTCACCCGCACCGGTTACCGTTAAGTTTGAATCAGTATGGCAAAAGCGAAGAAAGAGCGCATCATCCTACAGCAGGGAGAAGAAGAGATCAACATCAGTTATGAGGACCTGCGTAGTGCCGTCCTGGTACTGCGCGCCATCAACCACGACCTGCGGCGCAGAATTATCGGTTTACTGGAAGAAGAAGAACGGATGACGGTGACGGATATTTATGTCCAGCTACGTATCGAGCAATCCGTCGCTTCCCAGCACTTAGCCATCCTCCGAAAATCGGAGATCGTAGAGCCGCACCGCGAGGGGAAATACATCTACTACAGTCTGCGAAAAGATCGGCTGTCGCTCATTGCCGACCTGATAACCAACTTAGCCGATTAACCGCTTTCGGCTCGTTAGGTGCCGTTTTCTTTTATTTTAGTACCGTTTACCGATTATTTGGTTGTATTAACCAAATATTTATACGATCTTTGTGCTACGCAAAGGGTTTTCAGCCCCATCGTGTGTCACCCTTCCTTTTGCCTGCCAGGTTCAGTATTTTCAATTCATCACTACTAAAACATCCATCACGCCACCCTGGCCGGCGTAGTACGCGCTTAAGTAAACGAGATGAATTCCTCTACTACCAAAACCATTAACGAAACTGCATTGGAACATTCCGCCGAAGTTTTAAGAGCACTTGCGCACCCGCTGCGCATGCGTATTCTGGAGTTCATCGACCAGAACGACATGATCAACGTCAACAAGATTTATAGTTCGCTGGAACTGGAACAGTCCATCACTTCCCAGCACCTGCGTATTTTGCGTCAGGCGGGGCTGGTATCCACTGAGCGGCGCGGCAAGTTCATTCACTACCGTCTGGAGTACGGGAAGCTGACGAACACCATTCGGGCTATCCGAACGTACGAGCGCGCCATTTCCGGGCCGGCGGAGCCGGTTACGGTCGTCAGCTAGTGACCTGAGGGGCCATTAGTGATTACTCGGTTTCCCGTCGGGGCTTCCGCCTCTACTTTTCTCCCCCGCTTTCGGATCGCGTAATACGTGCCGGAAGTAAAACACGATCAGCACCGCCACGCCCAGTGTAATGGCGACGTCGGCTACGTTGAATACCGGCCGGAAGAAAAGATACGGCGTTCCACCAAGCCAGGGCATCCACTCGGGGTATTCCCCGTAAAACAAAGGAAAGTAAAACATATCCACCACCCGCCCGTAAAGGAATGGCGCATAGCCGCCGTCTTCGGGGAAGGCCGTTGCTACGCCGCCGTGGAAGGAGGACTCCGAGAAGACATAACCGTAGAACACGCTGTCGATGATGTTACCGATGGCCCCGGCCAGGATGAGCGTAAAGCCGGACAGCAGTGCCCGCTCCGCCCGCTCCCGCACCAGCCGCGCCAGATAGAACGCAAGCAAGGTCACGGCCGTCATCCGAAAAAGAGTAAGGAACAACTTGCCGTAGTCCGCCCCCAGACTCAAACCGAACGCCATACCGTTATTCTCCACGAAATGAATCAGCGCGCCGTTCAGGCCGAACAACCGGATTTCTTCGCCGTAAGCCATATTGGTCTTTACCCAGATCTTCAACCCCTGATCGAGCAGCAACACGACGAGGAGAATGAGGAATACGAGGGTCTTGCGCTTCATGGGGCAAAAGTAAGGAGGGAGTGCTTTAAATAGGGGTAAAAGCGAATGCCCCGAGGCAAGCGGTATGGCCCCATCAACAAAGCGACCTTCCCCCGTTTACGAAGGAAGGCCGGCAATTACATAATCGACTTGTAGTTCTTATCGGTTCTGCTTGGCGTGTATGCTGAGCGTAGTATGCGGTACGATGCGGAGGCGCTCTTTAGCGATCAGCTTACCGGTAACGCGGCAGATGCCGTAGACTTTGTTCTGGATGCGCAGCAGGGCGTTTTCAAGGTGCTGCACCAGCTTACGCTGACGGTTAGCTAAATTATGCGTGTTCTCGTTCGCCATGGTGGTGGTACCGTCGTCAAGACCCTTGATTTTGCCGTCATCTCCGTTAGTACGTTCGGCCAGTTGATCCAGGTAGAAATTGAGCTGCTGACGGGCCACTTCGAGCTTACTTTCGATGATGACGCGAAAATCAGATAGTTCCGCGTCACTATAACGCGTCTGTTCGGTTGTTTGCATGTACGTAAAATTGTGCTTCTCGTTGATATAAACTAAATACAAAAACCTCAAATCATGCGGAGCATGGCCGGGCGAAATTTAAAGCATCGCGTGGGGGACACCGACACCCGTTTGCGCGCCCCACTGTGCTGAGGACGGCCCAAAGATAACAAAGTGGAAAGTCGATAGGAAGCATTTCTTCTTTCTTTTTTCCAAACGGAAGAAGAATGCGAACGGGCAAAAGCCGGCAACGAAATAATGTTTGGTGTAAAGACAGGGTGAGTAGGACAGGTGCGCTACTTGCCGCCGCGTACTACAATTAACGGCAGTGGAGCCCATTCACGCGAACTCTTGAGGCTGTTCGCCCTGCGGCACTTTTCACGAATGGTGAAAGTACGTTGCAGAACATAGGAGCCTTCTCTAAGCACTTGCTTATCAACATATTCCACGGTGAAAGCCTCGTTAGAGGAGCGCAATTCGATCTGGTCGAACTTGGTGGAGCGGTCACCGTCTTCATCAAACACGGGCCAGGCACCGGGGTCTTCGGACGGGAAGAAGACGCGCTGAATCTTACCTTCCTTGATCGGTACGTAGCGCATTGCGGTAGAGGTCGCTTCAGGGCGAACAATCACGGCATTGAAATTAGAATGGAAAACCAGCTTACTCCAGTGGAAAATCTCCGCTCCGGAGGGAATGGTGAGTTTAAACTCGTCGCCTTTCCGCAGAAAGGGGCTGTAATAAAGGCCGTCAGAGCGTACGTGAAAGTCGACTTCCCGGCCGTTGATCAGCACCGTAACCGTCTTCTGGTCTTTAGAAGGAGCCGGCAGCAGACAAAAGGAGAGATAGCCGGATGCGGGAATCTCGATCCACCAGCTTTCAACCTTCCGGCGGGGGCCGATGAAGACGATGCCGGTCATTTCTCCCTGGGTTTCATCGTCCATTCGCGTGGAAACTTCCAGTGCGTTCTCTTGGCTACGCGCCCAGCGAGACGGGGTGAAGTAACCGCTGAACGGGCCGGAATTGCAGGCCAGATCAAAGTAAATGTAGTCTTCCGAAAGGCTGGAAGCGGGGGGGAATACAGCGGATATGCCGGCCTGCCCAGTGAGATGAGTGACTGCTCCGAGAAGCAGGAGGGTTACGGTGATTAACCGTCCGCAAATAACTAAAGAACGCTGTTTCATAGTATCTGCCGCTGGTAGCGGATGGAAATCGTTGGGAAAGCAAATCTCGAAGCCATCGCAAATATAGGTAATGTGCGCTTAACAAAGGAAACGGTTGATTTCGTTTATTAAACGGCTGTCGGTCGCTAATCGTTCTTTTTCATCGTTTTTTTGCTGAACCCTTTCGGAAGCCCGTTGCTTATAGTGCTGAAAACCATATAGTTTATGACCCCTCGCCGCCTCGAGTTCACCTCCGTCGTCCCCCGTTCGCTACCGGAAACCTGGGCCTTTTTCAGCCGTCCGGAGAACCTGGAGAAGCTTACCCCTCCCGATGTGAGTTTTAACATCAAGTCGCCCGTAGCCGGGGTGGAAATGTATGAAGGAATGGTGATCCAATACCGCGTCAGCCCCTTTACGGGGGTTGGGATGGACTGGGTGACGGAGATCACGAAGATCGTACACCACGACCATTTCATAGATGACCAACGCGTCGGCCCCTTCGCCCTCTGGCACCACCAGCACTGGTTTAAGGACCTTGGCGACGGCCGCACGCGGATGACCGATATCTTGCATTACCAGGCACCGCTCGGCCCGCTCGGCACCATCGCCGACCGGCTTTTTGTGCGGCGACAGGTGGAAGGCATCTTCACGGCGCGCGAAGACGCGATCAGGCGGCTGTTCCCGGTCAGATAAAGCAGGGCGGGGTCGCGGGTGCAAAAAAAACGGGCGAAGAACCTCGGTGCTTTCCTCCCGGACAAAGCTATACCGCCCTATTCACCCCCGTTGCACCCGCGTCCCCCGCCCAATTCCGCCGTTGCTTACCTTTACCGCTACGCAATCGTGTTATGACCCTAAGAACCTACCCACTCGCCCTCTTGCTGTTGTTTGCCTTCCCGCTGACCGGGCAGGGGACGTTAATGCAAACGGCTTCCACCAGCGAAATTGAGGTGGAGAACTGCGCGCGCATCAACGACGAGAAGATTCAGTTCGGCCCCGCCATTTACGGCGACGAACTGGTATTCCTGACCCGCCCCCGCGCCGGTTACGTCGACCCGGTGACCAAGGAAATCTACTTTCAGCTGTTTCGCTCCTCCCTTTCGCCCGACGGGGAGCCGGGGCGAAAGAAGCGCTTCTCGATCGAGCTGAATTCCGGTTACAACGCCGGTCCGGTATCCTTCACCCAGGAAGACCGCGTGATCTTCTTTACCCGTACGCAACTGACCGAGGGCACCACTACGGAAGACCGGACCGGTAAGGCGAATCTCGGTATTTACTCCGCCTACCGCGCCGAATACGATTGGGCGGGCGTGCGGCCGCTGCCTTTCAACGGCACGAACTTCAGCAACCAGCACCCGACGGTGACGCCCAACGGCCGCCGCGTTTTCTTCGCCAGCAATCGCGAGGGCGGCTACGGCGGCTATGATCTTTATTTCAGTGATTTTCGCGACGGCCGATGGAGCGCGGCCGTCAACCTCGGCCCGGAAGTGAATACGGAGGGCAACGAAGCCTTCCCCCACATCCACCCCAGCGGTCGGCTCTTATTCGCCAGCAACGGCCACGGTGGCCAGGGGGGGTTCGACCTGTTCATGATCGATCTCAGCGAACGCCGCTGGGGCAACCTGATCAACCTGCCCGCCCCGATCAACTCTTCGGCGGATGATGTCGGCATCGTCCTGACGGCCAACGGCAACCGCGGCTACCTGGTCAGCAACCGTAGCGACGGTCTCGGCAAAGACGATATCTATCTTTTGCGAATGCGGCGTGGCTTCACCTCGCTGGAAGGTCCCAGGATCGACGGGGCCACCTTCACGCTCTACGACGGTGCCAACAGCCGCCGCGTCGCCAACGCCCGCGTATGGCTCGGCGAGGTCAACCCCGCCGGTCGCCTGCCCACCGACTATTATACCTTTAGCCTCGAAGACCGGACGGGCGGAAAGCAAATCGTGCCGACGCTGCGCTCCGTTGGTCAGCTGCCGCCTACGCCGCTGCGCACGGACCGGGAAGGCAGCCTGAGACTCGAACTGGCCATCGGTAAGACCTACGAATTAGTGGTACACAAGAATGGCTATGCCCCGGCTGCCTTGCGTTTTGTTTATGCTCAGGACGGGCCGAGCCGCCCGCTGGCCATCACGCTGCAACCCAACGACTGCCGCATCGTCTCCGGCCGCATCACTGACCGGAAGGGTGGAGGCATTGAGGGTATGCCCGTCCGCTTTCAATCCCCGACCTGCGCGGGGGCGGGCCGCTCGGCAATGACCGACGTGACGGGCAACTTCGAGGTCTGCCTGCCTACCTCTTGCAATTACCGGGTAACGGCGGGCCGCGCGGGTTACGAAACCGGCGTCGCCGACCTGACCACCGATCAGCTACTGGCCTCCGACCGGCCGGTCTTCAGTATGGCCCTGCGGCCCGAAGGTAACGTCAGCCGGCCCGGCGGCGCTTCCAACGAGGCGGTGCTGCCGCTGCCCGGCCTGAGCTTCTTCGACGGTACGGGCATCTTGCGGGAAGAGAACTCCAAGGACATCAACCTGCTGCAAAGCTTCCTGCTTAGCCGCCCGGACACCAAACTCCTCCTCGTCTCCCACACCGACGGCCCGAAAACACCGGATTACCTCGTTCGCCTCGGTGAGCAGCGGGCCGAGGCCGTCCGCCAGGCCCTCCTCCGCCGGGGTATCGCCCGGAACCGCCTGCGGACCATCGCTTACGGTAACACCTACCGCGCCAAACAATGCGCACCCTGCTCGGCGGCGGATTACGCAGCGAATAACCGGATGGAGGCGAAGGTGGTGAATTGGTGAGTAAGTGATTTGAGCTCCGCATCGCAAAAAGCCGGTAAATAACGCGACAAAATTTTGCGCTTTACTCCACCCGATTTTTTTACCAATAGACCAATAGACCAATAGACCAATAGGCCAATAGACCAATAGACCAATAGACCAAAAGACTTATATTTGCCTCGCAAGAAAATAAAAAACGTCTACCGGTTCCCTTTCCTCGCCATTGCATTATGCCATGACGACTTACCCCGTTTCTCCGCCCGCCCTTCGCATCAAGGACATGGGCCCCAATGATCAGCCCCGCGAAAAATTACTGGCCCATGGTGCCCGTTCCCTGTCGGACGCGGAGATCGTCGCCATCCTCCTCGGCTCCGGTATTCCCGGCGCATCGGCGCTCGACGTAGCGCGGCGTTTGCTGCTGTCCGTTGATCATGACCTGAACGATCTGGCCCGACGGGAGGTGGGCGATTTACGCAGGTTCAAAGGGGTGGGGCGCGTGCGCGCCATCAAGCTCGTCGCCGCCCTGGAGCTGGGCCGCCGCCGTCAGTACGCCGCCGTGCGCGAAAAGCCGGAATTGGGCAACAGCGAACAATGTTACCACTATCTCCGCCCCCTGCTGGCGGATTTATTGCATGAAGAGTTTCATTTGCTGTGCCTCAACCGCGCCAACCGTCTGGTGGGCAGTCACCTCATCAGCCGCGGCGGTACCACTTCTACCGTAGCGGACGCCAAGACGATCTTTCGCGCCGCGCTCAGTCATGGCGGTATTACCTCAATGGTACTGGCGCATAACCACCCCAGCGGGCAGGCCTTCCCCAGCGAGGCCGATGTGCGGCTGACCCGCAAATTACGTGACGGCGCGCGTAACCTCGACCTGTTCGTGCTCGACCACCTGATCATCGCCGGCGATACCTACTACAGCTTCGCGGACAATGGGGGGCTGTATGAGGTGTAGTCTTTTGGTTCGTTGGTCTTTCAACGCTTCGCGCGCAGCGGCGGCTTCATGGGATTTATCCTGGTGTTTCGCGAAAACACACGTTGAACATCCGGTTAAACTTAGATTTCCGGTGGCTGAACTTTTCCTTTCGCTCAAGACCACAAGACCCCAAGACCACCAATTTCCTTTGCTTATCTTCGCCCCGCTAAAACAGAATATCAACGGCACCGGACCGGGAAGATGCTTCCCGCCCGCCGCCGTCTAAACCAGACAGAATGGCCACCACCTCAGACATCAAGAACGGCTTTACGTTCAAGCACAATCAGGACATCTACACCATCGTGGAGTTCCAGCACGTGAAGCCCGGTAAAGGCCCGGCTTTCGTACGTACCAAGTTCAAGAGCCTTTCCACCGGTCGGGTGCTGAACGAAACCTTCCCCTCTGGTCACAAGATCGAGGAAGTGCGGGTGGAGCGTCATAAAATGCAATATCTTTATAAGGACGATATGGGGTATAACTTCATGAATAATGAAACCTACGAGCAGGCCGCCATCGCCGATCATCTGATCGAGAACCCCGGCATGCTGCGTGAGGGTGACATGGTGGAGGTGCTCTACAATACCGAAGACGATACCCCGCTGACCGTAGACCTGCCGCAGTACATCGAAATGGAGGTCACCTACACCGAGCCCGGCGTGAAAGGGGATACGGCCACGAATACCCTCAAGCCCGCCACCGTTGAAACGGGGGCTGAGGTCCGCGTACCGCTATTCATTAACCAGGGCGACCGCATCAAGATCGATACGCGGACGAACACCTACGTCTCCCGCGCCAAAGACTGATCGGTACGGTAACGGTGACCATTGGCTAATGGTAGAATTCCGCTCCAATGCGCGGTAGCCGCCACCAAGGGTCACAACTACCGAACTATCACTATATTTACTATCCTACCACACATTGAGAGATTCAAAAATTTACGTCACATGACGCTGAAAGAAATCCAGGAACTGATCAAACTTGTCGCTAAAACGGAGCTGTCCGAGTTTCGCTATAAAGACGGCGACGTTAAGCTGCATATTCGCGGTAAGTCTTATGTAGGCAACGCGGGCAACAACAAACAGGGCGGTGCCGGCCCTTCCATCATCAACGTGCCGGCGGCGGCCCCGGCCTACGGCCCCGCGCCCGCCGCGGCGCAGCCGCTTGCCCCCGCTGCTCCCGCACCTTCCGCCGCACCCGCGGCCGCGCCCAAAGAGGCTGACGATGAAAGCAAATACGTGGAAGTAAAATCGCCCATGATCGGAACTTTCTACCGTTCGCCCTCGCCCGACAAAGGCCCCTACGTAAAGGTGGGCGACACGATCAAGAAAGGCGACACCGTCTGCATCGTCGAGGCGATGAAGCTGTTCAACGAGATCGAATCCGAAGTGAGCGGCAAGATCGTCAAGATGCTCGTGGAAGATGCTTCCCCGATCGAGTACGATCAGCCGCTTTACCTGGTGGACCCCTCCTGAACGAGGTTTTCGTCATCGCCTCTCGGGGGCATTTAACGTAATCTTCAAACCGCCGCCGGTCCGCCTTCGGGTAGCCGCGCGGACGGGCTGAAATAAAGCCAAATCCATGGCTGAGAAGTTCAAAAAAATCCTGATCGCCAACCGCGGCGAAATTGCCCTGCGCATCATTCGTACCGCGCGGGAGATGGGCATCAAAACGGTCGCCATCTATTCCACGGCCGACCGCGAAAGCCTCCACGTTCGCTTTGCCGACGAGGCCGTCTGCATCGGCCCGCCCGCATCGGCGGAGAGCTACCTGTCGATTCCCAAGATCATGGCCGCCGTCGAGATCACCAACGCCGACGCCGTTCACCCCGGCTACGGCTTCCTCTCCGAAAACGGGGATTTCGCCGAAATCTGCCAGGAGTACGGCATCAAATTCATCGGCCCCAGCCCCGATCACATCCGCCGTATGGGCGATAAGATCACGGCTAAGGACACCATGATCAAGGCCAACGTGCCCGTGGTACCCGGAGACGGACAGTTGATCAAAGACGAAGAAGACGGCCTGGCGCAAGCCGAAAAGATCGGATACCCCGTCATGATCAAGGCCACCGCGGGCGGCGGCGGCAAAGGCATGCGAATGATTTCTAAAAAGGAAGGCTTCACCAAAGCCTGGGACAGTGCCCGCGCCGAAGCGAAAGCCGCTTTCGGTAACGACGGCATGTACATGGAGAAATTCATCGTCGAGCCGCGTCACATCGAGATCCAGGTGATCGGCGATCAGTACGGCAACGTGATTCACCTCTCCGAGCGCGACTGCTCGGTGCAGCGACGCCACCAAAAACTGCTGGAAGAGTGCCCCAGTCCGTTCATGACCGATCAACTGCGCGCCGATATGGGCGAGGCCGCCATTCAGGCCGGTAAGGCCATCGGCTACGAAGGCGTCGGTACCGTTGAATTCCTCGTCGACGCCGATCGGAATTTCTACTTCATGGAGATGAATACCCGCATCCAGGTGGAGCACCCCGTGACGGAAGAAGTGATCGACATCGACCTGATCAAAGAACAGATAAAAGTAGCTTACGGTGAGAAGCTCAGCGGCGAGAACTACCTGCCTAAATGCCACGCCATCGAGTGCCGCATCAACGCCGAGGACCCGTGGAACAACTTCCGCCCCAGCCCCGGCAAGATCAGCAGCTTCCACAGTTCGAAGGGCCACGGCGTCCGCGTAGATACCCACGTTTACGCCGGCTACAACATCAGCCCGTACTACGACAGTATGATCGCCAAACTGATCGTGCGCGCGCCCACCCGCGAGGAGGCCATCGTGAAGATGGAACGCGCCCTCAACGAATTCATCATCGAAGGGGTAAACACCACCGTTCCTTTCCACCAGTGGCTGCTGCGGCAGCAGGATTTCCGCGACGGGAATTTCGACACCGGTTGGTTGGGGCAGCAGGAACTGCCGTCGGGTAAATAAATCACGCCGCGCTTACGCGAAAGCCCGCCCCGAACATAGGTTCGGGGCGGGCTTTTGTGATTGTAGTATTATCGAATGCAGTACACGAACTGCTGTTGTTCCATAGAATAAACGGATTGGACTTTAGTCAACGGGGTAAATGGCTAATCCATGGGGCGCAAACCAGATTGTCGCTTTTGGTTCTACCCTCTGGGGAGTTAGAGGGGATAAAAGCGACAATCTGGTTTGCGCCCAATCCATGAAACAAGATTGAGTTAACTATTGCCGGTTCAGGAAAAACGAAGGCAGCACCTCATGTGTCTCGATGTTGATCACCGCGATTTCCAGTTGCTGACCGTTGCCGGCCAGGCCCAGATAGGCCATGCCGTTTAACTGGGTGAGGCTTTCGGAGAAACTGGCGAAGATGCGGCCGTCGTCTTCGATCCCCATAATAGTAAATGAGGCCGTTCCGTTTTGGTAGCTCGCCATGGTGCCTTCGGCGTTGAATTGCGCCCAACCGAACTGATTGTTGTGCCAGCTGGTGCCGCCGAACATCCTCCGGACTTTAGTTTCCAGTGATTCATCGATGGTCGGCGTGGGACTGATGACGGGTTGGGGCGCGGGCGCGGGTGCAACGGAAGGATCGGGAACGTCGGTGCCACCACCGCCACTGTTCGTAAAGCCGGGCGAAACCGGCTCGATGATGGGCGGGTAGTACGGTTCCGTATCCTCGTAGCCGTCAGCGGGCATAAACAGGCC
>ENA-ORXT01002262-ORXT01002262.1-marine-metagenome-genome-assembly--contig:-NODE-2262-length-23466-cov-3.868870_pt1 | contig 23466 bp, 22 predicted proteins | sample MGYA00237868_ERZ511482 | MGnify/ENA metagenome assembly ERZ511482
TACTTCCAAATCTCCTTGAGAGTCTGCTTGTATCACGACTATTTCCCCCTCTTGTGGAGCAACACTACTGATTTCCACAATATTGGCATAATGTGACACCATCACAATAACCCCTGATTTTTTTCGATGATTGAGTATTTGTTGATAAGTTTGTTCGACCTGTTGAGTGGCAGTAGTACGATCTTCGTAGATAGAATTAAGCATCGGCGAAGGTTTGACAGTACCCAAATCTAATAACTTTGCTGTATCCAAGCATCGGCAATACTGACTCGATTGAACTTGGCTAATAGGAATATTGCGATCGCGAAACTCTTGACCAATTTGTTTTGCTTGCTCTCTACCTGCCTCCGATAAGTTACGCTGAGTATCACAATCATCTAGCTTAAACCCTGGTGGATCTCCAGTTCCCGAAACTGTTTTAGCATGACGTAATAACACCACATAACCCTTGTTCTCTCGCATTTGTGTCCAAACATCTCCTTCTGCTGCCTGGGCATTGTTGAGAATTATCGGAGTGTCCGTAAAACTTAATTCAGTAGTCTGTTTTACTCCGAGACATAAAAATACTGTTACAAGCGCAATAAATAAAAGTTTCATTTTTGCTTAAAGAGGCAATCACGGTAGATCTAAACCTTTTAGTATTTAAACCTTTGAACAGTTAATAGTCTAATACCTTTACAGGTCTAAATATTCTCTTAACTCTTTTAGATTCCTAACTTTATTCCAATCGACATCAATATTTTGATTCAATGCCCTACTACTGAGTCGTTAATCGATCGCTTTAGATCAACGATAGCGCAGCCCAACATACAAAATTGATTGTTATCTATTTCTATTGTTAATCAATTAAAGTTGATCTGCTTCTGTTGCCTTAATATTTTTCACTGATTTAACAACACTACTATTACCAGTCAAATTATTAGCTATCTGCGCCACATCAATCCCTGTAGTTTGCTGTAGCTGTTCTATAAAAGATGCCATTTGTGTTGCTTTGCTACCATCTTTACCATCAATTACAGTAAGACTTTCTACTTCCACATTAGGTACACCCTCCGCCATCATTTTCATTAGGGTTTCTAACTTTTGGAATAAGAAAATATCCTTGGCATCTGCCCCTGCTGCTTTCCAAGATTCAGCCAAACGTTGTGTACCTTCGGCTTGGGCTTTACCGTCTTCAATGATGCTAGCCGCATCACCCTTTGCTTTGGCGATCGCTTTTTTACATTCGGCTTCGGCTGGCGCAACCACATCTGCCTGTAGCTGTTGCTTTACCTGTTTAATTCTTTCGCTTTGTACTCCTAGTTCGGCTTCTGCTTTAGCTACCTTTGCGACAACTTCGGCTTCGGCTTCGGCTACCAAGGCTTCTCTTTTGGTAACAGCATCCCTGATTCTTTTTTCTGCCTCAACTTTGGCAATTTCTAAATCTCGATTGATTTGTCTCAAGGAAGTAGATCTTTTATTTTGAGAATCTTTAACAGTAGATTCTGCTTTTGCCGTAGCCTCGGCTATGCGGGCATCTCTTAGCAATTCTGCCTGTTGTTTTCGCCCAATAGAATCAAGATAATGTACTTCGTCGGAGATGTTTTGAATTTGCAGGTTATCTAATACCAAACCTAACTTTTCCAAGTCGTCTTCTGCTTCATCTAACAAGCTTTTGGCAAAGGCGATCTTGTCTTCGTTAACTTGTTCGGGTGTGAGGCTAGCAAGTACTCCTCTTAAGTTTCCTTCAAGGGTTTGTTTTGCCAGCATTTCAATTTCTTGACGGCTTTTTCCTAATAAACGCTCGATCGCATTGTGGATAGTGGGTTCTTCCCCTGCTATCTTAATATTGGCTACTCCTTCTACGGTTAGTGGTATACCACCCTTACTGTAGGCATTAGCTACTTTTAATTCGATAATCATGTTGGTAAGATCCATGCGGAAAGCCTGTTCCAACATGGGAGTTCTAATGCTGCTACCGCCTTTGACTAAACGATAACCAACTTCTTTGCCATCATGGGTACGAGTTTTTGTACCTGCAAAAATCAAAATCTCACTCGGCTGACAAATATAATAATAGTTTTTAATCATTAGCCATCCTGCACCCGTACCTAAACCACAAAATCCTAATAAGGTTGCAATAATTTCCATTGTTTTAATTAATTGTTAATCGTTAGATGTTAATTCGTAGGGGCAAACGGCAGTTTGCCCTTATAGTCATTTGCTGTTGTTTTCTGGTTGGGAATTTAATGTACCGATAACATCAATACCCAGGGTGTCATTAACGCTGTTGAGGAATTGTGCCACGATTTCAGGGTAAACATTAACCAGGCTGGCAAGGGATTTACCATCACCATTATCAATCACGTTAACTTTGCCTAGCTTCAGTCTTTCAGGTATAGCTACTGCTTCATCTAATACGGTTTCTAGCTGTTGAATTAAAAATAATTCCTTGGCATCTTTACCTGTTGACTGCCATACTTCCCCTAGCATTTCGTTAACTAAGGCTGCTGCTTCGGCATTTTCTTTTAATGCTGCTGCATCTCCTCTTGCCAGTAAACCTTTTGCCACTCGATCTGCTTCTGCTGGTAAAACTTGTTCGGCTTCTAGGCGCAATCTTTCTAGCTGCGCCCTAACTGTCTGTAACTGTTGCTGCGCTTTTGCTGTAGCCTCTAAAGCTGCTGCGGTGGTACGTTCTTCTTCCGATCGCGCTTTTTGATCTAGTTGAGCGGTAACTTTTCGCAGCTCATTTTCTTTATCTTGAACGATAATGCGATCTTGGGTAATGGCTACGGCAGTTTCTTCTTCTCGCTGTGCTTCTATTTGTTCGGCTTCGGTTAGGGCATCAGATTCGGCAATTTCGGCGTTTTTGATCACTAAAGCGATTTGTCTGCGCCCCAAGGAATTAAGATAGTCTACATCATCGGCAATAGTTTGAATTTTGAGGATATCTAGCTGTAAACCAAGCTTGTTTAAATCTCGACTAACATCACTAGCAATACGCTGGGAAAACTGAAGCCTGTTTTCATTAAGCTGTTCGGGAGTTAAAGTGGCTACAACACCGCGTAGATTACCCTCTAGGGTTTCTCTAGCGACGCGAATAATTTCTTTGCGATCTTGATCTAAGAAACGTTCGATCGCATTACCTACTACTTGAGGATCGCTGGATATTTTCACATTAGCGATCGCCTGAATATCTAATGGTGTACCACCTTTGGCGTAGGCATTAGTTACCTTAACAGGTACAGGCATGATCGTCACATCAATACGTTTGATGGTTTCCAAAATCGGAATGCGTATGCCTCTACCTCCTGATAGTACCCGATAGCCTAGTTCTTGTCCGCCCTTAGTTTTGCGTTTTCTACCTGAAAGTATTACCACTTCGTTGGGTTTGCAGACGCATAAAAAGGAATTAAGAAACCAGATTAAAAGTATGGTGGCAAATATTCCTAACGACACGGGTAAGAAGGTGAATAACAAACTGTTAACATCACTATTTTGTTTTCCTTGAGGAAGCTGTGCAACTATAGTTTCTTGCACCTCTACATTATTTATCTTGTTTTGTATTTCCATAATTATTTGTTTAATATATGCAATTAATTGATTTATATTGCTGTGGGCGAATAGTGGGCGAATAGCCATTCGCCCCTACGAGTCGTGTCGCGTTACCCAGACTTTGTTGCTTTGCATTTGAATGATCAAAACGCGATCGCCAACCTGAAATCCTTGACCATCATCAGTTAGGGCTATTAAATCCACCATAGAACCTCTCACATCAACCCGTACTTTACCTTTACTATTTTCGTCAAAAGGGAGTTCGACGATACCATAAAGCCCGACCAAATCTTCTGGTTTCATCATGCTGTCGATGATTTCTCGTCGTCGCCAAAAGTAGATAAACCAGACAATCAATGCACCAACAAAAATACCAACGGCGATCGATATTCCTGCAATAGTTAAAATTAAATAGTTCATGAGTTGTAATACGATTTGATTACTGACTACTGATTACTGATTACTAATTAATTGCCAGGCTCTGAGAACCTCGGCAACGCTCCAGGCTTGGGAGAAGCAGCCTCTAGAAGCAAAGGGAGAATCTCCGTCGAAAATCTCGCTGATTTTTCCAATACAGCCAGTCTCCAAAGAGTTGGCAATGGGAGTTAAAAATTCACGAGCAGTATCGGGCTGTTGATAAACTTTAAGATGAGCCTGAATAAAATGACCGATTAACCAAGTCCAGACAGTGCCTTGATGATATGCTCCATCTCGGCTTTGGCGATCGCCACCATAATGTCCTTGATAATCAGGATGATTGGGTGCAAGGGTTCTCAGTCCAAAAGGCGTTAATAATTCTTTGGTGACTATATCTACAATGCTCTTTTGTTGTCTGGGTGATAATAGAGGGGGAGCTTGTTTGACTGATGGTAAAGATACGGCAAAAATCTGATTAGGACGTAAAGCATCATCATTCCCTGTAGGAGTATCAAGTACATCATAGCAATAGCCTAATTCATCGTTCCAAAACTTTTCAAATCCGCTTTTAGTTTGGCTGGCTAAATTGGTATATCCTAATTGGGGGCGTTCTATTTCTATTGCCAACTGCTCCATAATAATCAAAGCGTTGTACCACAAAGCATTAATTTCTATCGCTTTGCCTGTGCGTGGAGTAACTACCCAATCACCAACCTTAGCATCCATCCAAGTTAACTGATATCCATCTCCTCCCGCATATAATAAACCATCAGCATCTTGATGAATGTTGTAGCGAGTACCTCGACGATAATTGACAATAATATCAGCCAACACGGGAAATAATTCTTTGATGAGGCTTTTATCTAAGGTGTTTTGATAGTAAGCATAAATAGCCTCAAAATACCAAAGAGTGGCATCTACAGTATTGTAATCTGGCTCTTCCTTGCCATCGGGGAAAACATTCGGCAGCATTCCCTCACTAACATATTCGGCATAGGTGCGTAAGATAAAACGAGCTACGCTAGGACGACCGATCGCTAGGGTCAATCCTGGTAAGCTAATCATGGTATCTCTGCCCCAATCATTAAACCAAGGGTAGCCAGCAATGATAGTTTTACCATCTCGGAAAACTGTTGTCGGGCGACTAACAATAAATTGGTTGACTGCTAATACTAATTTACTAATCCATTGAGGAGGAACTGACTGATTGCTTTGTTTACCAAATTCTAGCCGTTGAGATTTGTTGAGTAACTCTTGTTCGTACTTATATTGTTTTTTCCAGGCAGACTGAGCATCTAGATTGGGTTTTGGCTCAGTGCTAGCAACAATCGTAATAGAGTCTTCTTCGTTGAGAGTTATCATACCCGTTGCAGCGAGTAAATGATCTTCGCAATAGATCAAACCTCGATATTTCTCTATTGCTAGAGAATAGTTATGATACCAAGAGTGATTTGTTTGCCAATCGAATTTCGTTTTCTGATTCTCATCACTAAAGAGATAGAGACTAGTTTGGTCAGAATCGACTGCTACTTCAATTCCATTGGCGATGGAGTTGATTTTCATCTCCCAACCGTTGCTGTGAGTGTCACCGTGATGATCGCGATAGTTGACCATCCCCTTTAGAGACAAGGTTAGGGGTAGACTGCCGCGACTGAGAGTATAGCGAATATAAGTAGTATTTTCTCCCTGCTTCATCCAAACTCGCTTTTCTAGCAAAGCATCAGCAAATTTATATTCCCAAACTGGTGTAGTGCCTACTAGAAAGAAATTACTGATGTATTGATAACCTTGGGGAAAAATGGTGCCGTCTGCCCAGCGATCGCAATACAGGTCATAATTTTGCCCATCGTAGGTAACAATTTCATTCAGCTTAGATAGCAATAATGTTCTGCCCAAAGGAGGCTGGAGAGCAGCTATTAAAAGACCGTGATAGCGTCTGGTAAGCATCCCCGACACTGTTCCTGCGCCATATCCTCCAATACCATTGGTAATAAGCCATTCCTTTGATTCTGATACTGCTAAATTTGATAGTTCGCTGCTGAATTTTCCGCCCATAATTCCTAATAAAAGTTAAGTATAAGTAGAAATAAAGTTAAAGTAGAGAATAATACTACTACAATAATGGCTGTTGATTGAATTGACGACAGTTATCAATTATCTTTGACTTATGAGTGATACTATTTTTGGCAAGATTATTCGTCGTGAAATTCCCGCAGACATTATCTATGAAGATGATTTAACCTTGGCATTTAAAGATGTTACTCCTCAGGCACCAACCCATATTTTAGTAATTCCTAAAAAACCTATTCCCCGTCTATCTGATTCTAATGAAGATGATACGGAACTGATGGGACATTTATTGATGACGGTCAAGAAGGTGGCAGAGTTGGCAAACCTCACCAATGGATATCGAGTAGTCATTAACAATGGTGCAGATGCTGGACAGTCCGTAGATCATCTACATCTACATATATTAGGCGATCGCGCTATGACTTGGCCTCCTGGCTAAATTTTAATCTTAAAAACCCTATTCCTTGACTACCTTAATTTATGAGATGATTGAAAGTTATCCAGAGATTATCAAAATATAGGAGTTTAAGTATGGCAGAAATTCAATTTGCAAAAGGTATTACCGAAGAAGTAATCCCCGAAATCAAGGTAACTCGTTCTAAAACAGGTAGTACTGGTACTGCGACTTTTTATTTTAAAGATCCCCAAATATTGAGTAAAGATAGCTCCGAAGAGATTACTGGGATGTACTTAATTGACAGCGAAGGCGAGATCGTCAGCCGTGAAGTAAAAGGTAAATTTGTCAACGGTGAAGCCAGAGGTATTGAAGCCTTATTGGTAATGAAATCTGAAGCTGAATTTGAACGTTTTGTTCGCTTTATGGACGAGTACGCTCAACAAAATGGATTAGGATTAGACAAAAATTAATTCTCAAGTAAACATTTAAAAACAATATAGATAGAGATAAGGGAGATTTCGTTGTTGACGATATTTCCCTATTTTGTTAATTGCTAGTTATTGATTATGATTCCACATCCCGATCAACAAGCGATCGCTATTAACTCTGCTATCATCACCGTCAGTGATACTCGCACTCTCGAAACAGATAAGAGTGGTCAACTAATTCAAAAGTTGTTAACAGATGCAGGTCATAATATAATCACCTATGGCATTGTTAAAGATGAACCAGCTGATATTGAAAAGTGGCTAATCGAGCTTGATTCTGATTTAGAATTGGATGCAATTATTTTCAATGGCGGTACAGGAATTGCTCCGAGAGATACTACTTTCGATGTTGTTAGCGATTGGCTAGAGAAAACTATTTCTGGTTTTGGTGAGATTTTTCGCTATTTGAGCTATCAAGAAATTGGCTCTAGGGCGATCGCTTCCCGCGCTGTTGCAGGGGTCAAAAATAAAAAATTGCTTTTTTCCCTCCCTGGTTCTTCTAATGCCGTGAAGCTGGCAATGACGAAACTTATTTTGCCAGAATTAAATCATTTGATACGTCAGCTAAAATAGATAGGTAGATCGGTTCCCTATTTTTTTACGAAATACTTTTAAGGTTAATAAAAACGCTTAAAGTGATAGACATTGCTAAATGTTGTGTTTAAATATGGCTAGAGCAAAAAGCCAAGAATTAATTAAACAAAAATTTTTCTCTTATATTAACTGTAAAAGATATTAGTTAACTATGACTAATCAATTATTTAATACTTTTAAACGCTCACTAGCAATAGCTATATTATTGTTTACAGCCAGAATGATTTCAGTCAATGCTACTGAATATGTATTTAGCGCACCTCCAGAAGTTGACAATGGAATAGCAGAAGAAATACCCACCCAAGAAGAAGATTATCCATTTATAGAATGCGATGAAAAGATATCAGAACAGAGCGAAGTCGAGACAGAAACGGAAACAGAAACTAAAGATAGCAACGATAAAATAGATTCTCATGACTGTGGAGAAGTGAGTTATGAAGAAGAACAAGAAAAAATAAACACTCGCAGCAACCAGAAAAAACGGTAAACGTTTTAGTAAATTAATGCCTAACCCGATACAAATCTCTTTAAACTTATTGAGTCAAAGTAACGATCGCATTATTTGGAATTTGTTTTTAGCTTTTATTCCTCTAGCTCTTAGTTATTATTTATTTCATCCTTTAGCCAGACGCAATCTATTCTGGTGGGCATTATTAATTATATTTATGGCATTTTTGCCCAATGCACCGTATATTCTGACAGATTCGATTCACATAATTGAGTTAAGTCAAAAAGATTATCCTCTTTGGGCAATTATTTTTATTTTGATTCCTCAATATATGGTTTTTATTACCGCAGGATTTGGAGCTTACGCTATGTCTTTGATTAAGTTAGATAATTATTTAATTAACTTTATTAATCAGAAATATTTAATTGTAATTAATGCGATCGCTCATTTACTGTGTGTAGTTGGCATATATCTAGGTCGATTTGAACGGTTTAATAGCTGGGATTTAGTAACCAAACCAGCTACAGTTGTTCTGACTACAGCACAAGACTTGCTGGATGTAGGGAAACTGTTTAGTTTGGCGATCGCGTTTATCTCAATTTGGTTACTCTCAGAATTGATTAAACTAGTGAATAACTCCCTTGCTTTGTCTAACTCACGTAATAACTAACAATAATGGCAATTAACTTAAAAAAAGGACAACGAATTTCCCTAACCAAAGAAGATCCTGGGCTAAAGCAGATTATGTGTGGATTAGGTTGGGATGTTGCGCCCAAATCTGGAGGATTTTTTGGTGGAAACAAACAGTTCGATCTCGACTCTTCAGTATTATGCCTAGACGCCAACAAGAAGCTAATTGATGTCAAAGATATAATTTATTTTGGCAACTTGAGACATAGCTCTAGTGCAATTTCTCATCAAGGCGATAATTTAACTGGTGCAGGGGAAGGAGATGATGAGGTAATAAACATCGATTTACCCATAATTCCGACTAATATTGCTCACTTAGTGCTTGCTATCAACATTTACAAGTGTAAAGAGCGTAAGCAAGATTTTAGTATGGTTGATAATGCTTTTGTCAGACTGGTCAATCGTACTACCAACAAAGAGCTGGCTCGTTATGATCTATCGGGGGCAGAATATCAGGGTATGACAGGAATGATTTTAGCAGAGCTTTATCGGCACAACGAGGAGTGGAAATTAGCAGCAGTGGGGAATGGTTTTAAGGTAGCTACCCTAGCAGATATAGCTAAAATTTACACTTAAAGTCTTTTACAGCGATCGCTATTGTTTAACCTATTAGTTAAACTTGTTATTTAAAGCGATCGCCTGGTCTTTCCTATTTCTGGCTGGCAAATTGATGACCAGTCCCAATTTTTATAAATCTCTCAAAGAATCATTATCAGTTGGGGAGGAGTTATTGGGGATATCTGGAGTAGATTCACTGTTGCCACCCAAATCCCGTAAGTTTTCATCAGAATCTTGGTTGACACGAACTGTTGGTTTAGGATCTGGTTGAGAAATGACTTCTTTGGGTTTTGCTGGTGCAACGGTTGCAGCAGGCTTACTAGTCTCGGCTGTTGGCAGCGGTGCTTTGATATCTGATGTGGGAGCGATCTCTTTTTCTGTTTCTACTTTGGGAGTAGCAACTTTAGCGGGGCTGGTTTCGGCAATTCCTGCCTCTGCTTGAGAGATAATTTCTTTGGCCTTTTTCTGCCAATACATAGCCGAAGATGAATCTTGTACTTTAGCTGCCTGTTGTTTGGCATATTGCCATTTTTCTTCGCTTAAGGCTTTCTCAGCCGCCATCATAATTTCTTCATTCGCTTCAGATTCCGCTTTCCAAGAACTTTTGGCATCGATCACCTTAGATCTGACGCTACTATCTTGAGGGATTTGTTTAACTGTCTCGATCGCTTGTTCCAGATTTCCTTCTTGGTCGTAGAGTTTGGTTGCTTTTGCGAGTAGTTGTTCTGACCAAGCATCTACTTTTTGTTGAATGTCTGCATTGATCGGAGTCTTTTTCGGCAGAGTTTTCGCAATTTCTAAAGCTGCGCCATATTTTAAATCGTCTGCTTCTGCTTGAGCTTTTGCTAAACCACATTTGGCTTCAAATTCTTGTTGTTGCTCTTGAGGCATGAGATTAGCTTCGGCGATATCATCAGCTTGAGCATTCATACTAACCGCCTCATCGTAACAAGCCTGATAGTCTTGTTTGTCAAGCATTTCTTGAAAATGGGCTACCTGTTCTTTGATACTATTTTTTGCTGATTGAGTGCTTTTTAGGTTGAGCAGATACATCCCCCCAGAAGCGATCGCTCCTACTACTAAAGCTGTTCCTAATGTAGCTATGGTTCTGCCAGATTTATTAACGTTAGACATGGAATTAGTCGAGTTTTCAAGTGAATTAGATTTGTCTTTTGATTTCGGTGACTGAATGTTGTCTGTAGCTAAATTGGGTGGTTCAGCCGAAAAACTAGTTAAATTTTCGGGCGTAACAATGATTGAGCGATCATTATTTAAGGATGAAGGATTTATTGATGTGCCTTGAGACTTGCCAGACAGGCTGGCTAACTCCTCATCACTCAGCTGAACCGTTGGCGTATATTGAACTGCTTCTGTCTGGGGAATTGCCTGGGGTTTGTTGCCTAAATTAGCTAAGGCTGCGGTAGTTTCTTGAGCGGACTGATAGCGTTCGACAAAATGATATCGGGTCATTTTATTGACGATCTCGCCCAATTGAGAACTGCACTTGGCTTGGTTTTGCCAGACTATTTCACCATGATCGTTTTCGTCTAGCTGTGTGGGGTTTACTCCAGTCAAAGCCTGAATTGCAATAATTCCTAGTGCATATATATCGCTAGTAGTGCGAGGCTTGCCTCTTGCTTGTTCTGTCGGCATATAGCCCCTTGTTCCCACTGCTACCGTTGCGGGAACAAGCTGAGTTTGTTCAATAATCACCTCTTTCACCGTGCCAAAATCTACCAACACTAATTTGTTGTCTGACTTACGACGAATAAGATTATCAGGTTTGACATCTCGATGAATCACCCCTTTAGAGTGAATAAAATTTAGAATGTTTAAGCAATCTTGCAATAATTCGACAACTTTAGCTTCAGACCAAGTTTCTCCCGCAATTAGCTCTTTACTCAGGGTATGACCTTCTATATATTGCTGTACTAAATAGAATTTTTCATCTTCTTCAAAGTACGCCATTAATCGAGGTATTTGGTTATGCACCCCTAGAGTGTTGAGAGTTTCTGCTTCTGTTTTAAATAAACGTCTAGCTACCTTAATAAAATTGGGATCGTCAACGCTAGGATAAAGCTGCTTGACTACACATTTATCTTTTCCTGGTAATTGGGTATCTTCTGCTAGATAGGTTTTGCCAAATCCACCTTTAGCAATATATTCAATTACACGATAACGCGAGCCTAAAATAGTTCCCTGCATGACTAATATAAATTATCTAGTTGGATCTTATGTATATTTGGAATTTAAGTTTTCTCTAAAGAAATGATTATATCTGCTTGAGCTTTTCAAACTCAGATAGCTCAGTATTGAGGCTTTTCTGTTGGGCAGTATATTTCTCCAAATTGTTTTTGATTTGGACTTGTTTTTTTTCAACTTCTACCATGCGATCGCTATATGCCTCGCTGACAATTTCTAAACCATCAGCGATTTTTTTGTCTTCTAGCTCTAGGTTCAAGGTAATATCTTGAATTACTTTATCGAGTAAATTTTTAGTGAAAGATTGATAGTAGCTAGAGAGGTCTTTTTTCAGTTTTGCTCCTGCTTCATCGAGTTTTAGATCGTTTTCACTGTTGTAGGCATTAACCAACAGAAAGATAATTCCACAGACAAATACCCCAAATAGCCAAGGCATCTGCTGGAATGTTCCCGACAGGTTTTGCATCATTTGATTCTTACTAGATTTAATCCCGACAAAACCCAGTACTAAAGTCAGCATCATCATCACCTGCATCATTTGGCTGCGGAGTTGCTTCATGATATATCCACCCAGAGACTTTTGTTTATGAGTAGTTTCGCAGTTTGTTCCTGCAAAAGACATGAGAAAATTGTTTTCGATGTTAACATCGTCAGGAGTCAAAAATGGGGATTCAGATAATACTTCGGGAACTATGTTGGCTTTTTCGTTAAGCCGTTCTAGCAAGCCATGCAAACCGCCATCACAGTAAACATGGTTAACTTTATCCAATTCCTCTGTTGACCACTGGGACAAGGAATCAGTGCAAAATCCGACCAAACTAGTATTAATATCCTCCGAGTCTGTCGAATCATCGTTTAGCTGAATAATTTTTTGCCCATTTTTATGGGAAACTACAGGAATTAAATGATCGACGAAATCTTGAATTTGATAGATAACGCTTTTCTTGCTGTAGACATCTAAGAGTGCAGCCTTAGATTGACTCATATCTAGCTTAATTTGTTTGAAAAACTTGTCTTTATTTTGATTAGCTTGAGCGATCGCTTTTTTGCTAATTTCTTTGAGATTAACCTGCTCTAGGTTTTTTAACTCTTGTTCTTCTTGGGCAAGCTTGTCGGCTAATTCCTGCTGCTGTTGAGATAAAAATGGTTCGACAGGTTCTGCTGCTTGGACTACTTTTACGGCGATTCGTTTGGCTAAGATATTCTCTGGCTGACGCTTAACGATGTTCCCTAAAATTTTGGCAAATCTCTCCTGCTTTTTAAGCTGCCTGGGGTCTACTTCTTCTTTTGATTCGGTATAGAAGGCTTGAGATATAGGGGAACCAATTCAAACATTCGTTCACTCTCTTCTTTTACCCAAGATTCGATGACTTTAAACTTAGTTTCCGCATCTTTAGCTACTTCCGTCTCTTTTTTGGGATCGGGAGTGTCTACCAGTAAAAATTGCTGCGAAATATAGGTTCGATCGAGGTTTTGCACAAAGTCTCTAACAGAGGATGTCAATTGCTGCCTGCTGTCTACCACCACCATCAGTACATCACAATCAACCACATCCCAATATTCCTTGTCTGTCTCCAAACTAAGAGCTTCAATTCGGACGTTAAAAGCCAACTCAGCAACGCGCTCACCTGTCTGGGGACAGGCTAAAGTAACCACATCTCCTGAATTGAGCAGTTGAGCATCCCTAACCTGCTGTCCATTAACAAAAGTACCGTTAGTACTATTGCGATCGCATATTTGCCATTGAGTTTTCTTTCCTCCTTCGGTTAGAGGCAAAATAGCAGCATGACTCCAAGACACCCCTTGATATAGCTTGCCATCAATAGTTACATCTGATTCGGGAGATCTGCCGATCGAATATTCGCTATTGGCATCCATTTCTATATACTGCTGCAAGCCAGTAGAATTATTAAGATGCTGTCTCAACTTCAGGCTGGCGCACTGCTTTGGTGCAGTTTGCTCTGGAGTTTTAGGAATACCGTCAAATTTTAGCCAGAAAAACCGCTTTAATTCTTTTTGAGCATTAATAAAATCGAATACTGCTTGAGCTAAGGCTGGTTCTTCACTCACAATCTGTACGGTCAGCTTTTTGTGACTGAGAGTTTTATTTAGTTGTGCCAGCTGGCGAGAAATATCAGCTAGATCCTCTCGTTGATCGGCTTTCCTGTCGAGGAATAGCTGCAAACTATCGATGGTTTGACTTAACTTATCTGCTTTTGGTGGCATGAAGATTTGATTTTTGGCGAGGGACTAAAAGACAAGGAATTTTTATTAAAAAGCCCCCAGTATGTCTCTGATATCGTCGAGGATGGCGAACACTGTACCTACACCAACGTTGGTTAATTCGACCCCGTCAACTAAGGTATCTTTTGCCGTGTCCGCAGTATCGCTAGTAGTATCTACCAGTTGAGCAATATCTGTGATGGCATCTTTTAACTCTTCTGCTTTACTAATCAGATCGCCGAATATCTCTTCTTGCTGGCTGGTAAATTCATCCATTGTCTCTTGAGAAGAACTATTGGTTTCTTCTGCTTTAGCTTCTCCTTTCTCCTTTAGTTCTGTTTGAATTGTTTCTAGCTTGGTAGCCAAACCGCCTAGCATTTCGCTCAGTTTGTTGGTTGCCTCGTCGGATACTGTCTCTTGGGTTTCGGAAGATTTGTCTTCAATCTCTGTTTGAAAATCGGCGATCGCATTACTGACCTCGTTTTCTAGATTATCTCCCGACTCAGAAAGGCTTTCAGTAAGATTTTCTTGGACTTCTGCCACCTTGCTTTGATGGTTTGTGATAGTTTCCTGGACTGATTCAAACACATCGTTGAATTCTGAACCATTACTATCGGCTTCGTTACCTAATTCTTGCAACTCGCTAATGGTTTGGGCTAATTCTTGGTTAGCACTAGACTGAAGAGATTCAACATTGCTTTCCATCTCAGCAAAGCCTTGAGTTACTGCCTCAGATTCGCCATTTAAATCTTCCCTAGCACTAGAAATACGTTCTAATAAGCCTTCTGCTCTTTCTGCTAGACTAGTCCAGTTGCTGTCAAACTCTGATGATACCTGGGCTAACTTCTCCCTAGTTTTTGATAAGTCTTCACTAGCTTGATCGGCGCGGTTCATCAATTCTTGTAGCTGTGTTACCGTCTCGGCTGCGGTGGTTTCAAAATCGACTGCCATTTGTGATTCTCCTGTTTAATTAATTAAAGCTAATAATTTCTAATCAAAATCAACGCCAAACTTATCGGCAGCAGTTTTCACTGCATCTACCTGAATTTGCAACGGTGCAATCAAAAGTTCCAAATTGTCAAATAACGGTTCTAATAGTTCTCTTTGAGTTGAAGACTCTTCTTCCGAATCACTCATTTTCTTGGACATATCATCAATTGAGCCAGTGATTTCTTCGACTGCTGTGTCGATCAATCCTTTAATCTCTTCATTAATTGTTTCTTGGGTTTTTTCCATTAAGCCATCCACTCCGCCAGACATCATGTCAGCAGTGTCGCCAAGGCTATCATTAAAGCTACTGGCAATACTGGCAAACTCACTCGCCATCGTGCTGATATTGCTGCTGACTTCTTCTTGTCCTTGGTTTACCTGTTCGGTGAACTTGCCAACCTCCTGTTCCATCGAACTGCTGGCAGACTCTAACTTGGCTCTTAAAGTGTCGATCTTCTCGATCGTGCTTTCCATCGCCGAGGATAACTGTTCCTGACTTTCGCTAATCGTATCTCTAGCTTCTCCTAGTTCACCGTTACATGACTCTGACTGAGACTGGGTTGATTCTCCACTGTCGTTGAGCAGACTTTGAAACTGACCTAGTTTTTCTTGAGTAGCCTCAACTTCTCCATCCAGTTTTTGAGTAGCTTCGCTGAGGAAACCCGTTAATTCTTGGACGCTAGCTTCAAAACTTTCTACCTGAGATTCGGTTTGGGATTGGTGTTCTGCCACTTCTTCACGCATCTCATTCAGAGCCTGCTGCACCTGTGCCAGAATATCTACTACCTGCTGCTGCTTCTCGGCTACGTTTTCGGTAAGCTCATTCGCCTCTGCTTCTACTTCTTGTGCCTGAACAATAATTCCGTCAAGGCGATCGGGAAAATCTGTAACTAGCTGAGACATTAAGTCTAATGATTCGCCTAACTCGCTCATAATCTTGTACTCCTAAATTTTCAAAAAATGAGAACCTAAATAAACTAATTTATTAACTACTAGAAAAGTTCCATAACTGATTTAATTGCCCCGACTGCAACTTTGGCTGCGGCGATCGCTGGTAATAGGGGTGATAAGGCACTCGTAACAGTAGTACCAAAGCTCATCATGACCGTGTTTTCAACCGCTTCTTCCATCATTGCCCTGACCGTATCTTCGATCGCATCTTGGAAGCTTTCTGTGATTTTGCCTTTCATCTGCTCACCAGCGTAGTCTTGAGCATCTTCTAAAACTTCGTTGAGAGTATCTTTAAGCTTGTCTCCTAAGTCTGCGGTGTCAGTACCGAAGGAGGTAAACATCTGTTCAAAGTTACTGTTCAACTCGTCAAAGCCTGAGCTGATTTCTTCTAGTTGATTATCTGTTAGTTCGCTGCTAAATTCCCCCAAAATAGAATCTAGATCGGACTTTAGGGTTTCGCCAATATTGTTTGCCACTTCTTCAAAATCGCCTTCAGTATCAGACTGGGCAGTTTCCATCTTCTCCTGCAAGCCTTTGACATTCTCAGTAAAGTCGTTGAAAAAGCTGGCTGTTTCTTCTCCACTAGATTCAACCTCTTCTTCCATCTGTGAGATAGTTTCCGCTAGTTGACTGAATGCTGCTACCACTTCTTCTAGACTGCTTTCTAGTTCGCTTTGACGACTCTCGTTTGCCGAACCAAATTCATTCTCCGAACTATCCACCGTTTCGCCACTATTGCCTAGCTTTTCTTCTAGCTGACTTAAAGACTCCTGTAGGCTTGTCATCACACTTAACATTTCGTCGCGAGAGCTACTAAATTCAGTTTGGGTATGTTCAAATTCTTGAGTAGTAGCTTCTAGACCTTGAATAATGCTTTCTTTGGCATCTTCTAAGCTAGTATTCGTTGATTCTAGCTGTCCTGACAGTTCGGTCATTTGGGTCGATGCTAGCTCCATCGCATCGATAATCTGCTGGAGTTTTTCACTAGATTCTTCGACATTCTGCGCTAAAACTTCTGCTGCTGCCATAATGATTCTCCTAATGATTTATTGTGGTGTAGCGATCGCTTTGAAAAGAATAGGGGTATGGTATAAAGGTTTTTGAACAGTCGAAAAATTGCTCATAGGTTTACCCCAACAAAGATTTTGCCGTTTCTAAGACTGGTCTTACTTCTTCAATTAGATCGGTAACTTCAGAGATTTTATCGACGATTTCACCGATGCTACCTTTTAGCTGATCTCCCATTTCTCCCCCCGCATTATCTAGAGCAGAGAAAGCCTGAGTTAGTCCTTCAGACGAACCCGTCAACTCTTCCATTACTTCTTCGGCAAACTTAGATGCGATCGCGCTAGTTACGCCTTCTGCGAGGGAGTCAAAGCTAGTTTCCAAGTCTTGCTTTTTACTATCACTTTCTTCTGCCACGCTAGAGAAGTTTTCGTCCAGAGTTCCTAACTGTTCTTGCAGTAGACTAGCAAGGTCGCTAAACTGCTCAATTAGATCGGCTTTTTTCTCGTCAAAGCTTTCCTGTGCCGTAGTGACAGCCGAGTTATGTTCTTCTAAGTTACCGTTAGGGAGTAGCAGAGAAAAAATCATTCCAAAACCAAAATAATCATGACAAATATCAACAAACTATTTCCTATTTGGGAACTTTAATTATTTGCTACTCCCTAACTAAAGTTTAGAGCTTAAAGTTTAGAGGCAATTATAAAGGGATTTAATAGAGCTTAGCTAAAGCTGTTTGTGACAGATTATTAGTTGAAAACTTTAAAATATTAGGTAGGGTGAGGCGATGCCTTGCCCTAAAATGTTAGTATATTCATCTATGTTTTTTCGACACTCAGTTACTGGCAATTGATAAAATTATTTACCCAAATAGTAGTAAAGCATGAACCGTTTTCTATATGAAAAATCTGTAACATACCAGGAATGTTTGATTATTCCTTTTGTCTCTGGCTGTATTGATGGTGATGATATATATTCCTATTCCTTACTTTCAGAGCAAGGTTATACTAGCCAATTACATCAGTCCAGAAATCCAGCACAATCATACTCTTCTAAATTGCCCAAGATTATTGAGATCGCCAAACAGCATTTAGATAGTCAATTTACCTTAGAAGGATCTGAATATTTTCGTCAGCGTTATACCTATCGTCACAACCTAATTATTCTCCACCAAGAAGGAGATAAGTGTTTTTACGATCACTATTCTCCCAAAAGATTGGTTAACATCGCTGCACCCAAAATTTTTAGTAATGTTTATGACTGTATTAACTGGGTAAAATCAGGGTTGCAAAGCAGTCACATTTAAATCAACGACGCTGTTCATTTAAAGCATAAAACTCCGTAAGTAATATATTTTGTAGCTTTAGGCTTTAAGCTCTAAGTCTTTGATTGACTGTACTGACTAAATTATTAAAGCAATTTATTTTCAGACGCTGATTCAGCAACGTTAAATAAACTAATTATCTTTTGATTCTTGAATTACTACAAATGGTTGAACAATCAAAGCAGCGAACTGTTTTTGAGGATTGTTATTCCATTTGCTTAACTGTTCTATGGTTGGTTTAGCAATCGATCGCTCTGCAATCCAGCCTTGAACTAAACTAGTACTGTCTTGAGCGATCGCTGTTGCTACTTCTGATAGATCTAATTCTGGCTGAACTACAATCACCGCGTCTCGTTTAGCATGGGGCAATATTTCGTGCCAATATATTTCTGCAATATCTTTGCTTAGTTTCGCTTGTAAATCTGGCATTCTTACGTTTGGCTTAGAGTCTGACTTTTAGAGTTATTTTACAGTAATTTCTCTAAATCAAACTGAACTAATTAATGAGAATTTAATCAGCTAATATCGAGAAGACTAAGCCTTTTTTAATATATAACTAACTTGTTCCCAGCAAAAAATATCTTACTATGGGCAATCAGTTTGGTCTTAATTGTTTTCTAGCTTTGGCAATAACCTGTAGTTTGCACCCGAAAATTTTTGCCCAAGTCGAGTCTAATAAATCAACCGACTCGACTGTCAATTTTACCAGCCGTTTGTCTTCTCCCTGGTCAAATGCGGTTTTAACTCATACTTTACAATCTGCTACAGAAATAAACTTGATCGAGTTTAGTCCCGATGGCAAAATATTAGCTGCTGTCGAAGCTGACCAAATTACTCTTTGGAAGACGGATAAAGGAAAAGTACAGCAGATTTTACCCAGTCATCAGGCTAAGAAACACAATCTCAAAATTGCCCCAACGGCGATCGCTTTTAGTCCCGATAGTCAATTTCTGGCTACTGCTACCTGGAGTCAAGGACTATTATCTCCAGATCACTCTATTGTTGTCTGGGATGCAGCTACGGGAAAAGAAGTGTTAAGTCTTGCCGACTCGGCAGGATGTCGGCAAGTTTTATTTGATGTCAAAGGAGAAATTTTATACGGTGCCTGTGATTTGGGAGTAACAGCCTGGAGTTTTCCCCAAGGAGATAAATTATTTAGCTTCGATCTAGAATATCCTGTAGAAGCGATCGCTCTTAGTCCTGATGGCAAAGTAATGGCGACGGTAGACGCAAACATTACAGGAGGACAGGAAGGTAAACAAAGTAATCAGATCCAGCTATGGGCATTAGATAGAGAAAAACCAGAACTATCAAACACTTTAGATGGTCACGCTAACGATATTGCCCAGGTTGAGTTTACTAGCGACGGTAAAAAGTTAGTCAGCAGCAGCTACGATGGCAAAATCAACGTTACCAACTGGCATACAGGAAAAGTTAATCCCAGAACAAATAATATTTATAGTAGTAATGGTTTGTTTAGCCTTAATGCCGACAGTAGTTTGATAGCGGGGAATTTTCATTCCTCAGCTATGACTAGCTTAATTACAGGTTTACCTCTAAAGAACGTGTTAACATCCGATAAAAAACCTAAGCTTGTGGCTTTTAGTCCCCAAGGTCAATTATTTGCCATTCAGCGATCGACTGACTCTAATCAAAGTCAAATATACTTATGGCGAAATAATCCTTTAAGCTCCAAAATCTCCAAACCATAGTATTGAGAGGAATATGGGCGATACTGGATTTGAACCAGTGACGTCCTGCTTGTAAAGCAGTCATAGAGAGGGTTTTAGCCATTTAACTCCTGCTGGGACGTTACATAGGGCTTGCTGAACAAGTCTAGGATCAGGAAATATATGAATTTGGAGGCGGTAGTGTTGCAAAAAGAAGGGATAAAGCTAAAAGTCAAGATAATCCCTGGATTATTCTTAAATTTAGACAGCTATCCCAAATAGAGAATGAATAAATCTAATTTGACCTAAGACATCATCTCGTTCCACATTTTTAATTTGACCTTTGCGAATCATATTTATCGATTCATATCCTGCGATGGTGCGACCAGCACGACCGAATTTTCTGAAGTTTTGACTCGTTATAATCCGCCGTTTTGTATATCGATGATCTTGTTCAATCAAATTATTCAGGTATTTAAATGCTCTATGTTCAACCGATTCAGGCAATAGACCTGATTCAAATAACTCTTCGATCGCTTCTAGCCATGAAAAAACTGCACAATACATATTATTGTTATTGTACAGCTAAAGTTTCTAACTTTATTATTAGTTTACGTCAAATTTCCAACGTTATTATTAAGTTTCCAACTTTATTATTAATTTACAATTGATAACCTAATGTCTACCAAATTATTCCACCGTTACTGATTTTGCCAGGTTTCTAGGTTGATCCACGTCTAAACCTTTAATTGCTGCAATGTGATAAGACAATATCTGCAAAGGAACAACCGATAAGACGGGAGAAACTAGCTCATCTACCTCTGGCACAGTCAACATATCATCAAAAGTATGAGCTGCTTCAGTGGCATTCATGGCAGTAGTAACGCCGATTAAACGAGCATCTCTAGCCTTGGCTTCTTGAGCATTAGAAATCACTTTGTCGTAGACGCTTCCAGGCATAGCTACAGCGACTACAGGTACTTTATGATCTAAGAGAGCAATTGGTCCATGTTTCATTTCGCCAGCAGGATATGCTTCTGCATGGATGTAAGAGATTTCTTTGAGTTTTAGCGCACCTTCTAGGGCGATAGGGAAGTTGATGCCTCGTCCGATAAAGATAAAGTCTTCAGTTTCTTGGGTAAAGTCGTGAGCTAACTCTTCGATCGCATCTGCTTGAGTTTCTAAAATAGTCTCAATCTGGCTTGGAATATGACGTAAGCCTTCTAATATTTCTTCAATTCTATGATTGGATACGCTTTGACGACGATAAGCCAAATCTAGAGATAGATAATAAAAACCCATTACCTGCGCTACAAAGGTTTTAGTGGCAGCAACACCGATTTCTATACCTGCTTGAGTATCGATAATGCGATCGCATATTTGAGCAATACTGCTTTCCGCGCGGTTGGTAATAGCTAATAGTCGAGCGTGATACTTTGGTTCTAAATCTGCTCGTCTAGCTCTTTCTGACTCTAAAGCTGCAATGGTGTCTGCGGTTTCTCCAGACTGAGTAACGCCAATGGTTAGGGTGTTGGGAATTACTGGTTTGGGAGAATAGCGAAACTCTGAAGCATAATCAACGGTGGTGGCAATACCTGAAACTTGCTCTAATAAATATTTTCCAACCAATGCAGCGTGCCAGCTAGTACCACAGGCTAGTATCTGGATATGCTCCAAATTATCGGTCATATCTGGGGTTAAACCAATATTTACGGGGCTAAAGTCAGGGTTATCATCGGCGTGCCAATTAGGATTAATATAGTTGTCTAAACTGCTTCTGACTACTGCAGGCTGCTCGTAAATCTCTTTGAGCATATAGTGACGGAAACCCTGTTTTTCTACCTGTACAGGATTCCAATCTAGGGTGCGGGGAAAACGAGAAACGCGATCGCCTGCAAAGGTACAAATTTCCACTCCCAAAGGAGTTAATCTTGCTATTTCGCCATTTTCTAGGTTGAGGATGGTGCGTGTGTGGGGCAATACAGCAGTAATGTCAGACGCGCAGAAAAATTCCCCCTGTCCAAAGCCTAATACTAATGGTGCCTGTTGGCGGGCTACGATTAATTCGTAAGGATTGTCTTTGTGGACTACACCTATGGCAAATGCACCTTCTAATTTAGAAATGGTTTTTTGTATAGCTTCCATTAAAGAGCTAGAGCTGTGCAAAAATATTGAAATTAGGTGAGGAATTACTTCTGTGTCGGTTTCTGAACGAAATTCAATACCTTTACTAATTAATTCTTCTTTTAATTCTAAATAGTTTTCGATAATGCCATTTTGCACTACCGCTAAGGTATTATCAGAATCCAAATGTGGATGGGCGTTATGTTCTTCGGGTTTACCATGAGTAGCCCAACGAGTATGTCCAATACCCAACTGCGCTTTATGTTCTTCTTGTTCTACCTTTTCTCTTAAATTGAAGAGTTTCCCTTTTGCTTTAACACAGTTAATTTTGCCTTCTTCAACTGTTGCAACTCCCGCCGAATCATAACCCCGATATTCTAATCTTTCTAAACCTGCAATTAAAATATCTGTAGCTGCTTGAGTGCCAATGTAGCCAACAATTCCACACATGATTAATAGATATTTATATTATAAAATTGACCAATCGCCTCCAGTCTAGACTAAAAATTATGAAAATATATGTTTTTGTTAAACCTTTGAAGTTCTAAAAACCCTAATTGTAATAATTTAGAACATTTTCAGAACTTTAGAAATTATCTGATTCTGGTAATACTCCTCCTGACTTACCATTTTGATTGAGAAATAAGTTTCCTGCTGCGTCGTTTTGGTAAACACAATCAATTTTTGGCTTACTTTCTAAAACACCCACAAAACCAAATGTATTCATGCGTCGCTTACAATCTCTTACTTGTTCGGAAGTTACTAGACTTCTTTGTTCTACAACCGACCAATTAGTACGACGTAGCACGCATCCAGGCTGCATACGTGGCTGAGTTAAGTAAACGCTAAAAGGATTGAGAGTCAAAAATACTCGCATATCTGTGACAATGGCACTTGCGCCGAATTGCTGACATACTTCGGGATTGGGTGCTGCTCGATCTATTTGTAAACTAGAGTCTACTGAACCATTTCCAGCCGATCCGCTAGAGAGATTGAGAGATAGTCCAATCACAATTCCGATTACAAAAACACTGCCTACAATGGCAATTTTTGCTATGTCTAGAGGATTCTTTTTTTCTGGTGGATTGGGATTAGAGCGATAGTCATTAGGAGGATCATAGCGATCGTCTCTGCCTCTACTATTTCTAGGATTACTGTTATTTCGATTTCTGCGAGCCATATTTAAAGAATGAGGGATAAGGAACAAGAAACAAGGAACGAAGCAGTTTTTTAAGAATTACATATAAAGCGTCAAGGAATATTAATGAAACATATATACTTATATTTTAAAAGTTTTGCTTGGTCTAATTACAATCTCCGATTAAAGTTAATTGAGGCAGACCGAATTATTGGCGTATCCAAATTTAAACTATTTTAAATGAAACTCTAACTATATTTTGGCAGTAATGGCTAGCTCGGAAGGCTAGAGTGGCGCAAGCATAGCAACAAGACTTCTCACTCTAGTTTTTTATTAGGAAAATGCGATCGCTCTTAATTGAGAGATCGAAAGATAAATATCGTTTCTAAAAGACTTATACTTTCCTTCATCGGTAATCAGTAATCAGTAATCAGTAATCAGTAATCACAAAGGTAATCACAAAGGTAATCACAAAGGTAAATTTGTTAATCTTAAAGGCAAGTTGAATTACTTAAGTTGAGTATTAGCTTGAGAAGGCAGAAATGGTGAATTTGAAACCCGAAAACAAGAAAAAACAAGAGATTTCAAGAATTGACTATCGTGGTTTTCAGTTTAAACATCTTTTATTATTTATTTTAGGTTCTGC
>ENA-ORXT01002263-ORXT01002263.1-marine-metagenome-genome-assembly--contig:-NODE-2263-length-23457-cov-5.446621_pt1 | contig 23457 bp, 9 predicted proteins | sample MGYA00237868_ERZ511482 | MGnify/ENA metagenome assembly ERZ511482
TATCCTTAGTAATCCAATATGCTTTTTCACAAAATACCTTATGATAGCGCTTTACTAAGACGGGTAGTACAAAAATATTACCTTCCTTGTATTCTAAAATAAGATATCGATCAGAAGGATTTTGTCCATTATTCATTATGCTCTATCTAAATTACATTCTATAGACTAAGAATCAATAAAAAGGTTCACTTCCACAGAATATGGCTGAAGTGGAAGCCCTAATTATTCTTGTTATGTCAGAAAATAAGGAATATTATGTTGCGTATTCCATATTAAAAATAAAAATCTAATACAGACTATCTTTGGGTCAATGTGTTCACTTAAATTTGACGAACCCTAAGCGTCAGGTTAATCATAACTTAATTTGATCCATGCGTTTGATGTTTTTTACCATGGCTCATTATTTTGAACCAAAGCAACAAAAACATGAATCATTATTGACGCTACAGGCAACATAATCTATAGGGGGTCAATTTACCGGAATCGGGGGGTCAGTTTAAATCGGAATCAGGGGATCTGTTTTGGCGAAATACGCACATAAAAGCTAAATCTGAGCTAGAAAGAGAGAAAGAAGATGGGTATTGGCGCATTGGTAACTTGATTAGTCCTGATTCAAGTTGTTTGAGTATTTCCGTTCAACGTAAACACTCAAGAAGATTCTTGAGAATTATTGAGACTTTTCTATTTCTTTTAGAAAAGAGAGGCCATTCAATTAAAACATATGACCATAAGTATTCCATTTTGATGATTGATGGAGAGGAATTTAGGATTAAGTTTAGAGAAAAGTGTGTGAGGAAGGATGATCCTAAATCTACCTGGGGTGGAACATATCTTGAGCCAACAAGTAAATTATCTATTAGAGTGAGAGTCGACTACAATGATAAACAATGGATAGATGGCTATACAATGGTAGAAGATAGATTGGTAGACATTATAGCTTATCTAGAAGTTAAGACTGTTGAAATTAAAATAGAGAAAGAAGAGAATAGGAGGATAAATGATGAGGCCGCATACCAAAGGAAGCTAAAAGCATTAGAGCTTAGACGAATTCAATGGGAAGAAGCAAAACAGAAAAAGCTCCTTAGAGATGTAGAGAAGTGGGATCAATGGATGAAATTGACGACCTATACTAACTTCATAAAGAAGCTATATGTAAATGATCCAAAAGTTGCCGACTGGCTCACCTGAGCTTATACAATTGCTCATGTTAATGATCCACTTGAGGAGGGTTTAGTGCCATATATAGATAGTTTCTCTTTTAATGAAGACATGCTCAAACAAGAGCTGGAAATAATATAATCCTATGATGAAATGGTTGAAACAAGTATTGGCTATGGTTAACACAGGTGCCTATAATTCGTTCTTAGTCTTGATTTAATTGAGGTAGCTTCTCTTTTTGCTAATCAAGACTTGCTAACTAATGTTTTGAAGAACTGATCAAGAACAGCTTATATATTGATTTTTCAATTTCTAAACTACATTCAAACCTATACGGATATAATTACTCTTTTCGCATCCCTAAAAATAGGTATTTTCAAATCAATTATTTGAATTTACTAACTACTTTATTGATAATTAACTACTTTGAAAAGAACATTTCTTTCATCGACTCAGAAGGGCTATGATAAGATCAAAGGATTTAATAGGTATATCGTTTTATTCAAATTAAGCCGTGATCAGGATACAAGGAAGTGCCTCATGCTATAAAAGTATACTAAGCACTGTTTTGGTCACAGCCAAGTATTAAGTAAGTGAAATTGCTAGCTATTTAATAATGAATCAAGTAATGTGAACACTAATCCAAACATAGAAAACTCAAATGAACAGAATCAAACTAGTACTATTGATTCTCTAACTCAAGAACGAGCCACAGAATCTAATGCTATCCAAATTCCTCAAATCTCTTTACCCAAAGGAGGAGGAGCGCTCAAAGGGATTGATGAAAAATTCGAAGTCAATTCAGCGAATGGAACTGCTGGTTTTTCCATTCCATTACCAATCACACTTGGACGTAATGGTTTTTCGCCATCCCTGGCTCTGAGCTACAATTCTGGTGGGGGTAATTCTCCGTATGGTTTGGGTTGGTCTGTTGGTTATCCTATGATTCAACGAAAGACCGATAAAAAATTGCCGAGATATCGAGATGGCTTAGACGAAGATACGTTTATGTTTTCTGGTGTAGAAGATCTCGTGCCATTTTTAAAAGCTGATGGGTCACTAATGGAAAAAGTAGTTGATGGTTATACAGTAAAAAGGTACAGACCAAGAATAGAAGGTGGCTTTGCGCGAATTGAAAGAATCAATCATGCCAGTCATGGTGTATTTTGGAAAGTTACTACTGGAGAAAACATAGCTACAATCTTTGGTAGAAGTAAAAATGCTCGAATTGCTAATCCTGAAGATGATACTCAGATTTACCAATGGATGCCTGAATTCAGTTACGATGATAAAGGTAATTGGATCAAGTATGAATACAAAAAGGAAGATTTGGTTAATGTTCCAAATGAGCTTTATGAAAAGAATCGAATAGAAGGTATTGCTCCTTTTACAAATACCTATCTGAAAAGAATTCGATATGGAAATCGAAAAGCTTATTATGCTTATCGAGATGCAAATGATAAGGCTTTTGATCCAAGAGTGCCAGAGGATTCAGAGCATTTCTTTGAAATGGTTATGGACTATGGAGAACATGATAACTCAACTCCAACACCACAAGATAACGGCCAATGGAATTATCGTCCAGATGCTTTTTCCTCTTATCGCTCTGGCTTTGAAATAAGAACGAATCGCTTATGCGAGCGAATATTGATGTTCCATCATTTTAAAGATGAGAAACAGTTTGTAGGGACACCAGAAGAAGAAGACTTTGGTGAAAACTATTTGGTTCGCTCATTAGATTTAGAATATGAACCATCTTCAATAAATGAATCTGGACAGTCAGAAACAACTTATTTAAAGTCCATTACGCAAACAGGATATATCCGAAAACCTAAAATTCAAGATGGCAGCTTTGAATATTCGCCAAAGTCACTTCCACCAATGGAGTTCACTTATGAAAATCTTAATTGGAATAAGACGATAAAAAAGCTTAGTCCCGAAAATGTTGTGAACGCTCCCGTTGGATTGACTAATAATTACCAATGGGTAGACTTATATGGTGAAGGCATTTCTGGTATTTTGACAGAACAGGGAGAAGGCTGGTATTACAAAAGCAATTTGGGAGATGTGGATGAAGATGGCGAAGTGACTTTTACTGTTGCTCAAAAAGTAATTCCCAAACCTTCTTTTACAGGGCTTTCCAATGGTGTTTTATCTCTTCAAGATTTAGCAGCAAATGGAGAGAAACAGATTGTGGTTAATAGTCCTGGTGTAAAAGGGTATTTTGAATTAACACACGACAATGATTGGAAACCATTTCAGGCTTTTGAACAAATAGCTAATATAAATCTGCAAGACCCTAATACTCGTTTAATTGACCTGAATGGAGATGGGCAACCAGAACTGGTAATGACCGAAGAAAATGTATTTGTATGGTATGCCGCTGATGGAAAACGAGGTCATTTACCTGTGGAACGTACGCTCAAAACCTTTAATGAAGAACAAGGACCAGCAATAGTTTTTGCTGATCAAGAACAGACTATCTTTCTAGCGGACATGGCGGGTGACGGGCTTACCGACATTGTACGCATCCGCAATGGAGAAATTTGTTATTGGGCTAATAAGGGATATGGAAAATTTAGTGCAAAAGTCAGCATGGGCAATGCGCCATTATTCGATGCTCCCGATTTATTCAATCCTCAATATCTACACCTTGCCGATGTAAGCGGAACTGGTGCAACAGATATTATCTACTTAGGCAAAAACACATTTAGAGCTTTTATCAACCTAAGTGGTAATGCTTGGAGTGATGCACATGAGATAGATCCTTTCTTTGCTATAGATAGCAACAGTAAGTTGTCAGTGATTGACTTGTTAGGAACAGGAACTTCATGTCTCGTTTGGTCTTCTGATTTACCCGCTTATGCCAATGCACCAATGCGTTACATTGATTTGATGGACAGTAAAAAGCCACATGTCCTTACTCATTATAAAAACAATTTAGGTAAGGAAACTTCCATTCATTATAAAAGCTCGACCCATTATTATTTACAAGATAAATTAGCAGGTAAGCCTTGGATTACAAAGTTACCATTTGCGGTACAGGTCGTCAGCAAAATGATAATCGAAGAGAAAATTACAGATGTTCAGTTTGCCAGCGAGTACCGTTATCATCATGGCTATTATGATCATCCCGAAAGGGAATTCAGAGGTTTTGGAATGGTCGAGCAAATAGACTCAGAGCATTACGAAGAATGGCGTCTAAAAAATGAAGAGAATCAATTAGAAAAATCAGAAGAACTTTATCAAAAACCAGTACTAACCAAAACTTGGTTTCATACAGGGGCTTTTTTAGATAGAGAAAGAATCCTTACTCATTTTAAAGATGAATATTGGTACGAAGAATACAATAGGCAATTTTCGCTATCTCCTTTAAATATAACAGAACCTGAATTACTCGATGCACAACTCTCGGATGATATTAAAGCATTGGTAGGTGATGAATATCGAGAAGCTTTGCGGGCATGTAAAGGGATGATGCTCCGACAAGAAGTTTTTGCTTTGGATGCTCCTGACAATCCAACTGATGTAGAATTGCAATTACAGCTGAAGCCCTATACAGTGGCCACACACAATTGCAATATTCAATTATTACAACCGAGAGCGAATAATCAATATGGTGTTTTTATCGTCACAGAAAGTGAGGCGATCAACATTAGCTATGAGCGGGATGAAACCGATTATAGAATAGCTCACACCCTCAATACCAAAATTGATGAATTAGGAAATATTCTCGAAAGTGCTTCAGTAGTATACGGACGACAACAAGCCAAAGCAGATGCCGATTTCAAATTGCTCAGTGACAACATCACGGACTTCTCTAAAGACGTGCTGAATAATGATCCAGCACAAATGGCACAGCTAAAAAATGCCTTTAGCTATAATATCCAAGTTGCTAAAGACGAGCAAACCAAGACCCACATCATATACATACAAAACAGCTTTGCTAAGTATAATGATGGAACAACTAATTTTGATGATATAGATTTGCCGCATGCTTATCGTCTGCGATTGCCTTATGAAGCAAAAACGTATGAACTCACAAATTTTCCAAAAGCTGATTTAATTAGACCATCGGGATTAGAAATTGATTTATATAGGCTAGTAGACTTAGAAGATGCTTTAGCTCATGCAACAGAAATCGGGTATCACGAAATAGCAGCAGGGCCAACAAAAAGTCGCCTAATAGAACACGTTAAAATCAAGTATTTAGCAGATGGTTTGACTGCTTTGGACTTTGGTTATTTCGACATATTAGGACTACCCTACGAAAGTTACCAACTGGCATACACACCTGAATTAGTAACTAGTATTTACTCCAAACAAGACGGAACAGAACTACAAGTAGAAGGCAGAGATGTAAGCACTATTATAAAAGCCAAAGGAAATTATACAGAGTTTAATAATGATGGTCTTTTGTGGATTCGTTCGGGCTTGATTCATTTCAAAGAAAATGCAGCGGAAGCTATTGCGAATGTCCATAGTAGGTTTTTCTCACCACTTGCTTTTGAAGACCCTTTTGGTGCCGTTACTTCTGTCGTGTACGATACCGAAACTATCATAGAAGGTACAAGAAATAACGATGGTTATTATCTTTTTGTAAAAACGACAACGGATGCCATAGAAAACAAAGTAGAAATTGATATTTTCAATTACCGCACCCTATCACCTTCTCGAATGATTGACGTTAATGCGAATCCTTCATCTGTTATAACAGATGAATTGGGTTTAGTAAAAGCATTGGCGGTTGAGGGTAATGGTAATTTTGACGGTACTAATTACACTTTAGCCGAAGCAGACAGGGCTGATGATTTAGTAGGGCTTAAAGAATATACAGATGATGCAGAAAAATTATTCATAAGTAATTATTTCGGATCACCCTCTGCTTCACAACTGAAAGAAAATGGCGACAAACTACTGCAACATGCCTCTGCCCGATTTGTCTATGATTTTGATGCTTATAAAAATGATGGAAAACCAACTGTAGTCAGTTCTATCAGTCGAGAAGAACATTTTGCCATAAATAATAACAGTAACACTCAAATCAGTTTTGAATACTCAGATGGACTGGGGAATGTAGCCATGGCTAAAGTGCAAGCCGAACCAGGCATTGCCACACAAGCCACCTTACATACCGATGGCGCCTATACTTTTCGTGAAGTAGATACTCGAAACAAAAAGACACCTGCTTCCTCACCAGCGCCACCTATGGATGCCAATGCAGAACCTGAATTGAGATGGATAGGAAATGGCCGAACCATACTCAACAACAAAGGCAATCCTGTTAAGCAATACGAGCCATACTTCAGCACTAATTTTTTATATGAAGATGCTGCTGAATTGGTAGAAAGGGGAGTAACACCAATCTTACATTATGACTCATTAAGTCGGATGATAAAAACCGTATTTCCTGATGGTACCCTTGCCAGAGTGGAATTCGATTCTTGGAAGCAAATCAACTTTGATCAGAATGATACTGTTGCTGAAAGTGAATGCCTTTGGTATTTGCGGAGAACAGATAATGCTCGCCCCGATTTTATAAATGATGAAAAAGAGCACATAGCTGCACAAAAAGCACTTGCTCATTCGGACACCCCTTCTTCTCTCTTTCTCGATTCATTGGGAAGACCGGTATTGAGTGTCGACCATAATGGTAAAGATGCTCTAGATAAAGATAGACTCTATACCACTTTTATAAATCTGGATATTGAAGGGAATGCAAGATCCGTTATCGATGCAAGATCCGAGAACTCAGATGGAACTAGAAATCCTGTAGTCTCATACAAATACAACATGCTTGGCCATCGTATATATGAAAACAGCATGGATTCTGGTGAACGATGGATGCTGAACAATCTCATGGGAAACCCCATCATAACATGGGATGCCAAAGGACAAGTATTTACTACCGAATACGACTTCATCCAACGACCAATCCATATCCGATTGGGTACTGCGATCATCAATAAAATCAATTACGGTGAAAATTTGACAGATAACTTCAAAAATAACCTTAGAGGACAAGTATATGAACTCTATGATTCCAGTGGCGTGATGCGATCTGACAGCATAGATTTCAAGGGAAATACACTTTCTACATCGCGTCAATTTCCTGCTACTTACGATGCCGAAGTTATTGATTGGTCTCCAGGATCACCAACGAATCAACTGGAAAGCGAAAGTTTCATAAAAGATACAGAATACGATGCCCTCAACCGTATGCAGCGATTGTACAATTGGTATCGATCAGCTGACGAGGTCTCCGTTTATCTTCCTTCCTATAATGCCCGAGGAGTATTAGAATCTGAAAAACAAATCATCGGTGCAGACATATCAGATATCCACAATACTATAGGAAATGTCGAAGTGGTATCCAACATAGAATACAACGAAAAAGGTCAGCGTACCCGAATGAAGTACGGTAATGGTACCAATACCCGCTACCACTACGACAAAGAGACCTTCCGACTTATCCAACTTAAAACAACGCGTAATGAAACGAATAACTCACTCCCTTCCAACCTAAGCGACCCCAATGTCCTTCAAAACCTCTACTATACTTATGATCCAGTTGGAAACATCACGGAGATAGAAGATGATGCTTTTGAACCTGTGTTTTTTAAGAATCAAAGAGTAGAACCACGAAGCAAATATACCTACGATGCGAGCTATCGCTTACTTGCAGCGGAAGGTCGGGAAAACAAGAATTTTAATACTGCACCACAGGCCAATGAGTCTAGTGCGGATGATGCCCACTTTCCCATCACCAGTACAGGAGAATCCGACAAAACACTCCGTAATTACACCCAAATATATACCTATGACCCAGTAGGAAATATCTTACAAATGCGACATCAATCACTATTAGATAATAATCGCTGGACACGAAGCTATAGCTATGCGACAGATAATAATCGACTACTAAGAACATGGAAAGGAAGCGATGAAATCAATGCTGTAAACTATCGCTATGATGAACATGGTAGCATGCTCAATTATATCAATACACCTACAAATAGAAATATCAAATGGGATTACAACGATATGATACAGCAAGTAAATTTGGACGGCGGTGGTACGGCATATTACCAATACGACGGTCAAAAAGAACGCAGTAGAAAGCGAATCATCAAAGGGAATATAACAGAAGAACGACTTTATTTGGGTGGTATGGAAATCTATCGCCGCTGGAGAGGTGCCAACTTATTAGAAGAGATAGAAACCCTTCATGTTTTTGTAGATGATCAACGAATACTTATGGTAGAAGATATTAGCAGCACTGATGATCGTGAATTGACCGCAGATACATTGTACCGCTATCAATACAGCAATCACTTAGGCTCAGTTGGGCTAGAACTGGATAAGGAGGCAAGTATAATTTCTTATGAAGAATATCATCCCTATGGTACGGTAGCCTATCAAGCGACGAATAGTGCTATCAAAACTAAAACTAAAAGATATCGCTATACTGGTATGGAACGGGATGAAGAAAGTGGGTTGAGTTATCATAGTGCTAGGTACTATTTGCCTTGGTTGGGGAGGTGGTTGAGTGCGGATCCGATTGGGATTGAGGGAGGTATTAATCTATACTCGAATGTTCATCAAAACCCAATTAAATTTTTAGATAGTACAGGCACCCAGGCTAATTCAAGTGTTTCAACAGATTCAGAAAATTTTGTAGACTTTGAGAGTTTCAAATCAGCAAATCCAACGCAACCACATGAAGTTTTATGGGAAGTTTGGGCAGAATCACAAAATATGACGCCTGTTTCTATAAAACCAGAACCTAAAACACATCGAAGGAAAGGGCCAGACACAGAAGTTCTTGTTGCAGCTAGACAATTGGCTCAACTACATGCCAGCGTGGAGTTTCAAGTAGGAGCTATGGAAGGTAGAGAAGCATATCATATTCCTCTAAGAGAAAGACTAAGGCTGATGGGAGAGGATCGATTAGCTAAATTGGGATATGAAAGTTTAGCAGAGCTGGATGTTCATACTCACAGATGGCGTTCCCGGGTAATGGAATCTGGAGCTTTTAAGGACTGGTCTCGGGAGCCGGGATTTGCTATTGCTTTTGGCAAATCTTATAGGTATGAAATCGCTCGTCTGAGAAAAACAGAAGAAGCCTCAGAAGTGCTTGAGATAACTAGTCTTCTTGTATTATCGCAGACAAGACGAACGCCGCAATCTCGTTCAATTTCACCTCGACAAAACTTTACACCAGGTCGAGCTGACTCTCTTGCAGCAGCATTGAAATTAAAATATGGTGGCAATGTGACTGTCATGAAAAATGGACGACCTGTTTTTCGGGTTCATGCAGGAGGTACTCATGGAAGTAAACATGCTACAATAACGACTTTTAGACAAAGAACAAATCCACATTCAGGTCGACAATTTAATCAGCCTTCTAAAAAAGTTACGGCATTTGATAAAGAGACATTTGGAATTCTTGAAAAGGCAGAACACGGTCAAGGTGGATATTCAATTAAAACTAAAGGAAGTAGATAGTCAGTATGGAAATAGTAATTATAGGGATATCAAATAAAGATAAGCAAGTCGTTAATCGTGTTGCGTCAGAGATTGACGGCATTGAAATTATGTGGAATTTTGAAGATCTTGGACTTGATGGCCAAGAAGGAATTTTAGTGTTCAAGAATCTATTTGAAATTGAAAATATTGGGCTTTTAGTACAAAATCATCTGGCACCTTTCAACTCTATTTCTTTAATTTATGAGATTTCCGAATGGAGTGTCGAGCCTAAAACTATGCCTAAGATATTCAAACTTATGTCATTGTTTTCTAATCAATCGCTTGGAACATTCTTTCTTTGTTTCGCTGATATGTGGAGTAAGAAGAGTCTGGTTCGTTTCGAGAGGTCATCAATAGCATCGCTCGAAAAAAGATTAAATAATCCATATGTATGGGCAGAAACTTACATTGAGCTTGAGTATCAGACAGAAATAAGAAGTGACGAACATCCATTAATTTTGCAAGTGATTTTGAACGATGAAATTAATTGTAAAGCATAATTAGAATACTTTGATGATTGTGAAATAAATTCTGAAAATCATGATAAATATTGTACATACTCTTTCTACTGTTATACAAAATATTCATCTAAATAGAACAAAGCTAAAATTTGAGAACCATATATCTAATTGTCTAAAGATTTCTATATGTGATCTTTGTCAGTATTTAATTCATCAACGAGGTATGCAAATCAGAAATTTCAGAAAACCAATAATTTACCAGCATCAAGTATTGTGCACCGAGTATGGTTTGATGCCTTTTAATTTGCTTACAGTGACATCAGTCGAAGCTAGAGTTTTCTTTCACTTGGACAATTATTAAGATAGAAACCATTACTTCTATAAATGTTGAACATAATTAATTCTGCCTGCTATGTAAAAACCACTAATTAACCAGAACCTCCATGAAAAATGCGAGGAGAAGAATATCGGATCGATCCACAAGAATTCGAAAATTCTAATTTCAGACAGAATAAATAGACAAAAAATTATAGAAGCAATATAAAAAATCAACCATGCAAAATCCATTCCTTACCCAAAACTTAAAATACGGAGACAGCAGCTCATTGGTTTATCAACTCCAAGACACCCTACATATGCTAGAAGAGCAATATATCGTAGTGCAGGAAGAATTTGTAGAAGAAATCTTCGGGCCAAGCACCGAAGAGAATGTTGCAAATTTCCAAAGATGGAATGATCTTCAAGTCAGTGGTATTGTTGACGATCGAACAGCCGAGTTAATCTGGTCTCAATTTGAGCAATTAGAATTGCTTCAAAATATAGGGAGGATTGTTGATCAAGATGGCAATGAAATTCTTGATCCTTTAATTATAGAAGTGTATTGGGAGGATGGTTTCTTGCTCAAACGGACAACTACAATTGGAGATGGTGTCCTCGCTATAATATTTTCTCAATCCCAATTTGATAATTACCATCTTCAGCATCAGCCTGTTCGCCTTAAGGTTTTGTCGATTGAAAGGGAAGAGATTGAAATCATTGGAGACAATCAGTTTCTATTAGCAGATCAAGCGGAAATTAAGCTGAATTTGCAGATTCCAAGTAATGTAGAAGAGCCAGAAGTAGAAGCCCCAAGTTTGTTAATTAAAGGGCAGGTGGAAGATCTGTTGCAACGGGGCTTAAAGAATGCAATCGTACGACTCAACAAAATTGGTGAACTTAGTATCGTTTTGGAGGCTCAGCCAAGCGACCGGACTGGACAGTTTGAGTTTGTACTGGAAGGCTATCATTTTGATTTGGCAATGGATTGCGCAGATTTCTACTTTATCGTAATCTATCAAGATCAGGAAGTGGCGAATACTCAAACGAGTGAACCCGCTATTCTTTGGAATATAGGCAAGGACCAAGAGGAATCTATAGTTATTCCTTGCAATGTAGCAGGTATGGTCATCGATGAACTTGTGCCAAAAGAAAAAGCCATACGCTTCAGTGAGCATGGCAACAAAACGATAAATGAAATCAAGAAAGACAATGACAGTCAGAATTTTTGGAAAGAATTACAAAACGAAGCCTCCGATACAGTAAAAAAACAAATTATTGAAGCTGTTGGAGAAGATGTAGATGAAGAAGTCATAGCTGCCATTCAAAGTGTCGATTTTGGTAAATGTGCGGGGATAGCACTCCCAATAAATGACTATCTGAATAGTCAATTAAAGAAAGGTAAGGTTAAACAAAGCCAGTACGATGTAGTGCAAAAAAAATTGGAGGATAGCAATCTTCCTGAAAAAATGGATCATTATTTACCCGAAGACAAGCCGCTCCATTCGCTACCCTTATTCAGTCAAGCCATTGAGGAAGGTCAGGTGCATCGCTTGGCAAGTGTGGTGAGTTTAGGCGATGTCAAATGTCAACAAATATTACAAAAAGGCTTGTATCTAAATGACAACAATTTTCAAGTACTTGATGCCTTGCAAGCGGATGGTACATTATCGGAGAAGGAGACGACGGATTTAAAGGATGTGGCAGAGCTAAACACTTTATTTGATGGAGACTTGAAATTGATCACTCCTATAAAAACACAAGAGTTACCTGTACTTAATAGAAAACTGAATGACTTAAAGGATTTAGTCCCGTTAAGAGCTAACAATTGGACTAGCCTGTTAGAAGAACAAGACATTATTCCTCCAGACGGTATGGAGCGAGAGGTCTATGCTCAGGTCATTGAAAAAAGAATTGAGAAAGCCTTCCCGAGTGCTGTTTTTCTGGATAGATATGAGAATACCACGATGGAGAATCTGGACGCTGATTTTGATGGACTTAAAACTGTGTTAGCATCAAATCCAGATTTGTTTGTGCATGGTCAATTAGGAGCGGTAGATACATCCGACATGGATGAGGTAGAAGTTGAAACACTCAAAGAAAATTTTACCGCTGTCAAAAAAAGACTAAACAGGTATCATGGATTGGGTATTGATCGACCCAATTTTTCTGAAGGAGAACTTGAAGAAAACTTAAGGGGTATCCATGAAAAAGTAGAACTGGTAGAGTCATTCTATAACAATAATGCTCAATTGGATTTGCTTTATCTTGATTTGGGTCCCGAAGCAGATTTTGAAGACCAAGGCATTGATTTTACGGGAATTCAGGATAGCGAACGGATATTGGTTTTGCGAAATGTAAAAACCGATCAAAGGCTGTATCATTTATCCGACGACATCACATTTGCTCAAAATCTTAAAGAAGCTGGGTATTTCACAGTAGCTCAGATTAATAGTGTGAGCTTGACCACATTCGCTTATGATTTGGGTTTGCCAACAGATGTAGTCTCTCATGTATATGACAAAGCCAATCAAAAAGTGGCGCAATCTAATGAAATGATGGCTGCAGTTTGGGAGAAGAGAAATGCGAATCTCTTTGCTATAGGTGGTCAGTTTGGCTTAGTGACACAATCTCAAGATAACAACACTCCCACTAAAATAGTCTCTTTCGAAAATGAAGTGTTGCGAAAGTATGATGGCTATGAAGACTTTTTTGGCTCTCTAGATTATTGTAATTGTGGTCATTGTAACAGCATTTTTAGTCCTGCTGCTTACTTCGTTGATTTGTTAGCTTGGTTGGAGAAAATGGTACTGAACGATACGTTTAGGGGAGATAAAGAAACGTTTAGGGAAGATAAAGAAAACCACCGGTTAAACCTAAAAAACCGCCGCCCTGATTTATGGTATTTAGATCTGAGTTGCAAAAACACCAAGGAACTTATCCCATCCCTAGATATCATCAATGAAGTATTGGAGAATGGCATCTACTTTCATCAGAATGAAAATTGGAACCAGGTATTCGAGAATAGGTTAGGTGGGTTAAACCTTTGGCAGAAATTAGAAGATGAAGGAAGAGATGCTGTTGTGGCTGAAGCTTATAAGGGAATGTACAATTACGATCAATCAGAATTTTACTCAATCAATGCACCTTTCCTTTTACCTCTAGAAGAATTGAAAGTTTTTCTAAAACACTTTCCAATTACATTAGAGCAAATAGCTAAAACTTATAAAACAGGAGATCAGGAAATACAAACCAAAGCCCGCCTTGGTATCTCCGAAAGAGCGTACTACAGCTTGATCAAAGGGATAAGAGAAGTAAATGATGATTTAGGAAACACCATTACTCTGTGCGATTATTCAAATATTGATAGCCTTTCTAGTCTTCAAAAGTTATTGGATATAAAAATTGTGGATAGTGATGGCAATTACGATCCCATTAATGTTAAACACCTTATTAGATCTTTAGGGGTTAGTAGAACAGAGTTTACACAATTAATTGACACGGTCTTCATCAATCAAAAGGATATTAATGAATTGGTAGTCAAAGCCGAAAAAGCAAATAAGGATGAAGATTTACAAAATACGATCGAAAGCTTATATATCAAAGATGCTATTCAAGACCCACAAGGAAATTCAGCAATTCCAGCCTTGGGACGCATTCACCGTTTTATTCGCTTGTGGCTTATACTTCCTTGGACGATAGGCGAATTGGATTATGTGCTCTACAATCTGCATATTGTAGAAGGTGATGGAGGCAACCAAAGAGAAATCTCTGCGAGTAAATTAAACAATCTTGCATCTCTTGCAAGTCTTTATAATCGATTTGATATTGCTATAGATGAACTCTGTTTGCTTTTTACAGTCATGGGCAATAATGACCCGCTATATCCGAATGGGATTTCTGGTAGATTGTTGGATAGCAGATTTAATAAACCTCCATTTACGGATCAAAACCCATATCCCAAAAATGAGCTCTTTGTGCACCCAACTCTAAATGATATTGCAGAGGAATTTAAAACTCCTGAAGAGTTACCTAGGTTATTAGCAGGACTGGGCATAACCGATGGAGTATTTTATCAACTTATAGAATCTAAGGCACTCAAACCTATTTTAGAACCAGCAAATCAACCACCCTATACATCTGCAAACCCACCAGGCTTTGCACTAAACCTGTCTAATATTAGTTTGCTGTATCGTCATTCCAAGTTAGCCAGCGTGTTGTATCTAAGTATCCCAGACCTATTCCGTTTAATTTCACTGTCTACAGTTGCAAAACCCTATATAGATAATGGTGCGTGGCAAGATTTACAGCTCATGCTGGCCTACTTCGATTGGTGGAGAACGACTAATTATAGTCTTGATGATTTAGAGTTTGTGAGAGGTGAAGGTACAATGGATCCCAAACCTTTGGTTTTTGCACAAGAACTACTAAATAATATTGATGATAATCAATCCTTGATATTTAAGGATACACTTTTTGGCTTTTTGGATGGAGTAACTGAAGAACAATCAAAAGAAATTATCAAGCTAAATATTAGCGACCCAACACCCGATCCTAATGCAGATCCTATAAAATTGGCCAATTTAAAAACCTATCGGGTTAAGGGTGATGCTACTTTGACATCACTAGACGCCTTGGTAAAATATAAAAACCCTGGAGCACCCGCTCTCACAATAAATATTTTGAATGAATTAGGATTAGTTGCAAAAGACCTTCTTTCAAATGGTATAATTGAAGAGTTGCCCAATACGGATAGCTACATGCTTACGGAGCACTATCATCCTATCACTAATCCTTTAAAAGTTCCAGCTGACATACCAGTAGAAGATTCTAAAGTCAACGAATTGGTGTTTACCTACCAAGCAGAAAATGTGTTTACCTACCAGATTGCTCAAGAATTGGAACTCTCTCAAGAAAAAATCCGATCCTTAACTGCGATTTCTCGAACCAACTTATTTGATCGTGATTTTGTCAAGGAGATAGTCTCTGAGGAAACAGTGAGTGCACCAAAGCTCCAAGCATGGACCTCCACAATACGAAAACTATCGATTCTATTTCAAGACAAAGAATACGATGAAATCTTTCAAGAGCCAAAGGAGAATGAAATCATTATAAGTCTGCTACCAAGAGTAACAAATCAAGAAAGTCTAGAAAAGGTAAGTTCCCTGAGAGGTTTTGTTAGCAAGGATAATATTATTCATCTCACAAGTGTTTTAAATCGCTACGACCAAGGCGATCAAAAATTTGAGGACGGTGCAATTGAAGCCCTTACTCATATACTGAAAACAGAAGTCACTCCTACCAAGAGGGTCAATGATATAGCTAACTTAGGACTAGGACCCATACTGGCTTTAGAATTATTAAGTAAGCGAGTGGCACTTGCCGAATATCTCGGAGTCGGTGCTGATGTCATCAATCAATTAGTCGTATTCGATCCAAAAGACACCAATACCGAATATGACAACTTAGCCCTTGTCAGAAATGCCTTACTAAGTGCATTCCGACTAAAATATCCAGATGATGAGGACTGGCAAGAGCATATAGAGCCATTTTTTGATAAGATTCGAGGTATAAAACGAGATGCCCTCACCAATTACCTGATCAATGCACTGCATTGGAAAGTAAATAACGAAGAACAAAAAGTATTTGCCAATACCCGTGAGTTGTATAAGTTCTTTCTAATAGATACAGAACTGGAAGGTTGTACCCGCACCTCTCGATTGGTTGCAGCTATTAGCACTGTGCAGCTTCTAATTCATCGCATCATGCTCAATCTGGAGACCAATGATATTGGAGCTGGTGAGGTATTAGAAATAAAACCTGCTGCCGATGACGCTGAACGCTTCGCATCACAATGGGAATGGCGCAAAAACTATCGTGTATGGGAAGCCAATCGTAAAGTCTTCTTATATCCCGAGACCTTTATAGAACCTGAATTGCGAGACAATAAAACAGAGCTCTTCAATGAATTGGAAACCGATCTGATGCAACGAGAGATCAATACTGAAAATGTAGAGGAAGCCTATAAGAAGTATTTGGATGGTTTTGAGGTAGTGAACACGCTTCAAGTAGCTGGCGCATACCATCAAAAGGATATAGCTACAACCATAAAAACAGATTCGTATGAAAGTGTTACAGGTAGTCAACATATAATACAGACTGAAGAAATAAATCCTTTTTCCAGTAAAGACATTATCCATCTTTTTGCGGTAACTCCAGGTGATGAAAATCAAATGTATTATCGTAAGATTGAAAACACTTACCTAAGTGGAATTGATGGAATAGAATTAAACTGGAATAGCTGGGAAAAGTTAAGTTTAAAAGTGCCCGTAAAAAAGGTATCGCCGATAGTGTACAATGGAAAATTGTATGTTTTTTGGAATGAGATAACTACTAAACAAGTCAATAAAGCTGTCAATGGTAATTCCTTCTTTTCAGGATACAGACATACAGTCATGACTAAGCATTCATATCACAATAAGAGTACAAATGTTTGGTCTATTCCCCAAAAAATAAAGAAATCTATTGTTGTCAAAGATCCCATTGCCCTTTTGTCGAATAATGGTCGACATAGCTTCCAAATTACGCTATCACAACATCCTGGAACTGATGCTGGTTATGATTTGGATTTAAGAGGAGATGCGTTATTAGAATTCGTAACAAAAAATATAGATAAAATTATAAATGCAGAAAGTGGTTATATTAATATAGATGAACATTTCGGGGTAAATAATTATTCTCCTGACATATACGAAATACCACAAGACAGTTTCTCGACTTTATTTAAAACAAGATACTCAAATGAAGCACATTTTGAACCAAAGGATTCTTACCATTTTAGTGATTTGGAGTGGGAAAGGCCATATGTTGATGTTTATAATGATGAGCTACTTATTATATTTGGTAGTAAAGAATATGACACTCTTGAATATATGAAAGGATGGGTCAATCTCATAAATAACGTCGTGGATGGTGCTACCTCTGTTCCCTCAAAAGATTTTTATTATTGGAACCCAACCAGTACATTACCACAACAACTTTATAAAATTAATAGTTTTACTTTCTTTTCAAATAAATTCCTCTACGATGGCAAGGGCATCAGCAATTATTTTACGGAAGGAAAAGACATGTTCTTAATAGGTTTTGAGCCTGAATCTATAAATTTTGAATATATCAATAGCCAGCAATCTACAGGTGAGATAGTGTTGAATGACCAATTTAATTCAATACAACTTGTTACATCCAATTACAGAAATACCTATTCTCAATTCAATTTAACCTCACATCTTACTGATAGAGAAACTGACAAGTCATTATATCTGTCTTCCGAATTTTCCAATAGATCAAAAGGGTATTTCTTAAATAAAAAATTTCAAAAGAACATAGGTGTTAGGAAAAGTAAAATCCAGCTAATAAGCTTTAATCCCAACTCCTATAACAATAATTTTGATTCAAATAATAATTTGTTTAATAAATTGAATCCTCAGTCCATATATTTCTGGGAACTATTTTTTCATATACCATTCTTAATTGCTAATCATCTTAATAGTCATCAAAAATTTGCAGAGGCACAACAATGGTATCACTACATCTTCAATCCTAATGCTCGACCAGAAATCGACGCTACGGAAGAGGAAATAAAAGCAAAGAAATATGTTTGGCAATTTCGAAGCTTCTATGATGAGGGTACAATGGAATCCATGCGATCTTCATTGGAAAATCGATCAAGTATCAACGTCTATGAAAATGATCCATTCAACCCCCATGCCATTGCCCGCACTCGTACATCAGCATACCCTAAAGCTGTGGTGATGAAATACATAGACAATCTTTTGGATTGGGGTGATCAATTGTTCGAACAGGACACGATGGAGAGTATTAATGAGGCAACCATGCTTTATATGTTGGCGTATGAAATATTAGGTGAGCGCCCGTATCAAGTAGGTGATTGTGGGGAGAAAAAAGGAAGTAAGACTTATAAAGATTTAGCAGAAAACACTAATCTAAAAGATAATTCCAATAATGCAACAACTCCTGTTTTTTTGGAGGAGATAGAAACTCAGGTAGTTGTAACAAGAAATAGGATAAAGAGGAAAAGCACTAAGAACAAAAGAAGTAAGCGATTTGTGCCATCTGCTTTAACAAGAGCTTCTAATAATTCTAATTCAAAAGAAAACAGAATTGCGGCTAATGCAAATCATCAATCAATGTTCAGTTCAGAAGTTATAGTAAAAGGGAGAAAGCCTATTTTCTGTATTCCTACTAACAAAGACCTTCTGGCATACTGGGATCGAGTAGATGACCGCTTGTTCAAGATTCGCAACTGTATGAATATCCAAGGGATTACAAGACAACGGGCGCTTTTTGTACCAGAGATCGATCCCAGATTATTGGTGAGAGCCAGAGCACAAGGCTTGTCCATACAGGATGTATTACAATCAATGAATGGACATCTACCACCTTATCGCTTTCAGTTTCTGTTGTCTAAGGCTAGAGCATATGCTGGACAAGTACAGAACTTTGGATCTGCATTACAATCGGCAATGGAGCGAAAGGATGCTGAGCAGCTATCACAGCTGCAAGCAACCCATCAATTAAATACTCTAAGCATGACTCGCTTTATTCGTGATCGGGAATTAGAAGCAGCAGAGTCGAGTCTTGAAGCACTATTTAGAAGGAAGCAGACAGTTGAGAATAGGACAGAACACTATAATAATTTGATTCAGTCTGGATGGAGTAACCATGAAATTGCGGCATCACTATTATATTTTGGAGCACGTACACTTGACGCAACTCTTGCAGGCATCTATGCGGCCACTACTGGATTGCAAGCTGTACCGAGTATAGTTGGATTTAGTAACGAAGCTAATACCTCTGGTAAAGTATCTCAAGCTCTTGCAGAAACTCTAAGTTTTGGTAGAGAGATATTGAAAGATAGCGGCATTGTTGTTGAAAAAGTTGGATCTTATTCAAGACGAGAGCAAGATTGGAAATTTCAACTACAAATTTCAAAAGATGAACTTAAAGTTATAGAGGAACAGATCACAGGGGAAGAAATACGCAAGGCAATTGCAGAACGTAATTATGAACTATTCGAGCTAAGTGTAGAACAGCAGTCAGAAGTCTTTGACTTCATTAAAGAGAAGTTTTCTAATGTTGGATTATACCGTTGGATGTCGAGTCAGCTTATGCGCATATATCGTCAATCTTGGAATTCGGCACTCAGCATGGCAAAAATGGCAGAACGAGCCTATCGCTTTGAGCGAAGCGATGATAAGACTGCACTGTTGAATGGTGACTACTGGGATACACAGCATCATGGTTTGTTAGCCGGTCAAAAATTACTCAATGATCTTCAAAATTTAGAGCTAAGATTTCTTGAGACCAATTATCGAAAACTTGAAGTCAATCAATCCTTCTCACTGATGCAGATAGCTCCAGAAGCATTGCTTCGTTTAAAAGCTGACGGAGAATGTAACTTTAGTATACCTGAGTTGTTTTTTGATATGACATATCCTGGTCAGTATAAACGAAGGATCCGATCAGCTAGGTTATCGATTCCATGTATTGTTGGACCCTATACGAATGTAGGCGCGACATTAAGCCTTACGGGTAGCAGGATTCGATTAGAGCCCAAAGCAGACTCCTCACTCAAGGAAATGCCTCCAACTCGTACAACAACTATAGCTACAAGTACCGCACAAAACGATACCGGAGTATTTGAATTTAGTTTTAGGGATGAGCGCTATATGCCGTTTGAAGGCGCTGGCGCAATAAGTGATTGGAATTTAAAATTACCCTCTAAATTTAGAACCTTCAACTACAATACCATCAACGATGTGATCCTACACATAAGCTACGAAGCTGACTATGATGGCAAATATGCACAAGATGTTGAAGGACAAAATGGTGATATAGAATCTCAATTGAAAGATTTTCAATTTACACGTTTATTTAGTCTTCAACATGACTTCCCTAATGAATGGCATCAGTTTGTGAACGGAGTAGATAATTTTAAAGCAATCATCAAAAAAGAGCACTTTAATTATTTATCACAAGGAAAAGATTTTGATTCTTTTGAAATTCAAGTGTGGAGTATTGATAAGAAAAATAATTTAACGAAATTAACTATTAATGATTTAGGTGATTTAAAGACCGAATTAAACAACTCTGCTAAGACAGCAATTGAAATTATAATTAATGACAGCACAGACAGCACGATAAATAAAGAAGATTCAATATTTATTGTCTGTGAATATTCGTTAGCTAATGAACAATTATAATCAATAGTCAATAGATAAGTGAGGCCAGTAACTGACATTAAAGGCCGATGGTTTGGATAAAAGTAAATTAGATGATGTTTTAGGTTTATTAAAGTATCGATATTAAATTATGAAACCACGAAAAGTTGTATTGCATTATTAAAATAACTGAAATGAATTCTCCACAAAAAATATCGCCACACTTCTATTATCATGAATTTTTCTCACGAGGCATATGGCAAAGTAAAAATGAAATACAATTAAGGAAATTGGTCGATGAACGGCTCATTGTTATCATGGAGAAAATCCGAATTTCCTTAAATGAGCCGGTTTACATTAATAATTGGAAATGGAATGGAAACTCACAGTACAGAGGATTTCGTCCACAGAGTCATTCATCTGTAAGGTACTCACAACATAAATTTGGTAGAGGGATTGATTTTCACGTAAGGAATCTTACGGCAGATGAAGTCAGACAATATATTCTCAATCATGAACAAGAATACATGGACTTAGGTGTCACTAGAATGGAAGATGGCCGAGATGCACCGACGTGGGTTCACCTAGATTTGGCTTGGACAGGACAGGGTTCGATTGTGATGTTTAGAGATAACTGATAAAAGAAAAATCTGAATGGAGTGAAGAATTTAAAAGCCATTATGCAGTCACAAAGGAACACTCAACCACAATCATTGCTACTGTTTCATTTTATCCTTAAAATTGTATGGCATGTGTTTATTGTAGGGGTACATCATTCTCTTTTTTAATTCATAACAAACAAAAAATGAATTCTAAAGAAAAAGTTACCCTTATTAATGTGGATTTAGTTGAAGAAGTAAGAAAGCGATAAGAGGAAAAATGTGCCCGATACTATGTACTCCTAAACATCTATGAGGCACGTCAGTTTTTATTAAACTATAAAATTGAACTTTCTGTCAAAGGTAATCAACCCACATATGGTGGCATTTCATTTTTACATGATGACTTATCTTGTTTTGATGCCTTTAAGAAGTATACAGGTGAGTATGGCTTCGTTGTCCCAGTCAAGGCTTCGAGAAACAAGAAGATCCTTAGAGGGGAGAAGAGGCTGAAATACAAATAGATTTATATTGTTAAAGAAAACCCTTTTACAAGTACTTGATTAATTCATGCAAAAAAGATTTGCTTTTTTGATTTTCCTCCATATAATTATATCACATCCAAAATCGGATGACTTTATTAATCTCAAAACAAAAACTAAAAGAGGTGGTAACTCCTAAGCCATAGATAGTGGTGCAGTGACCATACCCATACTTAAATGACAACAACACAAGCTAAAGATATACTCTGAGAAGAGTATGAGACTGTTCCTGAAGAAACATTAGAAGAATTGATTCAGCTGATTCAATCAGTCTGTGCCTATGTATTGGCTGCTGAACAGATAGAGGATCAATCAGATCATATCAACCATGAAAATCACGAGCTGACTTAAGTCCGTGACTTTTTTGCTTTCTTTTAATTCTTAATAATGTTAAATATGCATAGAGGTAAACCAAAACCGATGAAATCCCATCTAATGGATTTTGATGTACAATCTTGATGCCTTGTTAAACCAAAGCTAGCCGAAATCCATAAGCCAAAAGCGGTTATCTATTGTAGAGTTTCTGAATAAAAACAAGTAAGAGAAGGATTTTGATTAGAAGGTCAGGAAAGATTTTGTAGAAATTGGTGTAAGAATCAAAACCCACCTATAGAAGTAGAAGAGGTATTTATTGAACCCTGAATTAGTGGTAGGAAAGGTACACGTAAAGCTTTTCAGGCATCAATCCAGTATTTAAAACAGATTAATAAAAACAAAACACATATCACACATTATGTGGTATCTGAAGCAAGCCGCATAAGTAGAAATGATCAATTATTGACATCACTTCAAATGGAAGAACCCATCAAAGCCACAGGAGCGAAAATTGTGACCTTAGATATGCCTTCTATTGATAAGGGAACTGATGAGGGTAAATTGATGAAGTATATGCAATACATATATGCTAATTATGAAGCTAAGACAATATTTCAACGTGCTAATAATGGTAAAATAAACAGGCTGAAGAATGGATTTCGACCATTTGGTAAACCACCTTTATGATATATAAGAGAAAGAAGTTGACCTAAAAATTATGAAGACGTCATTGATGAATCCAAAGCAAACATTATCAAAGAAGGATTGGAGTTATTTGCTGATGTTTTGATTGAGTCACAGGCTGATCTATGGAGATTCTGGAATCAAAGAGGATTAACAATGAATAGTGGAAAAGCTTTACAGAAAACCTTTACAGAAAAGCAATTGCAAATGCACAGGCTCTTTTACTATGCCTGACATATATTTTACCTTGAGCGAGGAGTAGAAGAACCGATACCATGAAAACTAGCTTGAATAATCAGCTTAGAAACAGCATATGCAATAGTCAAAAACATGCAACAGGTTCATAAAAAGAACAAACGTTTACTCACCAATTCAAATAAAATGTCAGATGAACACGCATTGAGAGGTGTAATAACTTTCCCTCATTGTCATAGAAAATTTACTTCCCGAAACACAAGCAAGTACAGGATGAAAGATGGAATCAAAATGAAAAAGCTCTACCCTTACTACCGTAGTGCTAATCCAAAATGCACTGAAAAAAATATTATGTTGCGTATTCCATATTAAAAATAAAAATCTAATACAGACTATCTTTGGGTCAATGTGTTCACCT
>ENA-ORXT01002264-ORXT01002264.1-marine-metagenome-genome-assembly--contig:-NODE-2264-length-23442-cov-4.052814_pt1 | contig 23442 bp, 17 predicted proteins | sample MGYA00237868_ERZ511482 | MGnify/ENA metagenome assembly ERZ511482
TATTTTAACCGAGCCATCATCTTCATGACGGCTGAGACGGGCAACGGCCTCCTGGCGCTCTTCTTCGTTCCAGCAGTACTGGAACTGCTTGCCACGGCGCACCTGGTAGAGGGGCGGTTGGGCAATGTATACGTAGCCATCTTCGACCAGCTTCGTCATGTAGCGGAAGAAGAAAGTAAGAATCAGGGTTACAATGTGGCTGCCGTCAACGTCGGCGTCACACATGATGATGATCTTGTGGTAGCGCAGTTTCTCCAGATTCAGGACCCGTTCGCCGTAGTTCCCCTCCTCGATGCGGACACCCAGGGCGGTAAACATATTCTTGATCTCCTCATTCTCGTAGATCTTGTGCTCCATGGCCTTCTCTACGTTGAGGATCTTACCGCGCAGCGGCAGGATGGCCTGGAAAGTACGATCGCGACCCTGCTTGGCCGTTCCACCGGCCGAATCTCCCTCCACGAGATAGATTTCAGAGGCAGCAGCGTCTTTGCTGGAGCAATCGGCTAGTTTTCCGGGCAGTCCGCCACCGGTAAGTACGTTCTTGCGCTGCACCATCTCGCGGGCCTTGCGGGCTGCGTGCCGCGCCGTAGCGGCAATGATCACCTTGTCGATGATCCGACGGGCCTGGGTGGGGTTTTCCTCCAGCCAGTGACCAACGGAGGCACCTACACAACGGCTCACGATGCCGGTTACTTCGCTGTTGCCAAGTTCGCCCTTCGTCTGACCCTTGAACTGAGGCTCGGGGACCTTCACGGAAACCACGGCAGTTAAACCTTCGCGGAAATCTTCCCCGCTGATCTTAAACTTCAGCTTCTTGAACATCCCATTGTCATCACCGTACTTCGTGAACAGCCGGTTCACCGCCCAGCGAAAACCGTTGACGTGCGTACCTCCCTCACGGGTTTTAATGTTGTTGACGAAGGAGTAGACGTTCTCCTGGTAAGTCGTGTTGTATTGCATCGCAACCTCTACCTCTACATTGTCTTCTTTTGACTTTACGTAGATCGGAGCCTCGATCAGATCGGGCTTGCCCTCGTCGAGGTACTGTACCATTTCGGCCAGGCCACCTTCGCTGTAAAAATCTTTGCGCAGGAAACTGCCATCTTCTTCTTTTTTACGCTCATCAATCAGGCTCAGTTTCAGCCCACTGTTCAGGAAGGCAAGTTCCTGCATGCGCGTAGCCAGCGTCTCAAAGCTGTAAACGGTGGAGTCAAAGATTGTCGCATCCGGTGTGTAGGTAATGGTCGTTCCGGTATGATCCGTTTCGCCCACCACATGTACTTCGTTCTGTGGCTTTCCTTCGCTGTATTCCTGCACGTAGACCTTTCCGTCACGGTGTACCCGGGCTTCCATATAGCTGGACAGCGCGTTCACACAGGAAACACCTACCCCGTGAAGACCTCCGGATACTTTGTAGGTGTCTTTATCGAATTTACCACCGGCGTGCAATACGGTCATGACGACCTCAAGCGCTGACTTTTGCAGCTTCTTGTGCATGCCCACGGGGATACCGCGACCGTCGTCCGTAACGGCGACGGAGTTGTCGGGCTTGATCACAACATCGATGCTGCTACAGTAACCCGCAACGTGCTCATCGATGGAGTTATCGACTACCTCCCATACGAGGTGGTGGAGGCCTTTGGTGTCCGTCCCGCCGATGTACATCCCGGGCCGTTTCCTTACCGCTTCGAGGCCTTCGAGGGCGGTAATATTATCCGCGCCGTAGGTCTTGTTCGGCGACTGATTGCTGGTATCTGCCATAACTACAAAAGTACAAAAATCATGCCGGAAAACCTAGTGTTTTTGCGGTGGGAAAACCTTTTGTTTTGGGGCTCATTATGAGGTGTTTCTTAGCCGCAAACGCAGGTGCAAGGGCCCCTACTCTCGGCTACCGCCTCGGTCCCCAAAGGGGAAGTTGAAGAGCAGGGGTTGGTTGCGCGGACGTTAGTCCTCATAAGTAAGCCTTATTTGCGGTAGCGGAGCACTGCATCACCCACCCGCACGAAGTAACCAAACTTGCTCAGGTGATAGCTGCTCACTGGTCCGTCGGTGTTCTCGTCCCATACCAGGCTTTCGGTCAGGTTGCGGTAGGCTGCATAATCTGTTTTCTTGTTCAGGTTGAGCTGTCCCCTGATGCTGGCCCGGGCCTCCGCCCAGGGGGAGCCCACCCAGTGGCGTAGCAGCTGAAGCAGCGGTGCCATCCGGAAGCTCTGCCGCTCGGCGTAGCCCCAGCGCGGGCGCATGGGCTCGTGATTCGGGCTGAGCCCCAGGCGTTCTTCCCGTTGCCGGCTGCGAAGCCGACCACCCTGCCGGGTAGCCCGGCGGCAGCTGAACTTCTCACTGGCCCGGCTTTTAAGTAGCTTACGGGCGTAGTAGCGTCGGCCGTGCTTGTACTTGCGGCGGTTGCGGCCGGGTTTGGGGTCCTGAAATGGCATGGAAGGTTGAGGTGTTGAGGAGTGTCAACACCGCCAGGGGGGCGAAAAATTGCGGGGTCTGTCCGGCAAATGCATGCTCCGCATGCGACCGGCCAAAGCGGCTTCCAGCCGCGCTACAGATTTCATGTGCGTGTGGAGCACTTTGATCGGTTGTGACCGTAGCGGTGCGTAGGCCACACCATTTTTTTACGCTTACCCGCCCTTTCTCCCACCAAAAGCATCTGCTTGGTAAAATGCCACACCTAATGCCCATTTTAGCGCTTCTCTGTTTTATACTCTTAGGTTGTTCTTCCCCTTCCACATCAGAAACACCCTGGGAGGGCGCAAGCTTTATCGACCCTGCCCTCACCCGAATAACCTTCAAAAACGGTGGTCCTGAAACCCGTAATCTGGATGCAGATGTCAGATGGTATCATACTGACATTGATCTACTTCTGGCTGATAGCCTCGCTAACGGAGACTCTTCCTCCGTCGTTCTGCAGATTCACCGACCCCGTTACCTTTTTCTCCGATCGGGTGGTCATGAGTCCTTACGCTTGCTGCTGCCGGGAATGGATCGGGTTTTCTTTCACGGAGATACAGCCGTTCAGGAGGCTGGCCCTCATGCTTCTCTTTACCGCTATTTTGATGAAGTGCTGCTTCCAATTAATCCGGTAGGGCGGCCAGCACCAGCCATTAATGATATGGTGGTTTTTCAGGAAGATTTTCTCAAAAATGCGCGTTGGCACCATGACACGATACCTGTTCCCAAAAACCTCCCGGCTTTCGTTGGTTCCCTTCTGGATAAAATCCTCCAACTTGAATCTTACCATACGGCGATACAGATGCGATTTTATTATGCCTTCTTCTACCAAGACACGCTGGAAATACCGCCACTGTTTACTGACTCACTTGATATTCTTCTGGCGAACCAGTCCATGTATGATACACCACGGTATACGGAGGTATTTAATTCCATTTCTATTTTCAAAGGCGAAAAAGATTTTGATCCCAAAGCTACTGGTATGACTAATAATATGCAGGCCATTGCAACGGCCCATCAGGCTTCTTTTCCACTACCACTCCGGCAAAATGATGCAATCGCTACTTACCTGGCCTCTCTGCTGCTTGATCCCAGGCTTTATAGCGGTAAGGTAGAACACATCGAAAGTCTGAGATCATCCCTTCCGGAAAATTATCGTTCTGCCATTCGTGAAATGGAACAGCGAGCGATTGATCAGGCTGCCTCTGATGAAGGATTGGCGGATTTTCTGGCGGTACCTTTAGAAAACCTCGACGGGGAACAAAGGGCAATCGGAAATAAGGGAGACAAACTCCGGCTACTGAAATTTTGGTTTGCTGGTTGTTATCCATGCTTGATTCAACAACCTTTTGAACAACAATTTTTGCGTGATCACCCTGATGTTGAAATGATCTATGTCGCGCACAGCACTAAATCGAAAGAGTGGCATAAGTACGTTGCTGATCATACGCCGCCGGCAAATCGTCATTTTCGGGTAACCAGAAAACAAATGAAGCACCTGATGGCGGCAGCAGGCACTACCGGAGCACCTACTTACGTGTTGATCGATGGTGACGGAAAATCTATCTGTCGGCCATGCCCTAAGCCAGACGATTCGTTACTGTCGGAAATCATTGGAAAGAGCCGCTAGCAATTGGCGAGTGCCTGCGCTACACGCATACGCTGGCGCTACCAGGGATCCAGCATCTCCCGGTAAGTACGCACCATCGCCTCTTCCGGAGCGCCCTTCTTGTACATCCGGAACACCTTCAGATTAGCCATTTGTACCCGGTAATAGCCGTTGACGCGATACTTGCGGGCGGAGACGAGTATGGAACGCGGCATGACCCGGAACTGGTAGTCACTCGCCCAGGTGCGCTGAATGATGTCGTAGTCCTCCATGATCTTCATGTCCCGGAAGCCTCCCAGACTGCGAAAGGCTCTCGTGGTGAGGTAAAGCGACTGGTCTCCGCCCCGGCACGCCAATCCCTTAAAGCGGGTGCAGTAGGCATTGATGGATAGCAGCGGATGGAACATGTCAAATTTGAAGCGGTAGCAGCCAACGTCATAGCCTGCTTCCACGCTTGTTTTAATGTCCTGATAAAAGCCCTTCGGCGGTCGGGTATCGGCGTGTACGAAATAGACGACGTCAAAGAGCTCCTGATCCGTTGCTGCGGCTTCGTTCATTTGTTGGGCGCGACCGCAGCGGTCGCAACGCAGATGGCGCACGCTGGGGTTGGCGGCAATGGCCGCTTCGATGTCGTCATCGCTACCGCCATCAGCGACGGTAATGCGGCAATCATCAGTCAGCTCCGCCAGTAGCAGGGGAAGTAGTTCGCGGAGGTTGTCCGCTTCGTTAATAACCGGGGTAATAATATGTAAACGCATAAAAAGCTTAAATCAGCAAAGTCGCCGGAAGGTACGTAATTCAGCTCCCGGTGGTTTCAGGATTCACCTCATTTTGTAATATCCCGACTTCAGGTAAGCGCCTTCCGGAAAACCGATGGGGTGGTCAGCGTCGTGAAAGGTTTTCTCCAGCAGTTGATGCTTCCGGCCGGAAGCGACGATGGAACTTTCGACGACACGGAAAAAATCTTCCGCCGGTACCCGGGCGGAACAGGAAGCGGCCAGTAAAATTCCCCCGCTGGCGACCAGCGGGATTGCCAGCGTATTGATGCGGCGGTAGGCCGTCAGTGCACCGGGAATTTCTTTGTCGCGCTTGGCAAAGCTCGGCGGGTCAACGATGACGATGTCGTAGGCTTTTCCTTCCCGGGCGAGGCGCTCGAGGGCGACGAAGGCGTCTTCGGCCAGGGTGTGGTGGCGGCCTGCGGCGGCTTCCCCAAAATTCAGGGAGACGTTGTCTTTGGCTTGGTCAAGGGCTGGCGCGCTGATGTCGAGGCTGGTCACGGCGGCAGCGCCGCCGCCCAGGGCATGGACGCTGAAGCCACCGGCGTAGCTGAAGACGTCGAGTACCGTTTTTCCCGCAGCGAGTTCGCCCACCCGCCGCCGATTTTCCCGGTGGTCGAGGAAGAAGCCCGTCTTGTGGCCGTGCACTACGTTGGCGTGGAAGCGCAGCCCGTGTTCCCGGAAGGTGATGTCTGCCGAGGGGAGGTTTCCGTGTAAAATTTGCCCTTCGGTAAGGTCAAAGGTTTTCGCTGCTTTCTCGGTATTGCGGGAGAGGCGGAGGACGAGGGCTGTGGCTTGCGCCGCCTCCACAATGCTCGGCAGCAACACCTCCAGCCAGGGAAACCAGACGGGAGAATACAGTTTGAGGACTGCCACCCCACCGTAGACATCCACCACGAGGCCGGGGAAGCCGTCGTTTTCTCCGTGAATCAGGCGGAAGCCATCCGTATCGGTGGCCAGCAATGCACCTCTAACTTCCCTTGCATCCTGCGTCCGCGCCCGGAAAAACTCCGCATTGATCTTTGCCGGACTCCCCTGATGCAAGACCCTGATCCGGATTGGCGAATCCGGATCATACAAGCCCACCCCGATGAATTTGTTCTTCTTGAAACTAAAAATGACCGCCAGGTCTCCGGCTTTGCCTTCGCCCTTAATTTTCTGAATGGCCCCGTCAAAAATCCACGGGTGGCCGGCACGTAAGGCACGTTCGCCGGCGGCGGTTAAGGTAACGGGGAGGGAGGATACTGGGTTCTTGATACTCGATTCTTGATTTTGGATGTTACCGAGGAAAAATCTCCCGTTCCACCACCTCGCAAACCGTATGCCCCGCCAGCATGTGTACCTCCTGAATGCGGGGCGTATCCGTGGAAGGAACCGCAAAAAGATGATCACAAAGCTCCGCCAGCAGCCCGCCCGTTTCGCCGGTGAAACCGACGGTGATCATCCCGTTTTTATTGGCTTGTTCCACGGCCCGCACGACGTTGGTTGAGTTGCCGGAGGTGGACATGGCGATCAGCACATCTCCTTCCCGGCCGATGGCCGATACCCAACGTGCATAGATCTCATCGAAGGAATAATCGTTCGCCACCGCCGTGATGTAGGAGGTGTTGACGTGCAGCGCCTCGGCGAAGAGCGGCGGTCGGTCGTAGTAGTAGCGACCGGATAATTCTGCGGCCAGATGCTGGGCGTCAGCGGCACTGCCACCGTTGCCGCAGAAGAAAACCTTGCCGTCGTTGCGGTAGCAGTCGATCACCGCATCGGTAATGGCACCGATGGTCATGATGGTCGCTTCGTCTTGCAACACTTGCTGCTTGAGCGCAATCGCCGCCAGGAAATTCTTACGGATGGTTTCGGAAGACATGATGCGAAGGTAGAGCTTTGTTGGTGGGTGGGGGAACCTGCAACTTGAAACCTGCAACTTGAAACCTGCAACCCCTAATTATCCGCCGGCACAATCCGTAGTTTCCCTTCCTCCTTCTTAGCCGTCTTCGGGCCAATGCTGTTGAGCAGGAAGTTGGTCATCTTGGTGTACAGGTGCAGGCGGGTAGGGCCACCGTAGATGCCGTGGTTTCGGTTCGGGTAGAAGTAAGTGTCGAACTGCTTGTTGTTCATGATCAGTGCGTTCGCCATTTCGGCGGTGTTCTGAAAGTGGACGTTGTCGTCTCCCATACCGTGAACCAGCAGCAGGTCACCCTTAAGGCGATCGGCGTAATGGATGGGGCTGTTCTTGTCGTATCCGTCCTTGTTTTCCTCGTAGGTGCGCATGTAGCGTTCGGTGTAGATGCTGTCGTACCACTTCCAGTTGGTCACCGGAGCGACGGAGATGGCTGCAGCGAAAACATCATTTCCCTGCAGGATGCAGTGCAGGGCCATGAATCCGCCGTAGGACCATCCGAAAATGCCGATGCGGTCGGCGTCAATGAAGTCTTTGGCGCCGAGAAATTTAGCGGCGGAAATTTGGTCCTCCGTTTCCTGTTTGCCCAGTGCCAGATAGGTTTGTTTTTTCATCTCTTCGCCCCGGGCCCCGGTGCCCCGGTTATCCACCACGGTTACAACAAAACCCTGCTGGGCCAGCATCTGGAACCAGATCATATTTTGCCCGCGCCAGTTGTCCATCACCTGCTGGCTGCCGGGCCCGCCGTAGACGTGCATGAGCAGAGGATGCTCGCGCCTGGAATCCATATTTGCCGGCTTGATCATGTAGCCGTTGAGGCTGGTGCCTTCTTCGGTTTTGAAGTCGAAGAATTCAACGTTCTGGAAGCCGTAGGTTTTCATCTTCGTTTTCAGCTCCATGTTATCGATGATCTGTCGGAGGGGCTGCCCCTGGCCATCCATCACCGTCACGGTAGTAGGGGAATTAATGGTGGAATGGCTGAGTACGAAGTAGTCGTAAGTATCAGAAAACTGAGCGGAGCTGACGCCTGCTTGCCCGGCCAGTGGGCGGGGCAGGTCACGGCCCTTAAGGCTCTTGACGTAGACCTCGCGGCGCATGGGGCTGTTCTTTGCTGCCTGGAAGTAAATCTGCCCGTCGTGGAGGCCGTAAAAATCGGTTACCTCCCAGTCTCCGCTGGTAATCTGTTGCTTATCACCGTCCTTAATGTCATAGAGATAAACGTGATTGAAGCCGCTCTGCTCGCTGGTCCAGATAAATTGCTCCCCTCCTTCCAGAAAGGTTAAGTTATCGTGTGCGTCGATGTAATACTTACTGGATTCGGTAAGCAGTGTACGTTGGTTGCCTTTGCTGAGATCGAAAAGGAGTAGTTCCAGTTCGTTTTGGTGGCGGTTCATTTGCTGGGCGGTGAGCTGATCACCTTCCGTCGTCCATTGTACACGGGGAATGTAATGCCACTTATCATCGGGGCTTTTGTTGACGGTTAACAGGTCTATCGTTTTGTTGCCCTCGAGGGCGAAAGCATGTAAACTAACGGTACTGTTCTCCTCGCCGACTTTCGGATATTTGAAAGTGTTGTATTCGGGGTAGGCACCATCATGGAAATCGGTGTAGGTAAATTCCTTCACCTTCGTTTCATCAAACTTCAGGTAGGCCAGGTAGCTGCCGTCGGGGCTCCAGTGAATCGCTCTTGCGAAGGAAAATTCTTCTTCGTAGACCCAGTCAGCGGCACCATTAATGATCTTATTGGTTTCCCCATCGGAGGTTACCTGGGTCATTTTTCCGTCGGCAAGTTCTTTGATCCAGATGTTGTTGTCTACCACAAAGGCTACACGTTGGCCGGTGGGATCGAGGGTGGCCAGGCGGTGTTTTTTGTCGGCAAAGACTGGTGTGAGGGTCTTTGTTGCCAGGTCGTAGACGTAGAAAAAGGACTGGGAGCTGCGGCGGAAGAGTTGTTCCTTCCCGGTGCTGAGCAGCAATTTAGACTCATCGTCGCTGAAAGCGTAGCTGTCAATTGTACCGTCGAAATCTTTGCCGGCGGGCAGGTTGCTGCCGTCGGCTAAGACACCGCTGCGGTTACCGGTCTTCAGGTCATACTTGACGACCTTATTTTCTTCAAGGCGGGTGAAGGAACGACCATCCTGCAGGAAGTTGAAACCACTGACGGCGTCTCCGTAGAAAGAATAGGTTTGCCAGATGTTTTCGAGGGAGATGGCTTTGGTTTGGGCGAAAACGGAGGAAGTCGTAAGGACTAGAATGAAGAGTAGAAGATGGCGCATCAGCAACATTTGTTGAGTGGTGAGCCATAATAACGCATGGAAGGGAGAAAAGTGTTGTGGGTTTGCCGCGGCCGCAGGTGCAGAGACGGTAAAAAAAAGCAAGGGTCAATTATCCTCCTACTGACATATAAGCTGATTGTATAGGTCCACGGCGTGAAAGTTGCCTGAGTCTTCACCCTTTTTCACTAAGGTTTACCGATTATCGGTATATTGCTTATCAGAAGTAGCATTTAATCACCTTTAAGACGAACTTCATTGAGGAGGTGTATTGATTTTTGAGTAGGTAATTTTTTGATGACGCTTTTCTTTCATCCCCGTCAGTAAAGGAGGTTTTGTGCCCTTCCTGACTGAGCAACACTGTTTTCATACTCATGCTTTTCCCACGCAAACTATGCGTTGTTGTCCTTTTTTCTACCCTTTTGTCTTTTTCTCTTTCCGGCCAACAATTAGCCGGAGACCGCTACCTGGCGGCGCACTGGGCTAACGACGTTTTGTTCCTACCAAAGAAAACAGACCGCTACTTCACAAGCGGCCTGGTAGTATCGTATGGACAATACCGGAAAGAAAAGTTCCCACTACTGAAAACGGCCCGGTCACTTACGCACCGTTACTGGAAGTTGCGACAACATATTTATACTCCGGAGAATATTATTACTTCCGAGTTACTTGAAATCGACAGGCCCTACGCGAGTTACGTCGTTTTGCAGCGGGGCCGTTCTATAGATGTGGATAAGCTGGGATTTTCGTTGCTGACGGAATGGACAGCAGGAGTGCTGGGTAAATATTCTTTAGGGGGAAAAATTCAGAACGGTTGGCATAGCCTCCTGGAATACGCGGATTTTGTGCCTGGTTGGCATCATGAGGTGAAGACGGATATTATTCTTAACTACCGGTTGCGGGTGAGTCGTAGTATTGTTCAGCGGGGCAGGTTCAGCGTACAGCCAAGACTGGAGCTTCAGTTGGGAAGTCTCTACACGAACGTTGGTGTTGGTGCGCTGGCGCGTCTCATCCCATTACGCTTAACTCCTACCCGGCGGTTTCGGGTGGAGCTTTCGGCGGATGCTCGCCTGGTAGGCTATGATGCTACCCTCAGTGGCGGATTGCTGAACCGTGATGACCGCTACCGGAACGTCATCCAACCCGAAAGGGTAACGGGGCGAGCAAACCTTAACGGGTTTATTGAATTCGATGGTTGGCAGGTACGTGGGGGCGCCTCTGTGTTGTCTCCGGAGTTCAGAGGAGGAAAACCACACGTCTGGGCGTGGTTTGGGTTCAAAACAGCTCCCAGGTACCGGAAGTAAATTAGCTGCTAATCCCGGTGTGGGGATTTGCCCTGTGGTAATCTGAGAAGACCGGCCATTTGCCAGCTACCTGGTCCTTAGCCGCGGCAAAGCTCCTTATTATCAAAGCCTGGACCTGGGGCAAGAAAGAAAAAACTAAAAAAGTTATCAATACGATGTCACGTTTCTCAGATGCTGTGCTTATACGGGTGTATGTGTCTCGTGTTCATTTGAAAGCCTTTACACCTAAAACATAAACAGAGTGGTCTGGAAACGAACTACCTATTGTAACCCTACTATTAACGAACCTAAATACCCCTTTAACCTTAGTTGATTTCTATAAGACCCGGAAGCTTGCTTCACGGGTCTTTCTTTTTTGAAAACCTGTTGGCCTCCCCTTCCGTTACAAAAATAATGGCATTACTGGAATTTACGGATCGGGGGATTTACTGCGCCCGGGCTGATGTCTACATCGACCCCTGGCAGCCGGTAGACCGCGCCCTGATCACCCACGGCCACGCCGATCATTCCCGCTGGGGGATGAAAGCTTATTTGGCTACCCACTCCGCCGGGCCGGTGATCAAGTACCGTTTGGGGGACATCAAACTGCAGACCGTCGCCTACGGTGAGGTCACAACGATCAACGGCGTAAAGTTCAGCTTTCACCCGGCGGGCCACATCATTGGTTCGGCCCAGATCAGGGTTGAATACAAAGGAGAAATCTGGGTCGCCAGTGGCGACTATAAACTAGAAAACGATGGCCTGAGCGAAGCCTTTGAATCCGTAAAATGTCAGCACTTCATCACGGAGTCTACTTTTGGCTTACCCGTCTATCGATGGACGCCGCAGGAGGAAGTCTTTGCCGACATCAACGACTGGTGGCGGCAGAACCAGGAAGCAGGCAAGGTCAGTGTATTGACGGCCTACGCCCTCGGAAAGGCGCAGCGATTGCTGCATGGCCTGGACACCTCCATCGGCCGAATCTACACCCACGGCGCGATTGAGAACACCAATGAGGTCATCCGTGCCCAGGGCATTGCCCTGCCGGAAACCATCCGGGTGACCAAGGAGATTAATAAAAAAGAATACCCGGGACAGCTGGTATTGGCGACTCCCGGTGCCGTCGGCCAGCCATGGATTAAAAAGTTCGGCCAGATCAGCCTCGGCGCCGCCTCCGGCTGGATGACCCTGCGCGGCGCGCGCCGCCGCCGGGGCGCTGACCGCGGCTTCGTGCTTAGCGACCACTGCGACTGGACCGGCCTCCTCGAAGCCATCGACCTGACTGGCGCTGAGAATGTCTACGTCACCCACGGCTACACCGCCATCTTTAGCAAGCATCTGCGCTCGCTCGGCCTCAATGCCGTGGAGCTGGAGACGGAGTATGAGGGGGAGTTGGCGGAAATGGAAACGAAACAGGAAACAGTTGAAGATTGAACCATGAAACAGACATGTCTCTACCCCAGACGGCTTTTACAAATTTTCGCAGGAATAACTATCATTTTCTTGCTATTCTCTTGTGATCCCGCCCTGACGGTAACGATGAAAAACAAAACCAAAGAATCTTTGTGTATCGCGCTTGGTACGGCAGACTGCTCCGGGATAGATCAAAGGTTACCAGAATTACTGACTTTACCCGCTGCAATGACAAGTTCAACTTATTTAGGTATTGGCGTTTGGAATAAAGATTCAGCAGACAGCCTGGAATCTTGTTTGAACAGTATCGGTGCAAAACGTTGTGATTCCGAAGTGTTGATTCCGGTTAGCTTCCTTGTGCAGAAAATAGGTGCGCTTGGGAGTACGCTGGTGGTAACCGTAACTCCGAAGGATAGTTCGCCCTGATTTTATCACATTGCTTCTTTGACCTTTCCCCTGCACCTGCGTCAGCGCCATAGTCTGCCATTTCCACAACAATTTTGACGAGAACTGTTTGACTACGTGACTCCCTGACTATTTGACTAAAAAATGCAAAACTTCGCCCACCTCTTCCAACGCCTCGACCGCACCACCAAGACCAACGCCAAGGTCGCGGCCCTGGCCGATTATTTTCGGGAAGCGGAGGACCAGGACAAACTCTGGACCATGGCCCTCCTCAGCCACCGACGCCCCAAGCGAACGGTCAACTCCAAGCTCCTGCGCGGCTGGGCCGCAGAGCTGGCGGGCATCGACCTCTGGCTACTGGAAGAAAGCTATCACGTTGTCGGCGATCTGGCCGAATCCATCGCGCTCGTATTGCCACCACCAGAGCGAAAGAGCGATCGCAGCCTGAGTGAATGGATCACCATCGTGGAGAGCCTAGGCACCTACGACGAAGAAGGCAAACGCGAAGCTGTCATCGACGCCTGGCGCGAGCTCGACACCACTGAGCGCTATCTTTTCAACAAACTTATCACCGGTGGCTTCCGCGTCGGCGTCAGCCAGAAGCTGATGACCCGCGCCCTCAGCAAGGCCACCGACATCGAGGAAACCAATCTCGCTCACCGGCTGATGGGTAACTGGACGCCACACACCACCACTTACGATGAGCTGATCAACAGCGAGTCGGCTACCGACGACATCAGCCGCCCCTATCCCTTCTACCTTGCCTACCAGCTGGAGCAGGAAGCCGCCGATCTGGGCGACCCCGCCGAATGGCAGGCCGAACACAAGTGGGACGGCATCCGGGGGCAGCTCATCGTCCGCGACGGCGAACTCTTTGTCTGGAGCCGCGGCGAAGAACTGGTGACCGATAAATACCCGGAATATCATCCGCTGGCGGAATTACTGCCCGACGGCACCGTCCTCGACGGCGAAATACTGCCCTACGCCGACGGCCACCCCCTCGGCTTCAATGTGCTGCAAACCCGTATCGGGCGCAAAAAGGTGAGTAAGAAACTACTCATAGACGCCCCCATTGTACTGATGGCCTACGACTTGCTGGAGATCGGTGGCGAAGACATCCGCGCCCGCCCAATGTCCGAACGCCGCGAACTACTCGAAAAACTCCTGGAAGAGAACGATACCCGGGGCATCGTCCTCCTCTCGCCCATCTACGAATTTACCGACTGGAACGATCTGGCCACCGAGCGGGAAACCGCCCGGGAGAAACACAGCGAAGGCATCATGCTTAAGCGCCGCAACAGCGAATACAAACAGGGCCGCAAGAAGGGCGACTGGTGGAAATGGAAGGTGGATCCGCTCACCATCGATGCCGTAATGATGTACGCCCAGCGGGGCCATGGACGGCGGGCAAATCTGTTCACCGACTTCACCTTCGGGGTCTGGGATGGCGACACACTCGTACCTTTTACCAAGGCCTATTCCGGGCTAACGGACAAAGAGTTTAACCGCATCACCGCCTGGGTGCGCAAGAACACCATTGATCGTTTCGGGCCGGTGCGCAGCGTGAAGCCGCATCATGTTTTTGAGATTGGCTTCGAGGGCATCCGCAAATCCACCCGCCACAAATCCGGCGTCGCCCTGCGCTTCCCGCGCATGCTCCGCTGGCGGGAGGATAAGCCGAAGGAGGAGGCGAATACGAAGGCGGATTTGCTGGCGATGTTGGAGGTGTATGGGGGGTGAGCAACTATTTGGCAATTTTGGGCGTTATTTTGCCAAATAATGCCAGTATGACTTTGACTATTGACAAGTTTGGTCGGGTGTTGATCCCGAAGACGCTGCGGCAGCATCTCATGATTGAACCTGGAGATGAGCTTAAGGTAGAAATTGTGCCGGATGCTCCGCATATTACATTAGCAGCGAAGCCAAAGCCTGGTGATGTACAAGTAGTATACACAGACTGGGGTTTTCCAGTGATTGAGGGTGGAGAGCCTTTTCCCGATAATTTCGACACCGTCGAATATTTAAAAGAAGGGTATGATGAGTACCATAAATCTCGTTTCGGGGTATGAAAGTATTGATTGATACTTCCATCCTGTTTCCTGCACTTGACCCGATGCATTCGATGCACACCGCCTCGCTTGCACTGGTGAAACGATTGGAAGACGAACACTCCATTGTAGTTTTAAATACCCATCTCGTAGCGGAGCTTTTCAATAACCTGAGTAAGCAGCCACGGCTGCCCATTCCGCTTGTAAAAGTGCAGGGGATTTTAAAACATTTGAGTAAGCGATACGAGCGCGTAGACTTGACGATGGATGACTACCTGGAAGCAATCGACAGATGTATTCAACTAGGGCTACGTGGTGCTGTAATTTACGATGCCCTCCATTTTCATGCTGCCGTCAAGGCGAAGGTTGACATTTTGTATACTGCCAATCATCGGGATTTTGCGCGACTGATGACCGAAGACGTAGCCTTTGAGCTAAAGTCTCCATATTAAGTCCCTTACTCCTTTCCCCCCTTCCCCCTTTCATATTCCAACACCGCCCGCCCCAATTCCCCGAAAAAGGGCATCCCGATTTCCAGGTACTCGTATTCTCCGTCGTTAAAAATCCGGTTATTATTGACGTGGATGGTGCCCACGAGCATAAATTCGCGCCCACTTTCCGCATCGGTGATGTAGGCGGCGTCCGTCAGGTAGCCGTAGGCCCAGCCGACTTTGTTGTAGATGCGCAGGCCGTCGGGGATTTTGGTCTCCTCCGGCTGGTCGCCGAACATCCAGAATTTGACGTAGTTATCGGGCTTATCGTAGACGGGGCTGTTGCTTTCGCGGGGGAGTTGGGACATGGCCTGGCGGAGCAGCGCGTAGTCGCTGTCGGTGAGGTTGAAGCGCTGGTGTTCGGGTACCGCTTCCGGCACAACGACGCGCAGCAGAATGTCGTGCAGGTTTCGGACGGAGAGGTAGTTTTTGTGGCTGAAATCAAAGGGCTCGTTGATCAGCTCGCCATCGTTGGTGGTGTAACCTTTGCCGCGGAACTGGCCCTTTAGTTCGGGCAAGGGGTCATAATATAGATCATGCCGCTCACCGATCTGGTAGGGCACGTTTAGGCCATCGACGAACTTGACGGGATTGAGCCAGGCGTGCGTCTCCGTGTTGAAGCCACCCACGCCAACGCGGTGTTGCAGCCGTCCGCCGTAGATGCCGGCGCGGTGCAGGGCGTGGTTCAGGTAAGTTGGGCCGAGGAACTCGAAGAGACGGTTGTAGGCGTCGTTATCGGAAACGAGGAAAATTTTCCGAATGTAATGCTCCAGGCTGGGGTAGCCGGAAAGAGAAGTAGAATCCGCAGAGGAAGCGGTTTGGGGCGCGGACGCGGGCACCGTGCCCGCCCCATGGAAGAGCAGGGTTTGGGGGCTTAGCCCCTGAACGCCGAGTTCGTTCAATTGCTGGAGAGCAAGAATGGCCGCTGGCATTTTGACGGTGCTGGCGGGGTAGAAGTACTGGCTGGTATCCGCCGCTCCCCAGCGATGGGTTTTGAGTTGGACGGTTCCGTCCGGCTGTCGATCAATTTCTGTGTAGAGGACCTGGATTTCGAATATATCGGGGCCGGAGACCCAGGGGCCGAGGTTGAATTTATTCTTCTGAATAATAGCTGGCAACGGGTTGTCAGCTTTGTTCTGGGCCATGACCACCGTTGAAAGTAGTAAGATACCGACTAGTAGAGGTAGCTTCATTGCTTAACTATTGATTGATTTGAAAAGGTCGTCCAGGTCAATCGAGGCGTCTACAAATCCTAAACTGCGCTTGTTAGCATGTAGGCCATAGGGAGAAATAAGGACCAATTGTACTTGCTTTTTTGTGTTCGCCCGCTTGGCAAAGATGCTCAATTTTCGTCGGAGCTTTGCTGCGTATTCTTTAGTGAGTTCAACTTCGTCATTGTAGAATTTGACTTCACAAACAGATATTACATTATCCGCCCGATCCAGTAATAAATCAATTTGAACGCCTTCTTCACTATCGGTCCCTTTTACCAAGTAGCTGTATTGCCCGACACTAACACCACTAATACGCAAAGCCTGTTTAATTTGTGGGGTGTGTTGCAAGCAAATATTCTCGAAAGCATAACCAGACCATGACTTCCATGATTGTGTCTGACTTATGGTTAGCCAATGATCTTGCCCCACTGGCCTCGTGTCCCGAATAAACTTGAGATAGAAGAGACAATAATTATCGGTCAGTCGATACACCGTATCTCTCTTTCGATTATTTAGTGGATAATACGGCATGATAAACCCGGACAGCTCTAACTCTTCTAGTTTCCGGGTGATGCTCCCCCCATTTCTGAAACCTCCTTTATCTAGCAGCTCCTTCCTGGTCATCCCCAGCCATTTCTGTGAAAGGGTGGTGATGATTTCTTGATAATCTTCCGGAGATTTAAAGAGGGAGGAGAATAAGTTCTCAAACTCGTGTCGTAGAAAACCATTTTTGGCAAAACAAATCTCGTTGATGTTTTGCACGGCACTTAGCCCTGCTTGTAACTGATTCAGGTAATGAGCAACTCCTCCCATTACCATGTAGATGTTCGCTATTTGATAGCGGGTGAAATTCAAATCATTGTAATGGATAAATGCCTCCGTTTCTGCCAGCGTAAAGGGGGAAAGCGTTATACTTTTAGTAACACGGTTATGAAGTCCACCTTTATCGTTAATTACCCTGCGGATAATCCAGGAGGTTGCTGAGCCACATATGACCACAACCAGGTTTTTGTTAGAAGCATAACTGTTCCAGAAATAACCGAAACCAGTTAGGAAATCAGATTTATGCGTTGCCAGCCAGGGAAGCTCGTCAATAAAAACCACGCTCTTTTTTGCTGGGTCCAGAACGGACTCCAGATACATAATCAGGCGGTGAAAGGCCGTCATCCAATCTTTCGGTATGGCTAATTCATTGGTTTCACCTTTCGCCAATTGAAGACGAAAGGCAAAGTTCTGAAGCTGAGATGCCTTACTCTTGTTCTGTACTCCTTCCAGCTCAAAGACCATTTCTTCGGCATACACCGAGCGTACGAGGTAAGTTTTACCAATTCTTCGTCTTCCGGTAATGGAGAGGAGTTCCGCTTTTTTACTTGTCAGGAGTTGTTTAAGAATCCCAATCTCTTCTTTTCTACCTACCATTATTGCTGGCTTTATCTATCTCAAAAACAGGGATAAAGCCAAAAATAATATTGTTTTTGGCTTTATCTCTGTTTTTAAACTGCTTAAGGCCAAAATAAGTAGTCTCACTGAGAATCACCTTCCTTTCACCCGCTCCCAAAGCCGCCCAAACAGATCCCCCATTTTCACGTCGTCTCCCGGGCCGGCGTTACGCTGCCAGGCACGGACGGGGTGCACGGTGGTGTCTATCTGCCAGGCGAAGATGTAGCTGGCCGGATCATCGGGGTCTTCGGCGATGAGGCCGTAGCGCAGGTCGTTTACTTGCAGGTAGGCAGCTGTGTCGGTCGGGATTACTCCGTAGTATTCCTTGGTGAACCAGCGGATGATGCGCACATCCCGGTCATTGGCGTAGGGCGCGATCCAGTCGTGGTGGCCATCGATTTTAGTCCAGGGCTCAAAGCGGCGTTCTTCATCGAAGAGGCTGTACTGGCTGAAGTAGTAGAGATCTTTATTGGCATCTTTGGCCGTGCCGGACCAAAGGACATTGTTGAGAATGGAAGGGCCGATGATGGTGGCTTCCGCTTCAATACCATCGGCGGCCAGCGTGTTATGCAAGACGTCCTCAACGTTGAAGTAGTTCACAACCGTGAGCGCCAGGTAAACCGAAGAGACGATGAGCCCCGCGCGATTCACCTTTGCTCTTTTGTCCGAACCTTGCACCCGCGTACGCGCCCAAAGCAGTAAAATCAGGAAAGGGATGGTGTAGAGCGGATCCGCTACCGAGATGGTATTCCAGGCCACCCGGCTCTTCGCCAGCGGCTGAAAAATCTGCGTGCCGTAGGCCGTAAAGCAGTCGAGCAGCGGGTGAGTAACGATGGCCCCGAAGGCCAGCAGCGTCCAGCCTCGCCAACCTGCGTTCTCGATCTTATCCGGAAAGCCCCTCAGCCACCGAATGCCACCGATACCCAGAAAAATACTGGCAAATACTATTGTAATGGCCGTCACGATCTGCGGAATATGATAAATTTCGATCGGCATCAGGTAGCTGCCGACAAGCAGTATCCCAAAAAACACGAGTATAAGCACCGGCCATATCCAGCCATTTTTCAAGGGCCCTTCCCTACCGCCGTAAAACCGGTGAATGGCCAGCCCAACGGCCGGTGCCATCAGCACCGCAAAGGCCAGGCTGTGGGTAAAAGCCCGGTGATAGGCCAGCGCGCTCATCGGGTCGCTGACGGCATTGGCAAAAACGTCGAGATCCGGCAGTGTGCCACAAATACCACCCCAAAGCATGGCGCGGTTGCCAACTTTTCGGCCCAATACGGCCTCGCCAACGGCGGCGCCCAAAACGATCTGCGTGAGAGAATCCATGCAGGAGGAAAGAAGTGGCGCGGTAAAAGGTTGGGCTGAAGGCGATTTATACGCTTGAAATTATAGGCTGAGGTAAGCCGGAGGGACATTGTCCGTCAGCCACACGCCGTTGTCCGACCGGTAAAACAGGTAGCCATCGGTGACCATGCGGGCGGCATCGACCGTGAGGATGACCGGCTTACCGTGCCGGCCACCAACCTGGGTGGCGGTCACTTGCTCGTGGCTAAGGTGGACGTGTTGGCGCTTGCGCTTTTCCAGACCAGTCTTTAGGATGGAGGCTACGGCGGTTGTCGCCGTTCCATGGTAAAGAACGGTGGGCGGTTGCACGGCTTTCATTTGCAGGTCAACCTTAAGGCTGTGGCCCTGGTTGGCGCGGATCTTAGTGCCATCGTCATTGAAACGAAAGCGTTTTTTGTTGTTTTCGGCAACGATGGTTTCCAGTTCGGGGCGGGTGAGCGGCGTGCCGCTTTTGGTCATCAGGCGTAGCAGCTCATCGACCCCGGCCCAGCCGTTTTCGTCAAGGCTAATACCAATGGCTTCCGGTTTATGTCGGAGTACCAGGCTTATTTTCCGGCTGGTACGGATGATTTGTTTGGGGTGCATGATTTTAGATGGTTTAGGTGCTAAACTAAGCGGACTTCATAAAAGTTGCAACACTATGTTTTGGGCCCTTCGGCAAGTTCAGGAGGGGCCGCATACGCAGGATGCAGGGGGAGGTTGGAAGAGCAATGAGAGGATTCTTTCCTGAGCTAATAATAAAACACGTAAAAACAAGTCATAGCCCAATTTAAAACATTTTGTTATTAAAAAACCATTTACTATCTTCGCCATATCGCTAAAGAGATTTCCTGTTTCTGAACCCCAAAACCAGGACCTCGAAGCGTCTCAAAACCGGAACGTAGTGGAGGCCATTTGAGTCCTTTGAGCGTCCGGTCCCTAATAGGAGACTCGAAAGACTACGAACCAACAGCAGTAAATGACCGACGATACCGCTACCCAGAACGGCCAGTCAGCCGATGACGACAAAGTGACGACCCTGAAGGGGATGTACGAGGACTATTTCCTCGACTACGCCAGCTACGTGATTCTTGAACGGGCCGTGCCTTCCATCGAGGACGGACTAAAACCCGTGCAACGGCGGATTCTGCACGCCCTGAATGAGATGCACGACGGCCGTTACCACAAGGTCGCCAATATCATCGGCCAGACGATGCAGTACCACCCCCACGGGGATGCTGCCATCGGCGATGCGCTGGTGGGGTTGGGTCAAAAAGGTCTGCTGATCGACCCTCAGGGAAACTGGGGTAACACCCTTACGGGGGATTCCGCTGCCGCCAGCCGCTACATTGAGGCACGGCTGACGAAATTCGCTACCGAAGTCGTCTTTAATCCGCAAACCACCCAGTGGAAAGTGAGCTACGACGGCCGTAAGCGCGAACCGATCAATCTGCCCGCAAAGTTTCCGCTCTTGCTCGCTCAGGGTACCGAAGGCATTGCCGTTGGCCTGAGTACGAAGATCATGCCGCACAACTTCATCGAAATCTGCCGCGAGAGCATCAAGATTCTGGAAGGAAAGAAGCCTAAGCTGTACCCGGACTTTCCTACCGGCGGTACCGTGGACGTAAGCGACTACCAATGGGGCAAGCGCGGGGGCAAGCTTAAGATTCGGGCTACCATCGAAAAGATTGACAACAAGTTCATCGCGGTCCGGGAGCTTCCCTATGGCATGACGACCCAGTCGCTGATCGACAGTATCCTGAAGGCCAACGATAAGGGAAAGATCAAGGTCAAGAAGGTGCAGGACAACACGGCAGCCGAAGTCGAGATCCTCATCGAACTGGCCCCGGGCATCAGTCCGGACGTGACCATCGACGCGCTCTACGCCTTTACGAACTGCGAACTGTCCGTCTCCCCCAATGCCTGTGTCATCATCGGCGGAGACCGCCCCCATTTCATCTCCGTACTGGATATTCTGGAGCACATCACGCATCAAACCCGTGACCTGCTGAAGATGGAGCTGATGATCAAGCAGAAGGAGCTGGAAGAGAAGCTGCACTTTGCCAGCCTGGAAAAGATCTTCATAAAAAAACGGATCTACCGCGATATCGAAGAGGCTGAGGATTTCCCCGAGGTAATTGACATCATTCGTGTCGGACTGGAAAAGTATTTCCGGGACCCTGACGACAAGGTCAAGAAGGGGGATACCCGGATGGAACTGTTGCGCGCAATTTCGGATGATGACATCATTCGCCTGACGGAAATTCGGATCAAGCGCATCTCGAAATACAACAGCTTCGCGGCTGATGAGCGCATAGCTAAGCTGGAGGCCGAGCTCAAGCAGGTCAAGCATGATCTTGAGCACCTTACAGTATACACCATTGCCTGGTATCAGCACCTGCTGGATAAATACGGTAAGGGCTGGGAACGAAAAACCAAAATTGGCAGCTTCGAGAAAGTGAAAGTGGCTGCCGTTGCCGCCAACAACGCCAAACTCTACGTCAATCGTAAGGAGGGCTTTATCGGTATGGGCCTCAAGAAAGAAGAATTTGTAGCGGAGTGCTCGGATATTGACGACGTCATCGTGATTCGTAAAGACGGCAAGCTGATCGTAACGCGGATTTCGGATAAAACCTTTGTGGGCAGAAACGTCATCCATGTCGGCATCTGGAAAAAAGGCGACGAGCGGACGACCTACAACATGGTCTACCTCGACGGTAAGACGGGCCGGGCAATGGGCAAGCGCTTCAACGTAAAGGCCATTACCCGCGACCGGGAGTACGATCTGTCCAAAGGCGCAAAGGGCTCAAAGCTGCTCTACTTCAGTGCCAACCCCAACGGGGAAGCGGAGATCGTCAATGTACTACTAAGCCCCGCCAGTAAGGCAAGGGTGAAAGACTTTGACTTTGACTTTGCCGAGCTGGCCATCAAGGGTCGCGCTTCCGGCGGAAACATCGTGACGCGCTACCCGGTCAGAAAAGTGACCATGAAGGAAGCGGGTAAGAGTACGCTCGGAGCGCTGAAAGTCTGGATGGATGAAGTCTCCGGCCGCCTCAATCTTACCGAACGCGGCCGCCTGCTCGGCGGCTTCGATACCGGAGATCTGCTGCTGGTCATCAACCACGACGGCACCTACGAACGGGAGGAACTGGACATGACCCGCCGCTACGACCCCAAGGCCCTGTTCTTCATCGGTAAGTATCAGGACGACATGGTCGTCAGTGCGGTTTATCACGAAGGAGAGCGGAAAATTACCCTGGTGAAGCGTTTCCAGATTGAGACAAGTTCTCCCGGACAAAAATTTAGCTTCACCTCTGATCACCGACAAACGAAACTTTACCTGGCCACCCTCCACCCGGAGCCGGAAGTGGAAATCTCCTGGCGGGAGAAGAAGGAAAAGAAAACCAAGGTGATCCAGTTAGCCGAATTCATTGACGTGAAGGGCTGGAAATCGCTGGGTAATAAGCTACACGACGGTAAGCTCGTCACGGTCAAGGAACTGAACGAACCCTACGTACCTAAGGTGCGGGAACCAAGGAAGAAGGGAAAGACAGCCAGAGTTGCCGCCAAAACGGAAGACGATGGGAAGATCAAGCCGGGCGATACCATTGAGCTGGACTTCTGAGCGGAGATCGAGGATCACGGATTTCGCGGATTGACGCGGATGTATTGAAGGAGTGGATTTTATAATTCTCTTATTCTACAATTCTAATCTCTGGTGTGATAATCTAGCAGGATCACGGATTTCGCGGATTGACGCGGATGTATTGAAGGAGTGGATTCTATAATTCTCTCATTCTACAATTCTAATCTCTGGTATGATAATCGAGTAGGATCACGGATTTCGCGGATTGACGTGGATGAGGTAATTCTCCCATTCAATTATTCCTTCATTCACTGATGCACTACCTTACGCCCCGTAAAAGAATAAGCCATGACCGCCGACATCATCTTCCAGCATTTTCCCGAACTCACTGAGCGACAGCGCGAGCAATTTGAGGCGCTCGATGCATTGTACCGGGACTGGAACTCCAAGATCAACGTCATCAGCCGGAAGGATATTGATAACCTTTACGTGAACCACGTACTGCACAGCCTTGCGATTGCTAAAGTGGTACGCTTCAAGCCGGGTGCTAAGATATTGGACCTGGGCACTGGCGGCGGTTTTCCCGGTATTCCGCTGGCGATCATGTTTCCGGAAACGGACTTTCACCTGGTGGATGGCATCGCAAAGAAGATTCGTGTTTGCAACGAAGTGATTGAAGCCATCGGGCTAACGAACTGCCGGGCCGAACAGAAGCGAGCCGAAGAGATTAAGAAACCAGCTTACGACTTTGTCGTTACGCGGGCCGTCGCTAAAATTGATAAGCTGGCGGAATGGAGCATGAAGCTCATTGCCCGTAAGCAGCGCCATGCGCTGCCCAACGGCATCCTGGCGCTGAAGGGGGTGGGGCTAACGGAGGAAATGTCTGCATTACCCAAAGGTGCTTACCTGGAAGAGCATCCCATTAAAGAGATGTTTCCGGGCCACGACTTCTTTGAGGTGAAGGCCGTAGTGTACCTGCAATATTAAACGCAATAGCTCGAAGAGCTTTGTAACACAGCCCTGGCTTTAGCCGGATGTAAGGTGCCTACATATACCCCAGCGCCATCACCAGGAACGTCAGCATAAACGGCATCGCTACCCAAAACCACTGATTCATAAACATCAGCATCAGTAAGAAAATGACGAGAAATACCAGAAAAAGCATCCAGTTACGGCGGGTCTGTTCGGGGGTGTAATGGCTGGTAGGCATGGGGGATATAATTTGCG
>ENA-ORXT01002265-ORXT01002265.1-marine-metagenome-genome-assembly--contig:-NODE-2265-length-23436-cov-4.038315_pt1 | contig 23436 bp, 17 predicted proteins | sample MGYA00237868_ERZ511482 | MGnify/ENA metagenome assembly ERZ511482
CGATGTTCGTGATGATGCTGTCAAGCAAGACCACCTCTGAGGCCTCCAGCGGCTCCGCGACGGAGACCAGCGGATCGTACGTGATGGCACCGGATAAGTAGTGAAGGCCCAGGTTCAGGCCGACACTGAAGCGCAGCAAATCCTGAATCTCCTCGTCCGGTTCCGTCTGAGCGAAGGAGTTGTCCAGTTCCATCAGCACCAGCTCGGGCACCCGCAGCCCGATGGCGCGGGCCAGCTCTCCGCAGATGAGCTCCGCTACCAGGGCCTTGGTGCCCTGGCCTGCGCCCCGGAACTTGAGGACGTAGGGGAAGTCGTCGTCCGCCTCCACGATGGCCGGCAGCGACCCGCCCTCCCGCAGGGGGGTGACGTAACGGGTGACGTTGACGGTTCTGATCTCGGGTGTTTTCATGGGGGTGAAGGTACGAAGCCCGATAGCTTTACTAGCGAGGTCGTATCTCACTCCCGTCCGGACGGAAACAGCGGAGGATTAATCCTTTTTCACCCAGTTCTGCCAAATAGTGAACACTCCGCTCCTTTCGCTGATCTTCTTCTCCTACATACCAGCTATCATGAATACTTTGATACCTCTTTGCCTCCTCTAGAAAAGGCGCCGAAAGCACCATTTTTCGGGCAAAAGACATCAATAGCCTTTCCTTAGTTTCTCCAGCAAGCTGAACTTTAAAGTAACTATGGATTGGAGCAGCATTCCAGCGAACAGATTTAACCGCTGCCGGAAACTTAAACCGGCCAAAATAATCAGGATACCTAAAGTTATGATTGTATATCAATAAGTAATCCTCTCCCTCCAATCGGATGTAAGCTGCCCGGTGAAAACTTGTTTCAAAAGGAAGTATCTCCGCTTTTGAGGGAAAAGAGAAACGGGTGTAAAGCTTACTATCATACCCCACGATCATTACGTCAACATTATCCCCATCATCAAAGTATAGTATTGGGCTTTTTTTGACATCTACCAGCTTATAGTCTGGCCGATGAAAATACCTTACGGCTTGTTTTCCCTTGAGGGGAATATATAAAAGGGAAATACTATCATTCACCGCACCGGTTTTAAGGAAGTCTATTCCCGCAACCTGCCGGTCATAGGATTTTGGAAACTGATCGATTGCCTTACTAACAGCTGCCTTCCCTGCGGCAGAAAAGACATATTCCCCTACCCTTGCTTTAAAGGTCGAATCCTGAAAAGAGGTGATGGGAGCAGTATTACGACGTGAGGAGCCAAAATCTCCTCCTACCTCCATCGCCGGTTCACCATAGTCCTCTTCTTGTAGTTCATCTAAGATGTTTTTGCGGGCCCACAAGGGGCTGTGGTACCGCTGAGCACTTTCCGGGACACCTTTCAGCGCCGCAGTAGCTGTAATTTTCTTTTCTCCGTAATCATAATTAAAAACCTCGAGCCTGCCCCCATATCGGCAGAATATCTGTGGTGTCGGCCGGTACGTCATCCAAATACTATCCGCTTCAATCGGTATAATTGCATTGACTAACTTACTCTCCCGGTCTGACCGGGAGAATAGGCCATACCGACTTCCCTTCCGCGCCAGGACCAGATAATCGTGGAGGCGATAAAGGTCATCATATTTTTGGGGCAAAAGGAAGGTTCCGTCATTAACGTTCAGCCAGCCTGCTTTACCTTTTTTATTATAGACAAACCAATCGTCGTTACCTTGCTTAAAGATGGTTTGGTTTCGAGCTTTCAGTTTCCAGCCAGGGCCCAACAAGCCCACCTTTTCCCCTTCTACTAATAGATAGACCTTAAGTGTACGGCTACCCAGTACGGGTTTGTCTAGTATTTGAGTCAATTTAGTGGGATACTTTTTAACCCCGTTGTAAGTACAGTAGCCATATTTCCCGTTTTCACGGAAGGGGATAAGAATATCCTCTGGCACCTCCGGGTTTTCGAAGAAGGCCATCGTATCCAGCGAAGATTGTGCTGACAGCATTATTGGCAGCAGGAAAAGAGCGATATAAAATAAGGAGTAGCGTAGCACAGGCGATCAAATTTTAAACAATCAAATATACGGTCCTAAAGCTTAGTTCTGTGCCCTGGCACTCGTGCCGGATTGCATCAGACAGGCACAAGTACCGGGGAACAAAATCAAGCCACTATCTTCGCCCCCGATGATCTACCACCTAGTCCGCCCCATTGCCCGCTACATCCTCCGGTATTACTTCCGGAACATCGACATTACGGGGCTGGAGAACATTCCGAAAAATGCGGCCGTCATTCTGGCGGCCAATCACCCGACGGCCTTCATCGAGCCCTGCATAATGGCTTGTTTCCAGCCGCGGACCTTGTGGTTTCTGGCCCGGGGCAACCTGTTCAAAAACGCCGCCGCTACGGCGCTGCTCAATGCCGTCAACATCCTGCCAATCTACCGCCGTCAGGACGGAGACTATGAGAAGCTGAAGGACAACTTCAACACTTTCGCAGAGTGCTACCGGGCGCTGAGTAAACAGCGCGCCATCATGATTCTCTCGGAGGGGCGCACCATTCACGAGAAAGCCCTGCGCAGGATTCGCAAGGGAACGGCGCGCATTGCCCTGGGAGCCCTGGATCAGGATTCGACGCTGAGGGAGGTATACATCGTTCCCATCGGCTGCAACTATACCGCCGCCCACCGGGTGAGGAGTCAGGTGATGGTCCGCTGCGGGGAGCCGATTCCGGCTTCGAAGTTTATGGACGAATATCGCCGCAGCGAGGGCACTGCCATTAAAAACCTAACTGAGCACCTGCGTGCGCGCCTGAGTTCCCTCGTCGTGCAATTCCCGGAACATGACCGGGCGGGCATCGGGGAGAGCAGGCTTGAACTTGATCGGGTCCGCAATAATATCCGGAATCTCTACGGCATTACCCACAACGGGCAGCAGCTGGACCGCGAGTTGGCCATCGCCGCCAATACACCAGCGGAAGCACCCGAGCTGACTCGCTATTTTAACCGGCTCCAGCATAACGATCTGGGCCCTTCGGCAAGCTCAGGAGGGGCCGATACCGCAGGTACAATGAATGGACCAAAAAAGCAGGGACCAACCTGGCTTCGAGCCGCCTTCGGCGTACTGCTACAACTCCCCCATCTCCCACTCTGGTTCATCGGCGAATACATTGCCGATACAAAAGTGAACCACGTCGAATTCTACAGCCCCGTCCGGTTTGCGGCACTGGCCATCGGCACTTTAGTACTTGTTCCGCTTGGACTTATTTTCTTGTCCTGGCCACTAAAAATCTGGCTGCTGCTCGCCTTATTTTCCGTCAACTGGTCCATCCGGCAATGGGAAACACTGGGCCGGCTGCGGCAAAGCCGGCGCTGGCTGCGGTTGGCGGATGAGGAGCGGGGGTGGTTGAACGAGAAAGCTGAAAACCTACAAAATCAGCCCGAGTAAATATCTCCCTGAAGGCCGATAAAGGCTTCCCGTATTTCAGAGGTACTTCCCAATTGCCGCTTTGCGTTGGCCAGCGCCTGGTATCGCAACTCTAACAATGGCTTTAAGCGAGAGTCGTCTAGCTCGGCGACACCTCCCTTTACGTACTGGTCGAGCACGAAACGCAAAAATTCCTGGCGTTTAGGATTGTAGTCCTCCATGCGCAGGAGCGCACGGCTCGCCCGGTCCTGTCGCGGGATGAGTTCTTTAGTGAAGGCTACGTGCGCCAATACATCGAAGAGGTCCGAACCAGCTCCACCGACCAGCTTGCGTAAGTTCTGTAGTTGCTCATCGGCGTAGCCCCGGTTTTGCAATTCTTCCAGCAGTTCACGGCGGGTAGCGGGCTGTGCCCAAACCCGACGAAGTTCTCCTTCACTTTTGAAAATAGTTGGGAGTTCACCGTAGAGTTGCTCCAGGAATTCCCGGGCATTGATGATCTGGCCGCCGGGGCTGTAAAAATTAGTTTCCACCATGGAGTCGATGCGACGCGCGCGGCCATCTGAAAGACGAATCTCGATCATCCGGTCGGGTGCTTCCTCGCACTGGCAGGGATCGTAGCCGCAAAGATCACAGGTTTCCGGCTCCGGTTCGGGCTGGCCCTCGCCGGTGTTGCCGCCGGGGTCGCGGGGGCCGCGCGGTGGCGGTGGCTCCTCGGGGGTGCCGTCCCACTCCGGGTCGTTGAAGTGCTCGTAGGCACCAACGAAATCGTAGATCGTGAAGTAGTCTTTGCCGTCAAAGAGCCGGGTTCCCCGGCCGACGATCTGCTTAAACTCGATCATGTTGGTGACCGGTCGCATCAGGATGATGTTGCGGACCTCGGGCGCATCCACCCCGGTACTTTGTTTGCGGCTGGTGGTAAGGATGGTGGGAATGGTCTTTTCGTCGTGCTGGAAATCGCGGAGCGCCTGTTCTCCACGGGCGCCGTCGTCGGCCGTTACCCGCTGACAGTAGTACGGGTTGCTGCTATCCGCGATCTGGTTGATGTAGTCGCGCACCTGAGCGGCGTGGTCCTGAATCCGACAGAAGACGAGGCTTTTCTGGCCCTGATTGATCATGCCCATGAACTTGTCTACCCGGAATCTTTCGCGGGCGGGGATGTTGATTTTCCGGTTAAAGTCCATCTCGTCGTAGCGGCGGTCGGGGTCGATGTCGCCGCTCACGACGATGTCGTCGGGGCTGTACTGGTAGTCGTCAAGCGTGCTTTTTACGCGGGCGAGGCGGAAGGGCGTCAGGAAACCATCGTCGACGCCGGCGGCGAGGGAATAGGTGTAGAGTGGTTCGCCGAAGTAGGCGTAGGTATCGCCATTCACGTCACGTTTTGGGGTGGCGGTGAGGCCGAGCTGGACGGCGGGCTCGAAGTAGTCCATGATCGTCCGCCAGCTGCTTTCGTCGTTGGCGCCGCCGCGGTGACATTCGTCGATGATGATGAAATCGAAGAAGTTTTTGGGATAATCGCCGAAGTAGCCATGGTCGTCTTCGCGGGAGTTCTTGAAGATGGGGGGCGGATCGTTGGCCATCATGTCCGATAATTCGGGCGCGGCCGCAGGTGCAGGGGAAGCATAAGGAGCAGGGCTGGTTGAACCTTGCTCTTCGTCCTCCACCTCTGCACCTGCGTCCGCGCCCGCCATAAAGCTCTGAAAGATAGTGAAGAACACCGCTCCGTTGGTCGGCACCCTACCCTTCTTGCGAATGTCGGCCGGGGTGATGCGCACCAGCGCGTCCTCGTCGAAAGCACCGAAGGCGTTGAAAGCCTGATCGGCCAGGATGTTGCGATCTGCGAGGAAGAGGATGCGCGGTCTACGCTTACCGTCACGCTGCAAATTCCACTTGGCCTGAAAGAGTGCCCAGGCGATCTGGAAGGCAACGGCCGTCTTGCCCGTGCCCGTCGCCAGGGTGAGCAGTAAGCGGTCTTTTTTGGTGGCAATGGCGTCGAGCGTCCGGCGAATGGCCACGTCCTGGTAATAACGTGGTTGCCACGTGCCGCCCCGATCTTCAAAGGGGATGGCCCGGAAGCGCTCCCGCCAGGCATCGATGTCTTTGGCGAAGGCTTGCACCGGCGTGGGGAAAGTCATCTCCCACAGTTCGTCCGGCGTCGGGTAGCGGTCCACGTCGCCCTCCTCCCCCGTTTCCATGTCGACGCCGTATATACGCTTGCCGTTGGTGGCGTAGGTAAAACGGACATCGAGGCGTTCCGCATAATCCTTCGCCTGCGGCAGACCTTCGGTATGGTAATACTTATCGGCCTTAGCTTCGATGACGGCCAGTTTGGTGCCCTTATAGACCAGTACGTAATCCGCATTAAGCGGCTGGGTCCGTTTGCCGCCGCCCAGTATCCGCCCCTGCGTGATGGGCCGCTCGGTGAGGATGCGGCTGCCCGATACCACGTTCCAGCCCGCTGCTTTCAGGGCGGGGTCGATGTAGTCGTGGCGGGTTTGGGTTTCGTTCATGGGCCGATTAAAGGCTGTTGCTTATCAAAAAGGCGATTCAGGAGAATGTTCGAATAACAGACAAATTATTCCCCAGGGTCACGTCTGCGGCGGTCGCGTCGTCGCTGCCGGGAGCTTTGCGGCGGCGGTGACAGTGACCGCAAGCCACCGTCTCCGGTAAAGATTTCCACGTTACCTATCTGGTTAAGGTATTCCGCTACCCGCACGATACTGGCGTCGCCTAATGATATTTTATTAGCCGCCATTTGCGGCCACTCCTCCGCGTAGCGTTGTAGCTCTTCGGTATTCCACAATTCGCTTTGGACCGAAAAGGCGTCCCAGGGGTTAACGCTGTTCACGGAGTCCTGAATCAAGCCAGCAAGCGCCTCGGCGTAGGGCAGAATATCGTGCCCCTTGATCTGGCTGATGTGGTTACCGGTTTCGATTAAAGTAGCGATGGGCAACACCAGCGAAGTATTACGCTCTTTAGCCCGTTCGATTACCTCGGATACGCGATCAAACGTCCAGACGTCGTCCGCCCGGCCGCAGGTGGTCATTAAAGGAATTCGTAGATAGACGCACAGAATGCTGGTATCGATGATCAGGTAGCGCGGCATCACGAAGCTTTTAGTGCCCCCTCAAAACGGCCCTTGGTGATCAGGTCGCCGAGGGTTCCCTTGGTGATGATCCGTTCGTAATGCTCTATTTCATCGAGGTTTTTAATCTGGCTGGTGCCGTTTTCGGGATCCCGGTAAACCAGGGCGATGAAGGGCAACATACTGAGGCCAAAGGCATCGAGGAGGGCGGGGTTGTGGGTGGTGCAGATGATGTCTACTTTACGTTCGGTTCCGATTTTGTGGAGAAGCTTTACCAGTAGCTCCGCCCGGGATGGGTGGATGCCGTTGTCGACTTCTTCAATGACGAGGGTACTGCCTTTTTCGGCGGTGAGTAATGCCGTTAAAATCGCAATGAGGCGGAGCGTACCATCGGAAAGACCGTTAATATCCACTAGTAGCTGTTCTTCATTCCCCGGCCATTTTTCGTAACAATACAACATAGCATCTTTGGCTAATAAGCCAACGGGTTCCGACCATATCTTTGTAATCTCATTTTCTGGAAGGTTACGAAGCGCTATCAGCAACTCATTTTCAACTCGTTTCTGATCTACATCGGACAGACTAACAAGAAAACCTGATAGATTCGATGCGTCAAAAACAAGCTGTGGACTAATTGGTGAGAATTTTCGCATCGCTTGCGGAACGGGATCGATGCTGTTTATGCAAAAAAGATGTTTTCCTATTATGTTTAGAGCTGTTGTTAAATTTTCAGGCAAATATGCATTTACGAAGGCGGACAAAAGAGAACTATTTGGGCGAACCGCCACGCGTGAGATATTTGCTTCAGGATTAGCGGGAAGTGACACCTCAGATAGCTCTGTACTATAATTCGAAAGTCTCCGAAGAAACGTAAGAACCTCCTTATTTTTATCGCCGGATTTTAGATAAATTTCCTCTTCTGTAATTATCAAAAACCCATTGCTGTTATAAGCTAAGACTACTCTATAGCGATAGCTAATCAAGCTATCTTCTTCTTGAATCACAGCTTCCAATTCAGCCGTTTTCTCACCTTTACGTATTATGTAATTCGCGCCTCCACGGATTGCGTTCCCATAGCCAGAGCCCCCGGAAAGTGCAGAATCGACTTTATCCGTCCGCGCCAACTCCCCCAAAAAAACCAGCGCATCCAAAAAATTACTCTTCCCACTAGCATTCGTACCAATAAGCACCGTCAGCGGGTCCACGTAAAGTGTAGCCTCGCCGAAGCTCTTCCAGTTTTTGAGGGTGATGGACTTGATCATGGTCTGTATCGTTCAACGCTTAAAGATAAGCAGAAAGTTCTGCCAAGATTTGCGGGGCTACAACTCCCCCGCAAAAGCCTTCGCCAGTAGGGATTGTTTTAACTCGGTGAGGTGGTGGAGTTGGTGGGTGTAGTGGGATTGGAGGGCTTGAATTTCTTGGCGAATCATGCCAAGTTCCTTATATTTTCAGGGATTCGCTAGGAAGATGAGTTGATGAGTAAAGCTAATTTACGTTGGGCCCAGCCACCCCAAACTACTGCTTAAGCCACCGAATACTACGCTGCGCTCGCCCCTGGTCGGCCACGATGCGAAGCAGATAAATTCCGCTCGGCAGATGACTTACGTTTACGTTATTTCCAGCAGCGAGATTAAGACCGGGAAGCGAACCAATGCAGCGGCCATCCATGTGGAAAATGGATAATTCGTAATTGGCCACCTCACTTAAGCCGGTAACGTACAACTTATCGTTTACCGGATTCGGGAAGAGTTTTATGGCGGCTACTGACGCTTCGGTGGTAGAGGTCGTGATGACGCTAATGCAATTAGAGGCATACACACAGTCTCCTGCCGTAGCTAACGCGGCGTACATACCGCTCATTGTCGGGATGAAGGTAGAATCGGTAGCACCTGGTATGTTTTCGTTTGTAGCGCAGTCCACCCACTGGTAGGTGTAAGTGTCGCTGCCTCCGATACCAAGAATCCGGATGGTATCCAAATCGCCTTCCTCAACAACGGCCTCGATGGCCGGGCAGCTTGGCGCCCTAAACTCATAAGCGCCCAAATCGGGGGCAGGTCCATTAAAGGGTAGACTAAGCACCAACCCCGCGTCAATACACGGGCTGCCAGCCCGTAGACGGAAATCCCCGCCGGCGGGGTCGACGAATAGAGGTGCGACGGGGATGGTTCCTGTCTCCACCGCCACGTTGAAATCGAGGTCAATACTTCCGTAGTTATTATTAAGAAGTTCGAGTGTGGGGCCAAGGCCGGAACCGAGAGCGCTGATATCGCTTGTGCCATTGCCGTATACGATACTGTTGATTAAGCGAACCCGCGGTACCACATCGTCGATGGACGATACGACCACCAAACCGCCAGTCGTGCTTTCTGGGTTGCTGACCGTACAATTCTCCAATCGGGCGTCAATTTGATGGTCATCGGATGCTCCTATGGAAATACCGCTGCGGCCGCTGTTAACCGCAACGCAGCGGTACATGCGCAAAAAGCTGGTGCCGGGAACGTCAAAAGCACTAAAACTAAAGGCGGTCTCCTCGCCCGACGAAGCAAAACAGTCGACAACACTTATCATAGCCGTACTCTCGTCCAAGAAGATGTCGAGGCTGGCGTTGAAAACTCCCTCGTCAGTAGTCTCTAACCGCAGCCCGTCAGCAATGAACACGCAAGGCTCTGCGAAAAACTCCCGGCCGGATTGGCTAATTTGTATACCACTACCACCGGTGTTACGAATAACCGTAGGGGTATTATCCAGGTCTCGCGCGGTAAAGTCTTCGTTCCATCCTCCCTGAATCATTAGCCGAAAGGAGGAGCGATAAAAATTACGGAGGCGACCGGTATACTCTCCGCCACTTAATCGAAGCACGATCAGCGAATCTTCGGCGGCCTCGATCTGAGCTAAAATGGCGGCGTTGCCGTCAGCCGGGGTCAGGTCAACGGTAACCGGCACGGCTGCATCATTCGGATCAGTATCCAGTTGAAACTCAAACAGATTGTAAATCCCATCTCCATCAGCATCCAGCAAACCATCCGTAATGTCCGTTGGATCCAGGCCATTTGACATTTCCCACCCGTCGTCCATGCCATCGTCATCATCATCGGTCATCATTACGGACTTGAGAGGACCTGACAGTGTCGTGGTGCGGGGTTGATTAGTGCCGTTTATTACGGCTCGTACACGTTCTGCGTCGTGTGCTTTCTCGCGGTCAGTGATATTATCCTGAGCGGTAGCCAGACACGGGAAGAGTACTAATAATAATAGACAAGCGACGTGCTTGTTCATATTTTGGTAAGACATGATTACAGGGTTTTATTAGGTATTTAAACAGTTTTCCGATCGGCGACAAATATAAATAAAATATAACGGGTCAGAGTATTCTTTATCCCAATAGTGCTGCACACCTGATATTCGGTCCAGGAGTAAAGAGTTCTCTCAGGACGGTCAATGGCCAGCCGTGCTATCTCTTTCGCGTAAAGGGTTGGGGCCAGGTCTACAATGTTCCGCCGGTAAGTAGCCTGCAGCTCGGCGTCGTCGCGTTTATCGTTTTCGAGCGCGTCCAGGTAGCGCAGGAACATGACCCAGTTGGTTTGGCCGATATAATCCAGTTCAGAGTCGGCCCCGCTGTCCTTATACAGGATGTCGTCGATGTTGCGGAAGGTCTGTTCAAACATGGGCGGTAGGTTATTGTGCTGGTGGCTACTTAGGGCAGTCAACCCTCATTACGCAGCGCCGCAAGGTAGGTTGTGGGATTGACTTAAGAGAGGCTTTGGACGTTTTCTTCAGGCTAATCCCGACAAGGCAGAATTCCTTGCTCCTTTAACCTTCCTTGCACCTGCGTTTGCGCCAAAAAAACGCTCTCCTTTTTGATAATGCCCACCTCAGAATAGTTTGGCTTTCCCCAAATTCTGAAATATCCAGATTAAGTAACCGGACACTCCGCAGATCGCTTCGCGACGCTACGAGATCCTGGTGATTGACTCAACAAATGTGAGTACAACCAAATGGTTACTTTAGCAGCACGTTATTACCCCCATCAATAAGCCACCATGCTCCCCATCGTCTACCTCAACGGCCAATACGTCCCTAAAGAAGAAGCTGCGCTCAATGTGGCCGACCTGGCCATTCTCCGGGGTTTTGGTATTTTCGATTACTTCCGCTATACGGAAGGCAAACCACGATTCATCGAAGACCACCTCGACCGCTTTTTACGGAGCGCCAAATTACTCGCCCTGGAGATGCCCGCCGACCGGGAAGCCCTGCGCGAGGCCGTCCAACAATTAATTCAGCGAAATGGCGGTGGAAACGGAGGCATCCGCTTCGTACTCACCGGCGGCTACGCACCCGACGGCTACACCCCCACCCTGCCCAATTTAGTAGGGATGGCCTACCCCTTCCAGGGGCCGCCGCCAGCACAATACGAACAGGGAATCCGGGTGATTCTACACCACTACGAACGGGAACTACCGGAGGTAAAAACGATCAACTATCTGGAAGGGATCCGCATCCAGCCGATGATCCGGAAACGCGGTGCGCAGTATGCACTGTTCGTCGACCGGGACAATAACATCCGCGAAAGTGATCGTTCGAATTACCTGATTGTTTCCAAGGGAAAACTGATCACTCCTGCGGAAAACATCCTACACGGCATCACCCGCCTGCACTTGCTGAAATTAGCCCGTGAATTGAAGATCCCCGTAGAGGAACGAACCGTTAGCGTAGACGAATTCAGGACCGCCGACGAAGCCATCATCTGTAGCTCAGTCAAGGGGGGCATGCCAATTACCTACGCAGACGACACGGCCATTGGCGATGGGAAACCAGGCCCAATCACCCGAAGGTTGATGCAAGCCTGGCCGGAGTATGCAGCTCGGGCTCACTGAAAAGCAAGCTTAACAAGGTGAAGCAGATCATCAGCGATCTGCCGGGGCCGGTATTTGACTTCGTCAAGACGCTGCTACGCCCCATCCGAAGCGCCATTCAGCGCTTCTTCTCGGGCTTCAAATACCTCGCGAACTTTGTCTTCGGCAAAACACTGATCACGGAGGTAGCGCCGGCCACCCAAGCAAGCCCGGCCAGATTCTTCGCCACAAATTTGAGCTGGATTTTAACTCGGTCAACTTCGTCCCCACCAACTACCAGCAAGGCAAAGCCAAACAACAAAGCAGCCACATCAAACGGATGCAGCAAGGCATGGCCTACTTCATCGACTCCGTCATCTGGATCATCAGGGCCATCGGCAAACTCAGCCAACCCGGTGGCTGGGTATGGCTGGGTTGGCAGATTGTGCGGGCGGTGGTGCCGTTGCCGGCGGTAGTGGCCTGATAACACCACGGGGACCATCCGTTAAGATGGCCCCCGGGTTTTGGAAACAGGGTGCTTGGTGCACTGAATCACGGGATTAGGCTTGGCTAATTACTTCTTCTTATTGATAACATCTATCAATTTTTGAACTTCCTTATTTCCCTTCATAGCAGCTAGGCTATTGACAAATGTATCAAGTTCATCTTCTTCTAAATCAGGATTTTCATTTCTGACCAACTGTCTTAATTGGGGAATATCGTCCACGAGCCCCCCGGCAACATTAACATCAAAAGTTATTAGGGGAACACTTTCAACAATGTTTTGACCTTTCCCACTCGCAACGGTAAGCCCATAAGCAATTTGATCAAAGTCTAATTCATTTGAGGTTGAATTCGTCGGGTAATCGTCATCTAAAAAGGTTCCTCTTGTTTCAGGAGAAACTAATACATTAGCTTCTGGTGTAAATAAAAAAGGTGATGGAAAGCCACCTCTTCTTCTCTGCCTTAATTCTACATAACCTCTGATTTCCAAATCGGGGTTTAATTGGTTTGGTTGATTTGGTTCACTAAAAAAAAGGCCAACATTCGGCAGAATAGTTAGCAATCCAGTCTGTCTTGAGTTCAGCGTAAAACTTGATGTCTGGTATTCTGTAAAACTAGTATTTGACGACGACAACCTCGTCAGCGTTAAAAACCTGTTATTTATGGTTCCATTATCAAATATTATTTGAACGTTACCATTGGGTCCAGAAGGGATAATTTCTCTATTCCCAGTCGAGGTTGGAATAGTAATTTTTATGAATAGAGATATACTTCGGCTGACCTCTAAATTTGAAACCTGTAAAAAATACCCCTGAATTACTCGCCTGAATACTCTGGAAATTCCACCTGAATCAGGGTTTACGGTAGCTATCCTTTTTACTAATAATTCAAAATTTGAAACTATCATGATCATTGTTTTTTTTGTAAAACCTACTCATTACGCTTTTCGGCATTCGCGCTAATTATACTTTTATAGTCACTAATTAGGTTATGACTGTTTCAGAGAAATCAACATTCTTAAATAGAATGTTTAGTTCTCAACCAATACTTGATAGAGGGTACTTCTACCATTCTGGCTCCTACCCCTCAAACCAAATCAAAAGCCTGCGCCCACCGCACCGCCTCCACCACCGAGCTGATGCCCAGCGTACGCCAGATATTGTTCCGGTGGGTACGGATGGTATGGACGGAGAGGTAGAGGTGGCGGGCGATGTCTTCGTTTTTGAAGTCCCGGCAAATGAGAGAGAGTACTTCCCGCTCGCGTTCTGAGAGCAGGTTGAAGCGCGGCCGGTTTTGTCGGGCGAATCGTTGCAATTGCTTCAATCGCTCCAACGCTCGTGGAGTGAGCTCAAGATTATATACGGCGGGGATCGTCTCAATTAAATTGTCCATAGCAATTCTGGAGCAATGCGCCAGTGGCAAAGCTTCGCCAATGAACCGTCCGTCAGGTCCATCGGGAAAGCAGCAACCTACACTGATGCTGTTCAGTAAATAATTTCAGAATACGCTGTAAATCTATGGTCGCTTTTCAAGCAATGGGGCGACATCCCGCGAAGCACAGCTCCCGCTCCGCGAAGGGGCCATTTCATCTCATCAGCCCTCCTATATAGTGCATTCGGTCAGTTCAGGTGATTTTTAAAACAGTAGCAAGCAGAACACTTAATTTGCTTCGATTTTAGCCTGAAGTGGCCGAGCGGCCCGCTTCGAAAAAGTTGACCCTCGAAAACTTTTCACCTCTGGTGACCGAGGCAACTACAACTGCTCTAGCCGATGCCGTACTTCCTTCGCCGTTTGGCTACTTACGGCAATTTCTGTTTTATCGGACATTACCAATGTCGGACCGGTAGTGAGCTTGCGAAGGGCTTTGAGGTTAATGAGGTAAGAGCGGTTTACCTGCATAAATGAGTCGTAGAGCTCGAAATGCTTAACGACGCGCTTTAGCCGTCCGGACCAGTGTAGGGGATCACCGCCGTTCCAAATAATGGTAAGCAAATCGTCCGAGCAGGTAAAATAGAGGATGTCCCTGATGGGAACAAAGTGAAGCCCCTCACTATTAGAAATGGTGTATACCGTAGGTAGGTCACCAGAACGGAAATTATTTCCTGCGGTCTTGATATCCTCAGTCCGTCCGGCGTGGGTGCGGAGGCTGAATTGCCGTTTTGCCCGTTCGAGCGCTTCTTTCAGGTGAGAGGCCCGCAGTGGCTTGTCGATATAAATCAATGCCTGAAAATCAAGGGCAGCACGGCCATAATGACCGTGACCGGATATAAATACAATCAGATAATCACCCGCATTCACCAGATCCAGCAAATCAAAGCCCGTTCCGTCGGGCAGTTCAATGTCCAGAAAAAGAAGGTCGGGTTTTGTTTCCGTTATAACGCGGACACCTTCTTCTACGGTGGCTGCGGTACCGACGAGCTCAACGTCAGCGTCCAGGTGTTTAAGTAAGCTAGCCAACAGGCCATGCATGTTTTCGTCGTCATCAACTGCTACTGCTCTCATGTTGCCGGGGGTAGGTCAGCGGCAAATATAATACTACCAGGGTACCTCTCGCACTTCCGTCGGGATGCTTAAGGTCATGTATTTCATAGCGATAGTTTTTTGGCGCGGACGCAGGTGCAGGGGAAGTAGCAAGCGCAGCGGCGTAACTGGCGTTAATATGGTCCATTCGCTGCTGGGTAATGGCGAGAGCTTTGGAGGCGTGCTTTCCGGTTCTCCCGCCCTGCTTCCTGCGTCCGCGCCCATCGTCTTCTACTTCCACCAGCAACAGCTCTTCTGCCTCGTCAATTTTAAAACGAAGCGTAATCAGCCCCCCCTGCGGCAGGCCACCAATCCCGTGCTTAATGGAATTCTCAATGAAGGGCTGCACGATCATCGTCGGCAAATAATAGGAGAAGGTATCGAGCCTCGGATCTTCCTCAATCCTGAAGCGGAGTTTGTCCCGCATTCTCATCTGCTCCGCTTCCATATAATCGCGCAACAAATCAATCGCCTGGTCCAGTCGGGTAAGCGGCTGATCGGAGCGATTCAGAATGTCCCTGATCACGTCCGCAAATTTCATCAGATACTCGTGCGCCTCCAACTTCTTCCCCGTCATGATAAACGAGTTAATCGAATTGAGGCTGTTAAAAATGAAGTGCGGGTTCATCTGCAGGCGGAGGACGGAGGTTTCGGTTTCGGCGGCCTGTTGTAGGGCCTTTGCGGTGAGAAGTTGCTCTTTTTCAATACGGCGAACGTTACGAAGACGGTACCAGTTTACTCCCCACCCAAACGCAGCGACCAGTATACCATAGATAGCAAAAGCCAAATTAGTTCGATACCACGGCGGCAGAATAGAAAGTCTTAATATTCTGGGATTATCAGATTTGACACCGTCGCTATTCCATGCCCAAATGTTTAAAATATAATCCCCTTCTCCCATATTCGTAAACGACACTTTAGGGTCATTAGTGATGGGACGCTTGTCCGAATTGATGGCTCCCAACAACTGAAACTGGTACTTGCATCCTGATGGATCACTGTATTCCATTGCTGAAATATCAATATCTACTGAATTGAGATAGTAGGGTAACTCTAGTTCCGTTACCAATGACGGGTTTGAGAAATTCCCAACGTTATACTTAGAGAATAAATTGACTTGATCATTAATCTTAATTCCTGTGACAGTTGGCCTCGCCATAGCTACAGTTGACCTCAACTGAGAGGGTAAAAATGTAGTAATACCGTTTGGGCTTCCAAAAATCATCCTTCCGTCGGTATGTTCCAGAAACGCATCATAACTAAAGTCTCTACTTGCTAATCCGTTTGCTTCACTATAAGTAGTTATCGCACCAGAATCTACATGATAGTTACAAAGGCCATCACTAAAGGAAAGCCAGATAATACTATCTCTTTCTAATTTTATAGAACTGATGATGTACCCTTTACCAACAACCGAGTCTTGCTCAAAGACCCATTTATTGGAATCTTTCCGAACGATCCAGAGCCCATTGGAAGTCCCTAACCAATATTGATTACGTTTAGCGTCAAAACTTCCCGTTGGAGCAAATCCAAAAGAATCAATGATTGTATCGACAATTAGTCCATTCAGTGTAAACCTTCCTAGCCTTAATTCATCGTCGTAACTCGTATGCAAAAAGCTACCTGATTCATCCATAAGCATAAGGGCCGTCCGATCAATCGTGGAATCCACCCATTCTGATTCTCGAAGATCCTTACTTACCCGAAAAACCCCTACTTGGTTAGGTCCAATTAACAAGTCCCCATTATCTAATTCTTTAAGAAAGGTATATCCAGGCAGTCTGTTCGTCAAATCATCAGGTAAAAGATCAATCGCCTCAAAGGTATCTAAGCCGGGTGCCAATAAAAACAATTCTGACAAAGTACCTACCCAGACTCTACCACGAGAATCTACGAGAATTTCCATCGGATCATCAAGGTAATCGCCTTCGATGGGTAAAGGATAATACTGAGTATCCTGGGCCGTCATTTTAACGACAGATTTTAATAATAGCCCATAGACATCACCGTTCAGTCCTTCAGATAGTGCCCGAAAGTTTTTTCTATCAGCAGCCTCTTGTAAAAAGTAAGCTTCAAACCTGGGCTTATCTAAGTTAGTAAACTTTATTCCCTGCCCTTCTGTACAAAGCCAAACATTGTGGTCCGGGTCAACAGTCATCGTAACTGATTCCACCGTTAATGCTCTGCTGGTTGCCCCAGACCTCGTCCATATCTGACTCGTAAATTGTCTACTTGCTAAATCATAAGTGTAATAATTACCAGTTTTGGTACTAACCAACCATTGATTATTCCCTAAGGGAGCCAAACCCTTAGTATCTGAAATATTCCTACCTGAAAAAATATTCGACAACTTTGAGAATTGGCCCGTAGCGATGCTCAATAAATACAAGCCTCTGGTTGTTGCCATGAGCCCATATCCTCCTTTGATTAGCCATACATCCTCAAGCGTACTTCCAATGGGAACCGTAATAGAGTCCTGGGAAATTCTTTTGTGATTCCGATAAACCCGCACGTCAAGAATTTTACTCTCCTCAATTTGGCGAAAAAGGATTTGACTTCCATCCTCTTGTGTGAACATTCGATCCTTAACCCCTACAAATATGGAATCGATTAGATATTTTTTGTCAGCATCCTTAGTATTTATTGCAAATAGATGCCTGTTACCACTAACATAAACTTCTTGGCTCTTATCATCAAGGTAGGCCCAGAAAAATAAATCTGTCGCTGGCTCTCCATTGGGTAGTCTGAAGTGATGACGCCTGAAATTGTCTTCTTCCCGAACATACTGGATTAAGCAACTTTTATTCGCAAACCACAGGTCTCCTGTATCGTCTTCATAAAAATCACTTTGAGAAGCAAATTCACTTAGTAGCGCTGTACTGTCCTTTGGTGAAGCATGATACTGTTTAACACGATAACCATCAAAACGATTCAGGCCGGAAATTGAACTTGCCCATATAAATCCCTGAGAGTCTTTGAAAACATAATTGGTGTACTGATTGGAGGTCAGCCCTTCACTAGTAGATAATTTGTGAACAGTATGAATCCGTTGTTGTCCTGAAACGCTAAACTCTAGCAATATTACACCCAACAACGCAACTAAAAACCTGGGTAAATTTTGCATATTGCTTCAATTAAGTCTAGGCAATGTCTACTTCCTGAAATTGCAAGAGAGATAGAATCTCTTCAAAATATTCTCTGGATGGCATAAAGAAAATTTCTCCACCCAACAGTTGGGAAACATCTTCTCCATTGAGAGGTATTTCGAACTCACCGCTTTCACCCCATGTGATTGGAAATCGTGCTTTATCCCTTTTCGTTGACAAGCGGTAAAACGCTGCATCAGGTCCTCCACTTGCAAGTCGTCTCATTCTCTTCATAATTATCGCTAACTCAGAAACACTGCTTTGATAGGAGATGAAGTGAAGTCCAGAAACATTTGGAATTTTACCAATACTTAAATATTCAAAATTTACCCCTCTTCTGATAATTCCGGCATGCTGGTCCTGGGATAAAACAGATTTTCTATTTCTAGGATTAGCTGCTCTCACATGAGCAGCAACAGGACACTTGCTTTTACGGGAATAAGTAAAATTATTTTGGTAGTAGTTAAAATCTTGTTTTTCATAATTATCTCCGTTATCTGCAAGAACCAGTGGCCTGCCATCCTTAAAACGTCCAATCAGATATGCCTCGGCGTGTTGGCGCTTAGTATATCCAAAACGTTTTTCAGTCCCATCGGGAAAAACTATTTTATTTTTGATCTGGCTGACTAGGCTTTCAAAGCTCTCATTATCCACCCTGATTTTCTGGTACACCATAAAAGTGCCAATTGATCCTGAGTTACTCCTCAATGACTCATGCCCGCTGACATTGGTCATTTCAAAAATTCGCGACGCCTTATCTTCATTGGAAATATTATCCTTAAATCCAAGAGGTCCTGCTCCATTTTCTCCTTTCTCCCCGAATTCAAGGAAATAGCTATCCACGCATTCATTGAAACCGGTAGCAGTACAAATTTTTTGTAAACTGCGATACATCTGCTCCCTATCATCATTGGCTATCAAAAACGCTAAATGAATTCCTCCGGACCTAATTTCAAAGTTTTTGTCCAGCTTAAATTTCTTCTGCCCTGTAATTTCCCCATCATTGGAATTATCCTCAACATCTCCACCAGAGTAAGACCAAAAATCCCCACCGATAGTTAGCTCTAGCATAGGGTTTTCAAAATATTTCTCAATACGGTCTTTTGGAATCAAATTTTGTTGAACTTTTAACCAATTGAATCCCCTACGGCTTATTCCCATTGTAATAAAAGACAGTTTATAATCACCACTCTTGTCCTTTTGCTCTTTCTGTACGAGTTGATCTTGGTGATATGTAATGGAAAAACCTGGAGATTCCATCCAATTAACAAAATGCTTACGCAAGCACTCCCCACCAACATCTTCTGTCGGTTTTTTAAGTCTCACAAACAATATAACCGAATAATTTCGACCATGGCTTTTCAAAACATTCCCAGGAAAACCAGCGTGTATAGCATCCATTATTATTTATTTAGAGCGCCAAATAATAAATCCAAAGGCATATCACTGAATCCTACTCCTAATTGGTTAAATTTTTGAATTATAGCTTGTCTGGTAACTAATATTCTACCTTTCTTTGGAGTTAAATATGGCTTCTCTGATATTTTATCCTCGAGTCTGCTAAAAAACCTATTCATGTCATAAATTTTTCTGTCTAATTCAGAAACTTTAGATCGAGTTGTTTTCTTTTCAGCAGAATTTGCGCTAATCTCTTCATCCAAAACTTGATTGCCTAAGTAAGCCAGTAATCTTTCATTTACATCCTCTGAAAATGAGTTGTAGTATCTATTCCTTAAATATTCATCTTGGCTCGTGTAGTGCTCTAAATCTCGCTTTAAATCTATAGCATCGTACGAAGCAAAAGTTCTTACGTCCGCTAGGGGACACCCCATTACTACCGGATCACCAGTAAATCCACTATCGTTAGCGGGGTTCTCGTACCGAATAACCTTTTTACCTCGTCCAAAGGTAAAAAAGGCTTCTCCTGCAGTATACTCTGTTTTAATCCCATCAACGACATCTGGATCTACAGGAAGAGTAATCTCCAGAACGGCTGGAATAAAACCCATTCTGCCTTCTAAAAAGTCAATTTCATCAGTAGAATATTCATGTGCAGGGTCACCGTCTATATTGATTCGTTCACCTATGAGTAGTTTCACCAGTCTCCTGTCCATATCGTAGATCAATGGGCGAATGAAATCCTCTGTTGTTAGTAACCCTATTGATTCCGTTGCAGGAACTATACGTATCCAAGAGATATCAAGTGTTGCAACTGCCATAAATTAGTGTTTACTTCCCTAATTTTAAAGCTTTTTCATAAGACTACAAAATTTCATCACCTAATACCTTTGTTAGTACCAGTATTTACGTCATTCAGCGTACTGACTTTTCCCTTCATAACCAAAAAGCCCGTCCACTCCAAGAGCAAACGGGCTTTCCATCAAAACACACCCGCAGGCGCATTCATCATAATCTATCTGCGAAGCAGAGGAAGAGTAGCGGGTCTACGGTCTACAAAACTACAGACGACAACACTACTTTACTTCCCATCCACCTCTTCGAACTCAACGTCCTCCACATCAGCGGCGGGGTCGTCGTCGCCGCCGGAAGAAGCGTCGGCGCCTCCGGCGTCGGCGGTAGCTTCGGGGCCACCCTCACCCTGCTGGGCCTGGTAGATGTCCTGGCTGGCGGCGTTCCAGGCGGCGGTCAGTACTTCGGTGGCAGAATCGATCTTATCGATGTCTTCGGCCTTGTGGGCTTCGCGGAGATCGTTGAGGCTGGCCTCAATGGCAGACTTCTTGTCCTCCGGCAGTTTCTCGCCGAATTCCTTGAGTTGCTTTTCGGTCTGGAAAACGAGCTGGTCAGCGCCGTTGATCTTCTCTACGCGCTCACGGTCCTTCGCGTCCTGGTCGGCGTTGGCTTCTGCCTCTGCCTTCATGCGGGCGATGTCGTCAGCGCTGAGGCCGGTACCGGCCTCGATCTTGATCGTCTGCTCCTTACCGGTGCCTTTGTCCTTGGCGGAGACTTCCAGTAGTCCGTCGGCGTTCAGGTTGAAGGTTACTTCAATCTGAGGCATGCCGCGTGGCGCGGGTGGAATGTCACCGAGGACGAAGCGTCCGATGGGACGGTTGTCCTTACTCATGGAGCGTTCGCCCTGGAGAACGTGGATTTCCACGCTCGGCTGGTTGTCCGTTGCCGTAGAGTATACTTTAGACTTCTTGGCGGGGATCGTCGTGTTGGCTTCGATCACCTTGTCCATCATACCACCCATCACTTCGATGCCGAGGCTGAGGGGAGTAACGTCCAGCAGCAGTACGTCCTGTACGTCACCGGAAAGAACACCGCCCTGAATGGCGGCACCAACGGCCACTACTTCGTCGGGGTTAACACCCTTGTTGGGCTTCTTACCGAAGAATTCCTCAACGGCCTGCTGGATACGGGGGATACGGGTGGAGCCACCTACGAGAATTACTTCGTCGATTTCTGCTTTGTCCAGTCCGGCATCCTTCAGTGCCTCAGCACATGGCTTGAGGGTACGCTGCACGAGCTCATCAGCAAGTTGCTCGAACTTAGCGCGGCTGATCTTTACTACGAGGTGCTTGGGCACACCGTCAACGGCCGTGATGTAGGGAAGGTTAACTTCCGTCTCCTGGCTGCTGGAGAGCTCAATCTTGGCTTTCTCGGCGGCTTCTTTGAGCCGCTGCAGGGCCATGGGGTCTTTAGTAAGGTCAATGTTCTCCTGCTTTTTGAAAGCATCGGCCAGAAAGTCGATCAGTACGCGGTCGAAGTCGTCACCACCCAGGTGAGTATCACCGTTGGTAGACTTAACTTCGAATACGCCGTCGCCCAGGTCGAGGATAGAGATATCGAAAGTACCGCCACCGAGGTCATATACGGCGATGGTCATGTCCTTGCTGCGCTTGTCCAGGCCGTACGCCAGTGCTGCTGCAGTAGGCTCGTTGATGATGCGGCGGACTTTGAGGCCAGCCACTTCGCCGGCTTCCTTGGTTGCCTGCCGCTGTGAGTCGTTAAAGTAAGCAGGAACCGTCACGACGGCTTCGGTTACTTCAGTGCCGAGGAAATCTTCGGCCGTCTTCTTCATTTTCTGAAGGACCATGGCGGAAATTTCCTGAGGCGTGTACTGCCGGCCGTCGATCTCGACTTTGGCCAGGCCATTGTCTCCCTTCACTACTTTATAGGCAGCACGACCTACGTCGTTTTTAGCTTCGTCAAAACGCATCCCCATAAATCGCTTAATGGAGGCTACGGTACGCGTCGGGTTAGTGATCGCCTGTCGCTTGGCTGGCTCGCCGATTTTACGCTCGCCGCCGTCCAGGAATGCTACGATAGAAGGCGTCGTGTTGCGGCCTTCTTCGTTATAGATCACGGTGGGCTCATTGCCCTCCATCACCGCCACGCAAGAGTTGGTTGTACCGAGGTCGATACCAATAATCTTACTCATGTGTCAGTATATTTTAATGGTTGTAAGTTGAAATTGTCAACTCACTTAAGCAATTGGTGTGCCAGAAGATTTCGTTGGCGGCGAGGTGTCTTTTGGTCAGTCCTTATGAAAATGTGTAGCGAATTATGGCAGATGGATTGGCTGAAAAGGACAAAATGGCAGGGAGGTGTCGCCGTTGCTGGCCGAAGTAGCCTCCGGCGACAAGGGGTGCACAGTGGCCTCCGGCCACCGCACCTCTAACACTCGTTGCCGGAGGCAACTTCGGACAGGGTCGACACCCTTCTCCTTTAACTTTCCATTGCAGTTCTGCTGAGCGAAGTCGAAGTACCTGCGTATGCGGCCAAAAACCTACCGGAAGCCCAGGTCCCTGGTGTAACTACCGCTCACGAGGCTATCGCGACTGTTGCCGTCAAAGTCGATACTGGTCTTAAGGCTGCTCGTATTGCTGGTAATGATACCGATGCCACCGATGAGGTTGGTGTAGCGCGGCAGGCTCTGGGAGCTGGTGATGCCGGCATTGGCGTTCTCAAGGTTACGGCGGTCGAGCACCTCCTGCCCCGCCGCAGATACGCGCACGTCGAAGTCAACAAAGCGTCGCACCACCTCGTCGTTTTGCTCAAGGTTGTTACCTAGAAAAGCATAAAACGCTTCGGGCTCCACTTCAAAGCGGACCAGATTTCCACTTTCCTGATCGCCCGTTGGCACGTAACCGCTGGCCAGCGTCCATTCAAGGGCGATGTCCCGGTTGCGGGAAGCATCGGAGGGGTACAACTCCCGGATGTTAAAGATGATGCGCACGTCATAGATTCTTGCGTTATCTCCTTTCGTCCAACTCATGATCAGAGGGCGCCGGTAGTCATCCACCCGGACGATGTCACCGGGGCGATTCACTTCAATTTCCTGCAGTAAAACCGTTTCCGCTACGGCGTCTTCCTGGCCGGGGCGCTGAACGGTGAGCCTGACCTCATTGCCCGCGCTAAGACCAAATTCACTGTCGCGAAAAGTATAAAGGATATTGGGCGAGGTGGCAAAAACACCATCTTCCCGATCCAGGCCAAACTGTTCGGCGTTGACCCGCTCCAGCTCTACGTCTTCCAGCGTCGCCAGGTTTTGCAAAATAACGGTCGCGTCGTTGTCTCCATAGTAGATGGAATCAGCGATGGCGGCGTTCGTGTTAGCGTTTCCACCTGATTCCAGAAAGGCTTTCTGCACCCGTACAAAGTGGCGGTCGTCATCAGCGTTCAGAAAGGCAAAAGCCACGGGGATGTCCTGATAGTCTCCTTCAAGGCTGAAGTCGTCCCGGCAGGAAAGAACAGAAAGTGTCAATAAAACAAGAACAGAAAAACGAAGCATCATGCTGGCGATATCTTTTGGGAGGGCAAAGATAATTGGCGGGCGGCAGGAAAAGGGTTCTAATTTGGGAATTGCTGGGTGGAGGACGAAATGGGACGGGTTGCAGAGTTGCAGGTTGCAGGTTGCAGAGTTACAGGTTGCAGAATGTCCGTGCCTGAAATAGCTTGACACAAAAAATCAAGCTTACATGTCACCAAAAAATGAAAACCCAAGCGTCGTGAA
>ENA-ORXT01002266-ORXT01002266.1-marine-metagenome-genome-assembly--contig:-NODE-2266-length-23392-cov-4.586189_pt1 | contig 23392 bp, 8 predicted proteins | sample MGYA00237868_ERZ511482 | MGnify/ENA metagenome assembly ERZ511482
AAGGATTGGAGGGTGACGGGGAGGACGGTAGCGTTTACTTCCGCGCAGAGACTTCCTCCTGGCTGAATTGATAATCCACCCGCCGCGAAAGTAAGATCACCCGGCAGCACGAAAAATTCATTTGCGCTACCGTCGAAAATAAGCCCCGTCAGAACTTCATCGTCGTTAGCGCCGAACAGAGTGGGACAACTGGCATCGTCATTTGGCGGCACACCGAACACTCCGAAATTAACCAACGAAATTTCGCCTGCTCCTTCACAAAATCCGTCATTCAAAGCAACTGTTCCAGTTCCGACTACGAAGCCGTCACTGTCAAACAAGGCCACGAAATCCTCACCCGGAACCAGGTTCTCTCCGTTGATCGTTAGCCTTGCTTGGATGGGTTGTGAGTTTCGCCCATCACCAGGACACTCCATGTCAAACAAATCGGGCTGCGCGCGAGCACCAAAAGAGAAGAACAGGATACCGACAAGGGTTGTAAGAACGATTCGTATGAAATAAGTAGCGTTAAGCATTATTGGGTAGTTTATTATTTTGAAGTAAAAGTTTAAAACCGCGCCCGCAACTCCGAAGAGCTACGGGCGCGGTAGTTCGAATCAATTAGCGCTTAATGAGGCGCTCAGTAAGGTCAGCGTCGATCTGACCGTCACGAATAACGAGGATGTGGTACATCCCAGCGGGTAACTGGCCAAGGCCGTCCCACTCGATGGTGGTAGTGCCAGCGGCAACTTTCTGACGAGGCAGCAGCGTACGGACAGCGCGCCCGGTAGCGTCTACGGCTTCCACGGAGAGGTCAGCGGAGTTCGTCAGTTGCAGTACGATACTCGTCCGCTCAAAGGCGGGGTTAGGCTGAACGCTGAGCGTCAGCTCATCGGTGGCCAAAGCATCGCTGAAGTCGAGTTCGAGTTCGGTACCATTGAATTGACCCTGGAAGAAGACACCGGCGTCGATCACCCGGCCGCGGTAGCGGAAGGAAAGTCGTGCACCCGGCTCAATGACTCCGGTCGTAATGCCGTCTTCACCTGCTACCTTACCGTATAGCGGGGTAGCCTGGAAAAGGCCGGAAGCGTCAGGGTTGAGTTGACCAACAACGCGGCCATCTTCATCGAGAACATCAATTGACTCTCCATTTCGGTAATCAGTACCGGCAACGGTTCCGTAGAGGAATTCATAGTCCTCCGAAAACCGATCCTGGTCAGTATCACCAGAGGTACCAAGCCCACTGGCCGCAGCACGGTGGAGCACTAGGTAGCCTACGCCATTGAAGGTCTGTTGCATGCTGTTGAACGGGCCAAACCCGGGGAAATAAGACTGTACGCTGGGGGTAACATTATTACCAAACGTACGGGCCAAAACGAATTCATCATTCGTCTCGAAATCACCCCAGTAATCGGAAGCCATCATCGGTCCTTCCGGAACAAAGGCCAGATAGTTTATGCCCATACCCATGGGACGAACGAAGTCCTCATCGATCGGCTCACCGGTTACGGTCAGCGTAGCGTCGTTGTTCATAATGACTACGTAGCCGAATCCAGGTTCAGCGGTCTGTAGTGAGTTGAACGGACCGGCACCCGGCTGGTAGAAACTGGCGGAACCATCATTAACCGTCGTAACGCGGCGCAGGCCGGATACGCCGCTGAAGATAGCGTCGAGTCGGTTATCGGTAGGAGCTACGTCTAAACTAATGAAGTTAATGCCCTCACTCAATTCAATGACATCGGTCTCTAGATTTGAGTTGATGGTTACTTCAGCAGTAGCCACAACCGGACCGGAACAGCCTAACACCGTCAGAGTAACGGTATAGGTTTCCATGGCGTCAGGGTCATCGGGCGTGTAAGTGTAGCTGGGATTCTGCTCGTTGCTCGTTCCTTCTTCGTCACCGAAGTCCCAGATGTAGGCTTCTATTCCGCCGGAGGCAAGTTCCGTGAAGTTGAAGACCAGTGCATTGTCCTCATCCTGTACGGCGGCGAAATCAGCGGTCGTACCCGTGACAACCAATACTTCCAAAGTGCTGGTCGCGGAACAACCGGCGGCGGAAGTTTCCGTAACGGTCAACTCAAAAGGACCGGAGCCCTGGCTGGTGTTGAAGGTTATAGAAACGTTATCTCCCGAATGATTGTCGTTCGTGAACGTGCCGGCCGCAGGATTGCTTAAGGCCCACGTGTAAGTGCTGCCGTCGGTACCTTCAATGGAGTAGAAGTTCGGAGCTCCCGTACAGGGGTCCTCGAAACCATCGATTTCAATCACCTCCGGCGTCTCCCCAACACTCACCGTCCGGTTACCCGTAGCGATACAGCCGGTTTCGGTACTCGTTGCGGTTACCTGGATAACGGCGGTGCCGCTACCGCTGGTAGCGTCAACCATTACCTCACCACCGGCGGCGGAGGGTGTCAGGTCATCATCGGTCATCACGAGGTCACCCGTGGTGCTCAATACTTCGTACTCGAAGGTGAATACGCCGGAACCGTCTTCGGTGTTAGCCACCAGGGTGATCGGCATACCGGAACAAATGGCGGAGCCATCGTCGGTCAGATCAAGGGATACATCGGCTTCTTCCACCACGATGACGCGGAGGGTAAAGGACGTTGGCGCACACTCCCCGTTAGCTACAACGATGTCGTAGTCGATGGCGAGGTTAGCCGTACCCTGGTTGATAACGGAGTCACGGATGATCGCGTCGTCGTCAGTAGAGCCGGGGTTACCGAAGCCACAGTCACCAAAGGTGTACGTCTGACGGCCTTGCGTACCCAGGTTGAGCGGGCAGAAGAAGATCTCACGACCGGGCTGACCGCTGAGGTCGGGCTGGTTCATGTTGAAGACGCGCAGCACGTCAACGAAGAGGGAGCGGCGCTGGATGCTGACCACTTCACCTACGCCAGCGTTTGCCAGCAACTCGTTTACTACGTCGATCTCGATCAGGGAGTTGGAGCATACTTCGATCTCCAGCTCGTCAACGGCCACGGGCTCGGGCAGGATAGTAACCACGATGTCAACGGCTTCACCCTCACAGCCTTCACCGGAAGTAGCCTGTACGGTGTAGGTTACCGTGACTGTACCGTCAGTCGTGTTGGTAAACACGTCGGCGGCCAGGAGGTCGGCATCGGCGGGGTCGTCGTTCGCTACTACGTTGTCCACGCCGGCAACGAAGTCATCGCCCAGGGGCGTGCTGTACTCGATGTCGGTTACCACGAAGGTTTCGGCATCGGGGGCATCTCCGTCGTCGGGGTTGTTGCTGAGCGCAACCGTGATACCAACTGCGTCACCGCTACAAACCTCGGCGGTTTGTTCGTCCGCGATGACGGGTTCGGGCTGTACGGTAACGGTAAGGTCAAAATCATTGCCTCGGCACCCTTCGGCACTCGTAGGCGTTACCCGGTAGATTACGGTGATATCGTCTTCACCCGTGTTGGTAAACGCGTCGGTGATCGTGTTACCGCTACCGTCGTTGAGTTCGTCCTCGTCGGCATCGTCACTGGATACGGTGTACGTGTAAGTTGTACCGTCCAGGTCATTAAACAACGCATCGTCCAGCGATACGGCAAGGTCTACCCCGCTGCATACATCCACCATAAGCGGACCGGCCTTCGGTGTAGGATTGACGGTAATGTTGATGGTCAGGGTCTCGCCGAAGCACTCGTCTTCGTCCAGGCTAAAGCCACCTTCGTTGTTAATGTCGTTCTCGATGTAAGGCTGTACGGTGATCGTCGCCGTAAGCGCGTCATCGCTGACGTTAGCGAACACCCGGTTTCCGAAGAAGCCGCCGAAGCCCGTCGCGGTCGTTCCGAATGCTGCATCAGCGGTCGGGAAGAAACCACTTGGGTCGACAACCGTCACGTCGAGGGCGTAAGCACCATCGAAGGGCGTGTTCGTGTTCTGAATAGCCGCCGCCAGGTCGAGCATCTGGTTCGCACAGATCGTGAGGTCCAGCGTGCCGTTGGTCGTTACGGTTCCGGCGTCGTCACCCGTCGCGGTTACTACTACAACGGGTACTTCCTCGACTTCTACTTCCGCTTCGTCGAGCCCTTCCTCACCGGAAGTGCTGCAACCAGTATCGTCGTTCGTTACGGAAAGCAGCACAAACTCGGTAGTGGTTTCCAGGGATCGGTCGCTGATGAGCGTCGCTACGCCATTGGTAACGGTAACGGTGATCGGGTCGTTTTCTCCTTCGATCACGAAAGTGTAGTCACCATCGGCGCTAAGTTCTCCGTCTCCGTCCAGGGAAGTAAGGGTAGCGATCAGGCTGACCTCTTCACCGAAGCAGATCGGGCCGGCGGGCTCGATGCTCAGGGTTGCGGTCGGGTTCTCGTCGACGGTTACGTCAAAGGTCTCCTCGTCTTCCTCGAACATCAGCATGCAGTCGCGGCTCTGATTATCCAGCTCGGTGGTCAGCATTACCATGTTTACGTCGATGGCGGCCGTGCCGGGGGCGGTAGCCTCACCGGTAACGGTAGCCGTGCCGCCGGTCAGTACGATGGAAGACGTGCCGTCGTCGTGGTTGGTTACACCCGGAGCCGCGGATAAGTCGACGTTGTCACTTACGTTGAAGGTTACTACGGCACCATCGGAGCCGGTCAGGCTGAACAAGACGGGCTCACCTACGCAAACCTCATCGGAGCTACCACTTTCGTCGATGTCGAACTCGACGGCTGGGAGAATAGTAATGTCGAGAGTAATCGTACCACCGGAACACTCTTCCCCGGAAAGTCCTGGAGTATTAGTGTCCTCTTCAAAGTAGGGCGTAAACTCTAACGTGATGTTGATGGGTTCACCGGTCGTGTTCTTCATGGTGCCCGCGCAAACAAGACTGGTGTAAGGAACCGAGTAAGTTCCCGCACCCACCGGCAGACCGAGTAAGCCCGCCTCATTTTCAGTAACGTTGATTTCTACGTACAATGGGTTATTGGTACCGGGGTCGGACGTCAACGTAGTAGTACCGAAGTCCACCTCGATGGTGGCCATGTTACAGGCTACGGCGATCAGGTTCCTGCGAGGACCTTCGCTGCTGAGTACCCGTGGCGTACCGACCGTACCCTCGATGTCAGTCGTCAGGACGGGCACTTCTTCGATAATTACGGTGGTCGTGATGGATTCTTCCAGCGTGTTCACGCAGCTTACGTCCGTACCGACACCGTCGGTGATGGAAGTGATGCTGTAATCGCCGGGAACATCGGCGGTAAAGAAGCTTGTTCCGCTATCCACGTCTTCGAAGGTCATGGTGCCGGCACCTCCTTCGAAAGCACCATCGGGGCCTTTGACTACCAGGGTGTAGCTGGCCTGCTCCGGTGTAGTGGCCGTAAACGTCAGTTCCACTTCTCCATCGTTGCAAACCGGGCCGTTATTGGTCAGAGTACCGGTCGGGAGAGGGCGGATGGTCAGGATGGCGGGGTCACCTACTACCTCACCCGCACAGGTCAGATCAGGCTCATCGCCGTCGAATTCGTAAGTGATCGATACGCTGGTCAGGGTGATGGTCACCTCGGTATCAACGAGGCCATCGTTTTCTACCGGGAGGGTTACCTCCGCCTCGCCGTCGTCACCGAGGTTAACGGAAACGGCATCCGCGTCACCAATCTGATAGGTGACATCAGCATCCTCCGTACCCTTGATGATCGCGGAGGCAGAGCCGTTAGCGCAAACCGTAGCGGGGTCGATTTCGACCGAAGCGGTCGGTGCGGGGCTTACGTCAACGGTTACGGAAGGCTCTTCACCTTCGTTAAAGTTGAAGGAGCATTCGGGGTCATCGCTCAGGGTGGTGATTCCCAGAATATAGAAGGTGGTCGTTTCATGCAAACCACCGACGGTGGTGATGCAACCTTCGCCGTTTTCGTCCAGCTTTACGTCACTGATGATACCGCTGAACTGGCCGCGCTCCACGGAAACCGTGGTATTTGGCGAACCGGTTACGCATATCTCAGCATTATCGCCTTCGCAGACGCGGGTGGGCGCGCTGGAGAAATCGGCGAAGAGCTGGGGAAGCACGTCAAAGACGATGTCTACTTCCTGCCCTGGGCATGGCTGACAGACGGGCGCGACGGACCAGTTAGAGATAATCGCACTTGCCAGTCTGGTTTGACCTCCGTTGAAGACGTTGTCCCGTACTAGTATCGTGAGCGTCTCTCCGGCCATTACCGTGCCACTGAGGCTACCTGACTCATTACGCGCAATGGTTCTTAAAATTACTTCTCCTTCAAAAGTAATAATGAACAAATCGACCCTTCCGTTAAAAAACAAATTGAAAAGCGAATTATCACGTAGACGAATCTGGTAGTCGAGTTCTACGAGCGACATCTCCGTGAAGGTGACGCTTGCTTGCGCGAAATCAAACCCATCATCATCACCACTATTTCCATCAATCCCGTCGTTTTCGGAATCCGGAAGTTCAAGTGTAAGGGTGGATGCGTTAAAGTCGGTCGTACCACCGTCGGAGGTGGTAAGGGTCCAGCTTTCAGCGTCCGGAGCGTAATCAGCGACGAAGCCCTCAACTGGAACACCAAAGCCGTCGACGCAATCCTGGATTCCGGCCGGGTTGTCGGGTTCGGTTTCGTAAAACGGAACGATAGTGATGTTAACGCCGTTGTCAAGATCAGAATTAGGATCATCGTTGTCAAATACCGTCGGTAATCCGATGGCCTCGTTCAGGTCCGTGTTGGCGGGTACGAGCAGTACTTCACCCGCAGCGAAGTCACCGAAGGCCTCGTTAAAGGTCACTTCGAAGAACAATGGGTTACCGTCTTCTTCACCGATGGGCGTGCTGGCGGCTGGGTTGAAGGTGGCGATCAGGTTGAGCTCATCTCCAGAACAAATCACGGCCGGGTAGTCAGCAACCGTTACCACGGGAACGGGGTTAACGATCACTTCCCGCGTAAAGATAACGTCGTCGATGATGTCAGTACAGCCCGTACCGAGATTGACGATACTAATCAGCTCGAAGGAAGTACTGGTACTGAGCGTAACGCCGTCGAGATCAAGAATATCTCCGTTGTCAACCGTAAAGTCGAATACTTCACCGGTAGCCATATTACGTACCTGAATGGCAAAAGGACCATCTTGGTCACCATCACTGGTGACGTTAAATTGAAGTACGGGAGCTTCGGTGTCGGCGCAAAGTACGCGGTTAGAGACCAGGGCACCCAGGGGCGCTTCATTCACCGTCAGCTCAAACTCGCTATCGCTCGTACCATCACAGGTGAAATCATCCCCGTTCTGGTCATCGACGGTAACGGAGATGCCGGTGATACCGATGACTAAGTCAGCAGCGGCGTTCATAACGGTGACGGATCCTTCACCGGCGTCGTCAAGCGTAACCGGACCGAGCGTCGCGGGCGTCAGGCTAACCACCGCGCCGGGCGTACCCGTAAGTGCGATCACGGGGCTATCCCCTTCGCAGACGGTTTCGCCGTTGTCGACGAATTCCGCTTCGGGGGTAGGCGTTACGTCAACGTCGAATTCGAAGTTGATGGTTGACGTACATCCTTCTACCGTTTCTACGCCTAGAATGATGATATCCAGGTCAGCGAACACCAAGAAACCCGGGATGTCAACAACAGCCGTTCCGCCCCCATCGAAGGTGAAATTTCCAATGACACTAACGTCACCACCATCCTCGTTACGGATCGAGGTAGTAAAGCTGGCATCAGGCGGGCCGGTAAAGGTGACACTTGAGTCTTCACCTTCACAGAGTTGACTGGCACCACCCAGCGTCACCATCGGCATCGTGCGTACGGTGACGGAGCAGGAAACCGGCGCGCTGGCGCAAGAGCCATCAAGCACGGCATCGACACCTACTTCGGTCTCGAAGTAGAAAGGCGTGGTGGAAATAGAGATCGTCTGATCGAAGCCGGACATGTTCTCGCCGGTACCGGTGATGTCTACCCCGGCGTCAGTAGCCAAAAATATTTCCGGATCGCTGACCACATCTTCAAACTGGTTACTAACCGGGTTGAAGGTGGTCGTAGTGGTAACCACCGAGTAGTACAGATCGGAACCGATTGCCGATTCCAGCGGACTCCCGGCGTTCAGCGTAAAGGTGTACGACTCTCCGCTACAGATGGGTTCCACCGGCGCGTCGCAGCCGACGATGGGCTTGTCTTCCACCTCGATGGTGACGATTTCGGTAGTTTCGTCGATGTCGGTATCGCACATCAGTCCGCCGAGGTTCTCGACGCTAGTGATGGCTACGGTGTAGGTGCCCGGAGATACCGTGCTACCCGCTCCTGAGAGCAGATCGGCAACATCCTCTAAGCTCAATTCGAGCGTACTTTCGCCACTTCCTGTGGCAACCGTCGTGGATACGGCACTGGCCGCGGCCCCGGTAAAGGTCACCTCAATATCAAAGGTGTAACCGGCTTCCGCACCTTCGCTACCGGTAAGGGTAACGGTGGCTTCGTCGCCGTCGCAAAGATCGGCGTCATTAACGGAGACGGAAGCATCGGGGCGCGCCTCTACGTCGACCATGGCCATCAGGCCGAGGGTAACGGAGCAATCCGCTACGTCTCCCTGAAAACTAACGATCGGGAATTGGTTCATGCCGGCCGGCAGGGCAGCGGTGGTAAACGTTCCCTGGAAGACGCCAGTAGAGACTTCGTCAACGTCGACTGTTCTTACCTGACCACCCTGACCGATGGTCAGCCCGGCCGTACCGGGCTCACTGGCCGTGATGATGATGACAACCATCTCCCCTTCGCAAACGGGGTCGATCGGCGCAACGGATACGGTCGGGGCGGGGCGAACGGTTACGTCAACGGTCAGGGCGTTGCCCTGGCAGTCTTCGTCGTCGGTGGCATCGTACACACCGTTCCCGTTGTTGTCCATAAAGGGCGTAAGGGTAATGGTGAAGGAGCTGTTACCCGCTTGGTTATTGGGGATGTCGAGCACCTGATTGACGTCGAACTGGTTGTCCGTGAAATTGTAGATACCGGAGCTGACGCTGGACAGTACGCCGGCATCGCCGGTGATTTGCACGTCGACGAGTGCTTCGGAACCGACGATGGTCGGGGAGGCGTTGTCACCAACGGGGGCGGTAACGTCGAGCGTAAAGGTCTCTTCGTCACAGAAAGTCACGCTGGCGGAAGGATTTTCATCCCCCTCGTCGTCCGCACTGTAATCGCTCAGGGTAATGGTTCCGTCGCCGGTGTCGCCACCGTTGATGTCAACCACGAGGAAAGACTCTTTTTGAATCTCGAAAGTGAAGGAAGCGTTCGGCATGTCGTTAAGACACTCGGCCGTTGTGGGGTCGTTATCGTCGCTGGGAACGAAACTTGAACCGTTAACTACGTAGGTCATTTCGGCACCTGACAACGGGGTATTTTGCTGAAGTGTACCATTACTGAAGCCGTTAATGTCCAGCTGCCCCGTAAAGGAAGCGGTACCCGTGGGGTTATTGAACTCGTCTAAATCCGCGATAAATGCTCGATTAACAAGGTTCGTAATTTCTACTACTTCGTTGTCAGCAAGCTCTGTAATAGTAAAGTTGTAATTACCGGCGGGCCCGTTTGTCGTCAGCACGAAGGGTATAGTGGATGGACCTCCGTTAGCGATATTACAGATAACGTCATCATCTTCATTACCCAATTTAGCACTAAGCGTCGGCAGTGGAATAATGGTCACCTGCAGCGGTTTGGAGAAGGTTGCCGGACAAGGAGAACCGGCGGTAAAACTGGCACCAGTCAAGACTATGTTTACCGTCTCGGCACCAGGGTACTGAGTCGCGTCGAAAGCGATCGTCGTTAGCTGATCGGCATCCAGGACCAAATCGGGAGACTGTGGCACGCCGTTGATCTGGTAGGTGATAGTAGTAAATGCCGTACCGGTGATGTTGATGTTGAAGTTGGTATCGTCAGCGCAAACCTCGAGCAGTTGATCAGCGCCGAGGCTGGCCGTAGGGGGGTCACGCGGCTCAATCGTAAAGACGACTTCCGTTACCGGGCCGGGGCACTCTCCGCTCGGAGCGGGGGTACCGGCAAAAGTCCGATCATAAAAGGCAAACACTTCGAGCGTAGCCTTGATGGTATCACAGGTCATGTTAACCAGTGTAACGTCGTTGAACGCCAGTTCGAACGTTTCCTGTGTGTAAATACCCGCGTCGGGCAGACCGCTCATGCCGATCATGCCGACAACGCCAGTGTAGCTGACATCGTACTTGCGGATGTCCTGGAACTGCTGACCGTTATCATCAACGATGTCCTCGTCGATCACTATGTCAAGCACGGAGCCGTTTTGAGCCGTAATGGTGTTGCCCGTACCGAGCGCGTCATCGAGTACGACGGTTTCGGGGTTATCGTCATCGTCGATCGTCGCGTCGAGGGGCGTATCCTGAAACGGGTCGAAAAAGACGGTAACGACTTCTTCTTCCGTCACGCCGGAGCAGGGCCCCGCGTTGGTGGTGCCGGAAAGCTTCAACTTGACTTCCGTTACGCCATCGGCGGGCTTGAAAGTCACGTCGGGAAAGCCGGTAATACCGTTAGTAGAGTTATTGAAGTTAACGTTACTTACCGTAGCACCGGTTGTACCGTTAAAGGAGAACTCACCGGAACCGCTTACGATCGACCAGGTTACCACAGGCGTACCGAGGTTGGGGTCGTTTCCGACTTCGTCGTACGAAAGGTAGCCACCATCGAGGGTAGCGGATTCGCCTTCACAGAAGGTAATGTTGCTGCCGGCGTTGAAGGTGTCGAAGCAGTTAACCTGCGCAAAGCCGGCACCCGAAAGCCCCAGTAGCAGCAAGAGGGTGAGGAACGTCGTCGTAGCTCCGCCACGCCCGCCCGAGGGCAAGCCGGACGAACGCTGCGCGCGCTCCGTGAAATAGGTTATAAGTTTTGACATGACATTCAAGTATTTAAATATGGAAAGAGATGTGTTGAAATAAATCAGGACGCCGTAGCGGGACGGGGCAACCGGGGCACGTTTGAAACTAAAAAGGTCATGATGGGGAAAAACGCTTCCGTAGCGCACGGGGAAAACCGTAGCGCGCCGTGAAGGCCGAACCTCAAAAACCTGATCTGATATGACTGTGTCGTGTGTTGTTGTTAATCCACATATAAGCACCTGTTAATCTTAGTCGCGCGGAGAACCGGTAAGACCAGGCATAAGGGTGCCGGTCGCGCCGCAAGCACGTTGAGTTAAATTCGGTAAGATTGTTTATCGCTCTCGAGGGTATACCCGGTGCGTGACGAACACTTGGTGCGCGTCAATACCAGATAGGGTATCGAGTCGAAGAGAGGTAAGAGGAAAAACGAAATGAAGTAGTTGGCGCGGGATCCGTGACAATCCTATTCGCCAAATGTATGTGTGTCAGTGTGTCAATATAATCCGTGACTAAAAAAAGCCGTCTCAAAAATTATCAATGATCAGTGCAGCATTTGGAAGTAGAAAATGGATGCTTTATCATTAATGTAGTCGCAAGGTAAGCAAATCAAACTTAATTGTGCAAGCGACTCCTGAATATTTTTGTTAGACCAGGTAAATCTACGTGTCGACCGTAATTAGCACTTTAAGCCACCGTACCATGGGTTTGAGCCACTAAATAGTAAAATCGAACCGAACATACGTTAGCTTAAAAGCGAGGGAGCCCCGCCGGTTTTCACCCTCTTTTTTACTAATTCGCCCACCCCGCCCCCGCCCAACTTTTTCGCACCCGCGCCCGCGCCCCGAATAGGGCATTCAGCGGAGATATAGTAGAATTCCGGGGTGAAACAGGACCATTCGGTAAAGAAAGAACTCCCCACCGTTGCCGGTGAGGAGTTCAAAAGTTGCCCGACGCTCCGTGGAGGCGGGGTTCATGGGATTAAAGCTTAATACTAAAAGCCACCACGCTTGCCGCCACCCGCGGGTGCGGCGTCTTCCCCGGCACCGGGCTCGGCGGTCAGGAATTCAACGCGGCGGTTGATGTAAGATTTATCTACGGGTACGATAGCGTTTTGCTCACCGCGGTACTGCAGGATGAGGTCGCCGCGGTTAATGCCGTGCTGGTTAACCAGGTGGTCTACCACCGCCTTGGCGCGACGGTAAGACAGTGCTTCATTGTCGGCGGCGTTACCGGTGCGGTCCGTGTAGCCGCGAATCACCATGCGCATGCCGGGATTTCCCTGGATAACGCGGGCGACGCTGGAAAGCGTACCGTAGTCACTGTACTTGACCGTAGACTGGCCGAGCGGGAAGTAGATCATGGGTAGATAAACCTCACCACGCTCGGTACGGACGGTAGTTGTCCCGGTTTGGTTGCGGGCGTTGTTGGCCGAGATCGAAGCGTCGATCATTTCCTGTACGCGGCTCTCGGTGATCGGCTTGTCGTCGCGGTTGGTCACCATCCCGCTAGCGTCGACCGTTTCGCCGGCGCGGGGCGGGAAGAAGGGCTCGAGGTCCTTGTAATCGGGTACGCCGTCCTTATCACTGTCGAGAACGCGGCCGCGGGTGTCGACGGGAACGCCGGCGGGGGTGTTGGCTTCCTGATCAACGGCGTCAACGACACCGTCACCGTCGGAATCCAGCGTGGCGGCGTCCACCTTACCGGCCACCCGGCTCAGCTCATCGCGGACGGGAGAGAAGGCATTCGTCCAGTACAGCGGCTCGCTCTTGGTGGAAGAATTGCCGATGTTGAAATTGAGGGTGAGGGAACCGACGTTCTGAATGTCACGGAAGTTTCCGGCGTTTACGTTGTACCCGTCGAGCAGATCGGCGCGCTTTCCGAAAGGCACGTAGGAATTGAATTCCACGCCGATGTTGATTCTGGGGCTGAGGCGGAAGGTGATACCGGCACCGGCCACGGCGTGAACGGTGAGTTCGGAGTCGATCTCAAGGTTCCGCTGGTGGTTATCGTCCCACGGCTGACCGATTTGCTGACGCTCCACCTCATTCAGGTGACCACCCGCGCCGAGGAGCACGTAGAAGTTGGTATTACGGGTATCTCCGTTGAAACGAAAATTATTAAGCGTCATCATTACGGCACCGGAACCGCTGATCCACTTGCTGTCAAATTGCTGAGCGCCATTTTCATCACGGCCGCGGCTGCCGCCGTAGAGGCCCTGTAAGCGAAGGGAAAACAAATGATCGAGGCTCTTGCGCAGGTGCAGACCCACGCCGTAGTCAGAGTCGGCTTCCACGTCGCCGGCAACCCACATGTAAGCGGGGCGGATGCCGAATTCGAGCATGGACCCCCGGGTGCCGCCCTCACGGATCACATTGCCGGGTTGCATGTTTTGCTTCTTCATGGCCTTCTTGTCCTTAATACTAAGGTCTTCGATGGTCATGTCGGTAGTAGTGGTTCCTGTATCGTCGGTGGCGGGTACGGGCGTACCCTGGGCCGTTACGCCGGCGGAAAAAGCCAGCAGGAGGCTGAGGAGGGAAAGTTGCAATACTTTCATAGATCGGTTGTGTAGATTAGTTTTTAAATCGGGATTAATGCCTGGGTTGGTTCTTCAGTTCCCACACGGCAAATAGAGCCGGTTAGTCAGGGAACGGTAGGTCTAAGCGAGAATACGGTATGTTTTTACTGATAAATGTGCGCTTTCCACGGTTCAAAGGTAGTAGTTGTTTCTGAAACGGTAGTACTTTTCGACTAAACGGATATAATTTTTTTTCGTATTAGTAAAAAACGCCATTTGTTTTCACCGTCGCTTGCCGCCGCTTCGGCTATCGTGAAGTACCTTGGCGGCCTCAGCATTTTGCCCATGTACGACCCCTGGTTAAAGCCCGCCCCCAAACCCGACGCCGCCCTCGCGGCCCATACTTTCGGTAAGCACCTGCGCCCACGCGCCCGTAAGATCGCCGTTGCGCTTATCGGCTTAGACGAAGCGGTAGCGGGAAAGACGCGCGCTCACCTCTACGCCACCAGTTGGGCTTTCGGCAAATTGGTGGTGCGTGACCTGGGCAACCTGCGTAAGATAACGCCCGACTTCGTCATTCCGCTGCTTCGGGAGCTCCACGCGGCGGGCATTACGCCAATATTGTTGGGCGGCGATCAGGCGGCCTTCGCGGCGCAGTACCTGGCCTTCGCGGAAATCAATCGCCAGATCAGTCTGCTCAGCATTGACCGGACGATCAAACTCAACCCCGTCGGTAACGGTAACCTGCCGCTGGACAACGCCGTGCATAGTAAGGGTCGGCAGCGGTACCACCTCTCCCATCTCGGTGGGCAGCAACACCTGATCGACCCCGTCATTTTCGACGTGTTCAACGCCCAGGCCTACGAAGCCGTTAGCCTCGGCCCGGCGCGCGGCAACCTTGCCGCCCTGGAGCCCCTGCTGCGCGACGCCGACCTGGCGGGCCTTGACATCAGTGCCGTCAATTATAACGAGGCGCCCGCCCGCGCCGGCTTCCACCCCAGCGGCTTCACGCTGCAGGAGGCTTCCCAACTCGCTTACTACGCGGGCAACAGCGATAAACTTTCCTCCTTCGGGCTTTACGGCTTCGACCCCGCGGCCGGTACGGAGACGGAAGGCGAGATCACCGCCGCCGCTTACGCTCAACTCGTTTGGTATTTTCTGCAAGGCTTCAGTCGCCGGCAAGGTGATTTCCCCGTCAGCAGCAAGGGCATGCTCGAATACGTGGTGGATCTCGACGGCTTTGACCAGCTCACCTTCTGGCGCTCGCCCCGCAGCAACCGCTGGTGGGTGCAGGTGCCCGCCGAAAACCATAAAGGCGAAGAACGGCACCGCCTCGTACCCTGCACCTACGAGGACTACCTGGAGGCCAGCAACGAGCAGCGGCTACCGGAACGGTTGATGGCGGCGTTTCGGAGGTTTGGTTAGGCTTTTGGTCTATTGGTCTGTTGGTCTATTGGTCTGTTGGTCTGTTGGGGCTGCCGCGTGTGATAGGTGTTACAGGCGTGATAGGCGTGATAGGCGTGATAGACAAAAAATCACGTCTGCCATACTTACGACGGCGGCACTACATTACTACCGGACTACAAGACTACATTACTGGCTCAGGTTCGGGCGCGGACGCGGGAATGCAAAGGAAAGAGCGGGAGCGTCATTGGCCACGCCCGCGGATTATCTCCCCTCCAACGTACCAAGAAACCACAAAACCAACAGACCGATAAGCCAACCTACCTCCTCGTCGTCCACGCCGGTACCACCGTCACCAGGATCGGCTGCTCGCCCGTCTCATCGACCACCTCCACCTCGATGGAAATTTCGCCCTTCGGTTCGGTCTTGATTTGCGCCAGTTGCGTCTCCGTCAACCGGGCAATGGCGCGAATCCCGCCGCTGGAGCGACGAACGAACCGGGCGTCGATGCTTTTCACCAGCGGCAACCGCTCTTCCGGCAGACTCAGCCCCATCATCGTTACGGCCACCGATTCGGCCACCGTGATCATCACCCCCGCGTGTACCTGGCCGAGGTGATTACGCAGCCCCGCCTCGTTCGGTACGCGGGCGATCCACTCCCGTTCCTCCACTTTCTCGAAGGTTATTTGCGCCGTTTCCAAAAAAGGTACGGCCATACGCAGTGCCATATTGGTGGCGGACATCCGCATCTCGGCGGGCATTTCGGCGATCTGGGCGAAAGCGGTTTGGAGTTGGTTCGGCATGGTTGGAGGTGTTGGAGCTGTTGGTCTATTGGTCTGTTGGTCTATTGGTCTGTTGGTCTATTGGTCTATTGGTCTATTGGTCTGTTGGTCTGTTGGTCTGTTGGAGCTATTGGTCTGTTGGCAAAATAATGGCTATCACGGTTCGCCTTATTAAAGTGCCGGCTCATATCTCCTTACTCCCCAAAAGAGAGAGGCCGGGCGAAAGAGACTTGACACACCGCCAACGTCTCCCCGGAAGAGAGCAATAAACGTCATCCTTAACAGCTTGCCCTATCTTCTTCTCTTGATGCCCAGTACCCCCAGTAAGCCCCGCGTGAACTCCCGCGCGATCGTCCGCCCGATCTGGCGGGTGGCGGTGCTGTTGAGAACCTTGTCGAACGTAGATTTTTCGGCGCGGCGCGAACGGGAGCCACCGGAGGAGGAACGGGCCTTCTCCCGCTGCTTTTCCATTTCGGCTTTGTGCTCCACCTGTTCGGCGGCCTGCATTTTCTTCTCCAGCATTTCGTAGGCGCTTTCCCGGTCGATGTCCTCGTTGTACTTGCGCACCAGCGGGCTGCGGGAGACGATGTCTTCGATCTCAGACTTGGTCAGCACGTCCATCCGGCTTTCGGGAGCGCGCAGCATGGTACGGGCCAGCGGCGTCGGGCGGCCCTTACGATCGAGGGCGGTAACGAGGGCCTCCCCCGTACCCAGTTCGGTCAGCACGGTGTCGACGTCGTAGAACTCCGTGATCGGGTAGTTCTCGCTGGCCAGCTTGATGGCTTTGCGGTCCTTGGCCGTGAAGGCGCGCAGGGCGTGTTGCACCTTGAGGCCCAGCTGCCCGAGGATGTCGCTGGGGATGTCCGCCGGGTTCTGGGTAACGAAAAACAGCCCGACGCCCTTGGAGCGGATGAGCTTGATGATGGCCTCCAGCTGATCGAGCAGCGCGTCGGTGGCTTCCTCGAAAACGAGGTGGGCCTCGTCGATGAAGATGACCAGTTTCGGCCGGTCCAGGTCCCCCTCTTCGGGGAAGGTGGCGTAGACTTCGGCCAGCATTTGCAGCATGAACGTGGAGAACAATTTGGGCTTGTCCTGCACGTCGGTCAGGCGCAGGATGGAGACGATGCCGCGGCCGCGCTCGTCAAACCGCGTCAGGTCTTCGACCTCAAAACTGGTTTCGCCGAAGAAGCGCTCGGCCCCCTGCGTTTCCAGTTCCACGATCCGGCGCATAATGGCTCCGGTGCTGGCCGTGCTGATGCGGCCGTAGTCGGCTTCCACTTCTTCCTTCCCCTCACCGGTGAGCCACTGGAGGATCTTGCGAAAGTCCTTCAGGTCCAGCAGCGGCAGTTTGTTTTCCTCCGCGTACTTAAAGGCAACGGCGACAATGCCCGACTGGGTGTCGTTGAGGTCCAGCATCTTGGAAAACAGCACCGGGCCGAATTCCACGACCGTCGCGCGGAGGCGCGCGCCGGGCTCATCGGAGAGCGTCAGCAGTTCCACCGGGCTGCCGCTCGCCTCGAACGGTATGCCGATGGCATCGTGCCGCTCGTCGATCTTGGCGTGGCCGCCGGCGGCTACGGCAATGCCGGAAAGGTCGCCCTTGATGTCCATCAGCAAACTCGGCACGCCCTCACGGCTGAGCTGCTCGGCAATGATCTGCAACGTCTTCGTCTTGCCCGTGCCCGTTGCGCCGGCGATGAGGCCGTGCCGGTTAAGCGTACCGAGCGGAATGCGAACGAGGGAGCCGGTCTGGGTTTCTTCACCCAGCATGGCACCGCCGAGCACGAAACTGGGGCCTTTAAAGGTGTAGCCTTCTTCGATGGCGGCGCGGAAATCTTCAGGAGTTGGCATATTTGGGGGATAAAAAGCGAGTAATAAAATGGCTGACGGGCAAGGTAAGAAATTTGATTTTGGGGGGGGAGGCCTCCCCCAGGGTAATCGCTTTAAGGCGGTCCGGACGCTCGAAGGACCAATTATACGATTCCGCGGCGATTACGCTACGCTTGATCGCCGCGGAATCGTATAATTGGACGCTTCGAGAACCTTACAATTGTAGCATAGGTCATAGCAATCGAAGCGTCGAATTTCGTTTTATTTGCCGGACGGAGCGAAGCGGAGTTCGGTGAGTAAAACGAAATTCGTCCTTCGGGCATCCGGTTTTACCAAAAGCGATTGCCCTGGGGCCTCCCCCAAAAACGATTACCTCACGTTATTCCACGAGCCGATCCGCTTATCGTATTTCTTTTTGCTGAACGGCCACAGGTCGGGGTTGCCCGTCGCCTCCAGTTCCGCTTCCTGGTCAGCGGGCATCAGCTCGGAGAAAAAGTCGATGCCGGTCCGGGCTTCCACCTCGTCAATACTCATGGCGTACTTCGGCAGCGGGTCGAAGCTGATTTCGTTGGGGATGATAAAGCCGATGCCCTTTTGCTCCGGCTCGTCGAGGTCGAGCAATACTTTATAGTAAGCGACGGGGATGGCGACGCGATTGGCCCGCCCGATGGTGCCTTTCGGGTCTTCGGTCATTACCGGGCCGGTGACCACGTAGAGGCGTTTGAAGCGGTTGGCCCAGTCGCGGGTCAGCTCTTCCAGTTCCCGCCAGACGCCCTGGTTGAACTGCCGGGCCTGCGGGCTGATGTTGGAGAGGTAGAAGGTTTCCCGCGCCTGATCGGCGTTCCAGGCAAAGTCGGCAAAGGGTGCCAGGTGGCCCCGGTCGTAACCGCTGCCCCGGTAGTCATTATCCACCGCCGAGCCGGTGCGGACGTTAGGGTCCGCGCGGAAATCACGCGGTCGCTTACTCCATTTTTGTTGCAGATTCTTGCGCTCCAGGATGTAAGCCACCCATTCGGCCTGCTCCCACTCCTCGTCGTAACTCAGCGAAAACCCCTCGTAGTCGACTCGCTGACCCCGGGTGCCGGTGGGGGCGAAGTAAGCCTCCCCGGCGTAATCCACCCGCTCGTCGACCGGCGCGCCGCCCTCGCCGCCCATGTAGTTGTTGAACATCCAGACGAGGCCCGCCAGGATGGCCCCGAAAATGCCGACTTTAGTAATCATACTGCCGGAGGCGGGGCTGCCCTGGGAGGCATGGTTTCTGCGTAATTTAGCCATAATGAGGTGCAAGGTAATGCGGGGGACGGTCTTGCGGCAAAATTTAATCGCTAAATTGTTTCACATTCTTGAATTAACCTCACAAACGTGTTTTGTACGGCGGGAGTGGGTGGTAGCACTCTCCGAGTGCGTAGCTCGCTACGCGAGTAAGTGGACGCACTCGGAGAGTGCCGGCACCCAGCCGTTACCCTTTACCCCAACCGCTTCATCCGGAACACCAGCGTATAGCCCTCCCGTTCGTCAATGCTCAGCTGCCCCTTCAGCCGCTCGGCGCGCATCCGCATATTGTCTTTGCCCTGCCCCGTCTTTTGGGCGCGGACGCTGGTGCGGAGCGAGTTGGCGGAGCCCGTCGGTGTCGCCGGCCGGCCGTTGTCGCGTATGAACAGCTCGAAGAACTGGGCGAACTGCTCCACCTCGATCTCCACCGTCGTGGCGTTGCTGTGGCGCGCGATGTTGTTGATCGCCTCTTTGTAGATGAAGTAAACGTCTTGCCGGATGTTGCCGGGCAGTTCCTTCGCCTCGTCGAAGCCGCTCGCCTTGAAATCATAGCGGATGTCGAGCGGCAGCAGCACCTCGTCGGCGTGCTCCTGCATTCGTTGCAGCAGGTTGCCGATGGTGTCGCGGCGGGAGTCGATGCTCCAGATCACGTCGGACATTTTAGACATCGCGCTGCGCCCGGCCTCGCCCACCGTGTGAAGGCGGGCTTTCAGCTTCTCGTCGTCCGTCTTGTTTTTCAGCAGCTCGGCCTGGAGGGTGATGCCCGCCAGCAGGCCCGATACCTCGTCGTGAATATCCGCGCTCAGCTGGGTCCGGAGTTGCTCGTTGCGCAGTTTTTCCTTGAGCTTCGCCTGCAGGATGAAGAGCAGCAGCCCCGCGAACATGGCCACCACCATGATCTGGAACCAAACCTTTTCGAAGGGGTACTGCCGCACCTTGATGGCCAGCGTCAGTTCCCGCTCACCGTAATTACCGTTGGCCCCCGCCCCCTGCAAACGCAGCAGGTAACTTCCCGCCGGCAGGTTGTTGAAGCGGATGGTACGCTCGTTGACCAGGTACACCCACTCATCGTTAAAGCCCTCCAGGCGGTAGCGGAACCGGCTGCTGCTGGGCAGCTGCCCGGCCGGCAGGGCAAAGGAAATGGCGATACTTTTCTCGGCGGCGTAGACCGTCACCTGGTACAAGTCGTCGAGGTTGTCGGTGATGGTACGATCGTCCGTCCGGCCGTAGATCACGACCTCGGTCAGCATCACGTCCGTACCCGCCCCGGCGGTGGAGAGGTCTTCGTCGCGGAAAGAAGTCATCCCCTTCACGCCGCCGAAATAGTAGCGCCCGCCGCGCCCGCGCAGGAAGGCGCGGGGCAGGAATTCGTCATTGCTCAACCCGTCCACCTCGTAATAGCGGCGCGCCGAGCCCGGCTCGCGGCCGACGGGCAGGTGGGTGATGCCATTCTGGGTACTGAGCCAGAAACCGCCGAGTGAATCGGGCAAGATGCCGTAAACGACGTTGCTGCTCAGCCCATCCCCCCGGCCGAACACCTCCCGCTGACCGCTCGCCCGTTCGTAGCGCACCAGGCCGGCATCGGTACCGAGCCACCAGTTGCCCCGCCCGTCTTCGTGTACGCAAAATACGGCCTCGCCCTCCCGTATGGCACCCGCGACCCCGCCCTCCTCTTCCGGTTCTCCGGCCATGATTTTGTAGTCCGTCAACACGCCCGAGAGCGGATCGAAGCCCAGCACTCCGCGCCGGTCGGTACTCATCAGCAATTCCCCGCCCGCCGTTTTGGTGAAGCCGTTAATGAGAAAGCCATCCACTTTGGTTACCGTCGAATCTTTTGTGACCACCTCCGTCACGCCTCCCGTTTCCGGGTCCAGGCGCAGCAAAATCCCCACCCGGCGCGGATCGGAAACGCCGACGTACACCGAGCCGTCATCGCACATCGTCAGGGCCGTCGGCGGGTTCGAGATCGGGTACTCCGTCGTTCGCCCGTTGGTGAGGTCGTAGTGAATCAGCACGCCCGTTTTGCTGCTGTTGAGGCCCCGGCCGGCCGCCCATAATGCGTTGCGGCCCACGTCGTAGATCAGATCCGCCGCCGCCCGGATGGGGATGGTATCGGGCGGGACGGAATCGCGGGTGATCATCAGCGTATCCAGGGTCGGGCCGTCCGGCGAAAAGGCGAATACCGTTCCGTTATCCTCCAGCGCGTAGATGTTGCCCGCGCCGTCTTCGGCCAGCCCTTTGATGCGGTTGTCGTTATCCTTGAGGTTGATCTTTTGCAGGTCGACGCGCACGGGGTTACGGTAACGTTGCACCACCCCCAAGCCTTCCCGGATGCCGAGGTATACCGTCTGCCGAAAGTCAAGGGCCGCCATCGCGGTGATTTCGCGGCCGGTGGGCAGACCTTCGTAAAAAGTCGAATTGCCGTCCGTATCCACCAGCAGGTATTCCACCGGTGAGCCGGCACCGAGGAAGTCTTCCGTACCGGGGGCCATCAGCTGCCCGCGCTCGTCCTTGTACAGCTGCGGGTAGCGCAGTTTTGAGTCCTCGGTCACCACGGGCACGGGGGAATACCCACCGCCCGGCATCCAGGTGAACAAGGGAATACCACCGCGAAAACTGAAGTACACGCGCCCGTCCGCCGCCTCGATGAAGGCGTAGAAGCGGCGGAGGTTCGCCTTCTCCTCAAAGAGCCGGCCCAGCAGCTCGCCGGTGGCGCTCAGGTGGCGAAAACCGTGCTCCTGATCGTAAAGTAGAAACTGGCCGTTGCCGTGGGCGAGCAGTTCGACGTGAGGCGTGAGGTAGGTCCAGACGTCCGCCGTGTCCTGGTATATTTTAGTGAAGGTTTTGGTTTCGTCCTCCTCGTTGGGCGTGTACTCGTACAGGATGGTGCCTTCCGCGCCGATGGTGACCACGAAGGTGCGGCCCAGCGAGTCGGTCGTGATCGCCCGGGGGTAGCCGAGCACGCCGGTGCTGGGGGCCAGTCGCACCTGCTCGGCGGTGAAGTTCCGCGGGTCGAAGCGGTCGAAGTAGCCGAAGAAATCCTGGAACGTCACGATGAACTTCCCCTCATTGTCGTTCGCCACCCGGCTGATGGCGGCGCGGCTCAGACCGGGGCCGGTAGCCGTCCGCGCGCCCACCCTCCGGAAGGTCTGCCCGTCGAAGCGGTTGAGCCCGTCCATGGTCGACACCCACAAAAAGCCGTCGTCGTTGATGTGCAGGTGATTGATCTCGCGCGCGCTCAGTCCGTCGCTGCCGGTGAAGTACTCCAGGCGGAGGGGCTGGGCGGAGAGGGCCGGGGTGAGAAGAAAGGCGAGGAGGGGGAGGAGGCGGTGCACGGGGTAAAGGTAGGATAAGTGATTCTCGATTCTCGATTTTGGATTCTCGATTTTGGATTTAGCTACCGCACGAGGTAGGCGAGACAAATATGGGATATGCGATATTTGATATGCGATTTTCGCTACCGCACGAGGCAGGCGAGACAAATATGCGATATGGGATATGCGATATTTGATATGCGATTTGGCCGCGCGTACCGTCTTCCCTGCCGTGGTCGCTAACTTTGCCCCATGCCCACGCTTCTGTTCAGCATCGGTTTTCTCCAGGTAGACGTCTGGGATTTCTTCGATATTCTTATCGTCGGCATCATCATGTACCAGTTGTACCGGCTGCTGCGCGGCAGCATCGCGCTGAACATCTTCGTGGGCATGATGCTGCTTTTTCTGAGCTACCAGGCGTTCAAGGCCCTGGGGATGGACCTGCTGAGCAGTATTTTGTACCAGTTCATCAATATCGGTTTCGTCAGCCTGATCATCATTTTCCAGCCGGAGGTACGGCGGTTTCTGCTGCTGCTGGGCAACTCGACCCTGCGGCAGCGGGATTCGGTTTGGAACCGGCTGCTGGGCCGCGAGGAGGTCGACGGCGACTACGGGCCGGAGTTGGAAGACCTGCGCCGCGCCTTTTTCCGCATGGCGGGCAACCGTACCGGCGCGCTGATCGTGATCACCAAAGACGCTGACCCGGATACCATCATCACCGGCGGCACGGTCATCAACGCCGACATCAGCTATGGGCTGCTGGTCAGCATTTTCCACAAGGAAAGCCCGCTGCACGACGGGGCGGTGGTGATTCAGGACCGGCGCATCTCGCGGGCCAGTGCCATCCTGCCCGTATCGGAAAATACGGAACTGCCCAAGAGTGTAGGCCTGCGCCACCGGGCGGCGGTGGGCGTGAGCGAGAAGATCGACGTGGCCTGTTTCATCGTTTCGGAAGAGACGGGAAAAATTTCGTTTGCGCAGAACGGGGAGTTGGAGCGGGGACTGTCGGAGGGAAGGTTTCTGGAATTGCTGCGGCAATACTTTTAGCGGGTTGCGAGTTGCAGGTTTCAAGTCGCGGGTTGCAGATATGGTTTCGTAACGACAGCGGCCTTAACTTTGCCCCATGTCCATCTTTCATCCTTTTCCGCTTGTACTTATCACGCTCTTTCTTTGGGCGGGTACGCAGGTGCCATGCCGGGGTCAGGAGCTTCGTTCTAACGCGGCCGGCGAAAAGATCATCGTCTATTCCGACGGGTCGGCCCGCTACTTCAACGACCTGGCGTTGATCGACGCGCAGCGGAAGGACTCGGCGGGCGCGGCTTACCCCGTCGTCAAGGTGACCATCGAGCCGCTGAGCGGCGGCATCGACCCGACGGTGGCGGACCTCAAGCACATCGCCGAGCGCAAGCTGCTGTTGGCCCGCGAGGCCGAAACGCTGGCCCGCACCCGCGCCACGGCCGCCGTCAACAAC
>ENA-ORXT01002267-ORXT01002267.1-marine-metagenome-genome-assembly--contig:-NODE-2267-length-23389-cov-4.192648_pt1 | contig 23389 bp, 22 predicted proteins | sample MGYA00237868_ERZ511482 | MGnify/ENA metagenome assembly ERZ511482
GCCACCGGCACCGAGGACGGAACGTCATGGGCCAACGCTTACACGAATCTAAACGATGCCTTGCTTGAAGCTACCGCCGGTAGTGAAGTCTGGATCGCAGAAGGACTATACATCACCGTTGACACTGCTTCTTTCTTTATCGACAAAGAACTCACCGTACTCGGTGGTTTTGTTGGCTCGGAAACCATGGCTTCGGAAGCTGACCCCGGCAAGAATACTACCATTCTGAGTGGAGACGTACTACAGAACGACGTTCAGGGATCTTACGATAGCCTGAGCCGGGAAGACAACAACCGTGTACTGCTCATTACGGACACGAATGCGGTTAACGCTTACACCGTTAGGGTGGACGGCCTGACGATTCAGGACGGTCATATCCCTGATGCTTACTCGGAAGGTACTCCCGTGCCATGGACCGGCGGTGGCATTCTTTTCCTCGCCCGCGTAGACATCAGCCGCGTTGTATTTAATGCCAACTTCTCTCCATTTGGCTCAGCACTGGGTGGCTACTTCGGTGCGGACTCTAACTTTGACAACCTCACCGTTGCGGACAATTACGCCGGCATCGTAAACGCCGTTTACCTGCGCCTGATGAACAACATCGTCATTTCCAACTCTACCTTCAGCGCAGCTGCTGAAGCAGAAGACCGCTCTGGCCTGGTTTACCTGGAAGATGTTATTGGTTTTGAAGTTGCCAACTGTACTTTCTCCGACGCTAACGTTCCCGGCAACCGAGGCGGAGGCTTTCGCACATTCGATGTGCTGCAGGGTAACATACACGACTGTTCGTTCTCCAACCTGGCCGCAGACCTTGGCGGTGGCACCTATCACACCAACAGCATGGATTTTGAAGTGAACCGCGAAGTAAACGCAGAAGACATCATCTTCAACAACTGTACGTTTGATGAAATCTCCAGTAACCGCTGGGGTGGAGCTACTTATTTCAGGAACTGCAGCCACACAATTTCTAATTCTACGTTCACCAACATTGATGGTAATCAGAACATCGGCGTCACTGACCCTGATCTCATTCGTGGTCTTGGAGGTGCGGTATACGCCCTGGACGATGACAATGACGTAGCCCACGCCTACGAAATCATCAATACTACTTTCACCGATATAACCGGTCGTGATGGTGGTTCGATCTTCTACTTCTCCGATGGCAACGACATTCTGCTGAAGGACATTACCATCACCGGATCAACTTCCGCTGGTGACGGTGGAGCCATCTTCATCTGGGGAGAAAACACCCTGGAAGACGTGGTAAAAATGGAAAATGTGAGCGTCACCAACGCTACTGCCCGTTTTGGCGGAGCTATGCTCATACTCTTTAATGGTCTTGACGCAGATGGGCTCACCCTCACCAACTGTCAGGCAACCATAAACGGTGGTGGCATTTACACGGAGAGTAGCTCGCCCTACGTTGTCCGCCTGGCCAACTCAACCCTGATGGGCAACCGTGGCACAACTGGTAGCGGTATGGCTACCAGAGGTGTCAACCAGGACGTTGATCTTAAGAACGTAATTTTTAACGCCAACGGCAGTACTGTGGAAGGCGCTTTCCGTGGAGGTGGCTTTGCCGGTCTGCACGGTAGTGGTGCGTCCATCACTATGGACAGCGTAAGCTTCCTCAACAACAGCGTTACCCAACAGGCAGGAATTGTCTCTGGTGGTGGTGCGATCTACATGAACTCCCTGACGAGCACTCCGGGTAGCCTGACGGTAACCAATACACGTATGGAGGCCAATACGGCATTTGATGATGCTGATGGTGGTGCTCTTTACTTTATTGACGGCATTGCCGGTTCTCTTGACAACGTAGATATTTTCTCCAACAGCGCAAGTGACGGTGGTGCCATCGCTACTTTCCTCTTCCCTGAGTTTGACACGATTGAAGGTGTACCGTTGTACACCTACCCCGACTTCGACCTGGACGTAAGCAACTCCATCTTCGTTACCAATATCGCCGCCAACCAGGGTGGTGCGATATCTACCCAGCGTACGGGTATCGATCTGATCAACACGGTCTTTGCCAACAACGAAGTTACTTCTGGCGGCAACAGCGGTGGAGCCATGATCATCAATGGTAACGCTCCGCAGACCGATGCTGAAGGTACCTTCCAGTATTCCGTTAAAGCTGACATCACCTCCAACATCGTACACAGCTCTTTCTACAACAACCGTAATGGTGGTAGTGAAGCAGCCGTAGGGTCTCATATTGCGATCTTCCAGCCGCAGAACCCCTTCAGTGATACTTCCGTTTCCGTGACGATGACGCTGCAGAACAATGTATTCTTCAACGACGATGAAGATGCCAACAGCCTTACGTACGAGCCAGCAACTAACGAATCTGCTACTGCTTTCGGTGACATTACGCTGAATTCTCTTGGTGGTAACTTCTTTAATACTGAGAATGGCCCCGAAGCAACTGTCGGCCTGGGCTCTAACCCGGATGACACCGTTGATGAGGACGTTACCGACCCGGAAACACTCTTCGTTGACCCTAACGAAGACGAAGCGGACTTCCCCGACCTGACGCCAGTTATCGTTGGTGACTTTGGTGTTGATAACCCGCTGATTAACAACGGTACGACCGGCAATCTCGTTCCCACTACCGGACTCGACGGCAACCCACGTGCTGACCGCCCCGACATTGGTGCCTTTGAGGTCGAGCTCGGACTGGTAGACGTTGAAACCGTTGAAGAAAGCGGACTCGACATGTCCTTCTTTCCGAACCCAACCGTGAACTTCGTCAACATTCAGAACAATGATCCGGCCATCAGCCAGTACACCGTACTGCTGACGGATCAGGCCGGCCGCCTGCTGCGCGTTGAGCGCTTCAACGAAGCCACCAGCCGCCTGAACCTGACCAACGTTCCAACCGGCGTTTACAACCTGCAGTTGCTCATCAATGGTAAGCAGTTCAGCAAGCAGATTGTGAAGCAGTAAGTTAACTTTAGCAAATTTCTCCTTCGGAGAATTTACTAAATACCATTAGCGATCAGCATTCAGCGATCAGTACCTAAGGGAACTGAAAGCTGAATGCTGATCGCTTTTTTTTACGGCTCCTAATCCCTCCCCCTGCACCTGCGTTCGCGCCAAAAAAGTGCCATCAATACCCGAAAAAAGCAAAAATCGGCCTAACTTTGCCCCATGCTTACGCAGCTAACGCACATAGATCGCCGAGATAGGCAAAGGGTCCGGAGGACCAAATAAGCTTCCCGCCACTGGCCCGGAAGCGCCCGCAGCATCTTTTTGCTGACCGGGCAGTACCGTTAGCAACCCCGTCGCACTCCCCTACGCGGCCCCTTCTCTTTCCTTCCTCCTTTTCCCCTTTACTTATGCATATCGATATCCTGGTAGCTCAGCCTGAGCATACCGTCTACGCGCAACCCATTTGTGATCTTATTGAGGAGTCTGCCAAAGCTCGTGGCACGGGCATTGCCAAGCGCGAAGCCGCTTACGTGGAGGAGAAGATGTTGACCGGCAAGGCAGTCATTGCCCTGGTAGATGGCGAAATCGCTGGCTTTAGCTACATCGAAACCTGGAGCCACGGCAACTACGTGGCGAACTCCGGCCTCATTGTCAACCCGAAATTCCGGAGACTGGGCCTGGCGCGCAAAATTAAAAAAGCCGTCTTTGAGCTCTCCAGGAAAAAATATCCGGAAGCCCGGATTTTTGGTATTACCACCAGTTTACCCGTCATGAAGATCAATAGTGATCTGGGCTACAAACCCGTCACTTTCTCCGAACTTACGCAGGATGATGCCTTCTGGAATGGCTGTAAAACCTGCCCCAATCACGATATCCTGATGCGCAACGACCGGAAGATGTGCCTTTGCACGGCAATGATTGCTAAAAGTGCGAAGGAAACGGAAGAAACCTCTCCCCGGCAAAAGACCTTTCCCCAACCCCTCTCCGGAGGAGAGGGGCTTTAAAAACGCTAAGCGTTTTCAAAACCAACCCCATGAAAAAAATAGTACTCGCCTACAGCGGCGGCCTCGATACCAGCTTCTGCGTAAAATACCTGACCGAAGAGAAGGGCTACGAAATCCACGCCCTGACGGTGGACACCGGCGGCTTCTCAGATGAAGAGATCGTAGAAATGGAAGCCCGTGCCCTCAGCCTGGGCGCCACGACCTACAAACGGGTAGACGTGACGGAAGCTTACTACCAGGAATGCCTGCGCTACCTCGTATACGGCAACTGCCTGCGCTACCAGACCTACCCCATGAGTGTAAGTGCTGAGCGGATGTTTCAGGCCATGAGTACCGCCCGCTACGCGGTAGAGATCGACGCAGATGGCGTTGCCCACGGCAGTACCGGAGCGGGAAATGACCAGGTACGTTTCGACCTGGCCTTCGAACTGAGCGGAAAGGAACTGGAGATCATCACGCCCATCCGTGACCTGCAGCTCAGCCGGCAGGAAGAGGTGGATTACCTGGCGAAGCACGGCCTGATCTGGCCGGAAAAGAAAGGTACTTACAGCATCAACGCCGGCCTGTGGGGTACCTCCGTTGGCGGAGCGGAAACGCTGACCAGCAACCAATCATTACCGGAAGACGCCTGGCCGGTACCCGTAACGGAAACCAGCGCCCGGACGATTGACCTGAACTTCAAAGCAGGGCAGTTTACGGGTTTTGACGGGCAAACTTTTGACTCTCCCGTAGCGGCCATCAAAGCCCTGGAAAAACTAGCCGCGCCCTTTGGCGTCGGGCGGGACATTCACGTAGGGGACACCATCATCGGCATCAAAGGCCGCGTTGGTTTTGCAGCAGCAGCAGCGGTGCTAATCCTGAAAGCGCACCACCTGCTGGAAAAGCATACGCTGGCCAAATGGCAGCTTTTCTGGAAGGAGCAACTTAGCAATTGGTACGGTATGATGCTGCACGAAGGGCAGTTTCTTGACCCCGTCATGCGGGACGTCGAGGCCTTCCTGGAAAGCAGCCAGAGCACCGTTAACGGAAGCGTTCACATCACCCTGCATCCGCATCGGTTTGCGCTCAATGGCATTACTTCGCCCAATGATTTGCTGGGGGCCGGATTCGGTGCTTACGGCGAGATGAACAAGGGTTGGAGTGGAGACGACGTGAAGGGTTTCACGAAGATCATGAGTGTGCCGGGGCGGATTCGAAATGCAGTGAATGAGTGAATGGAGGAATGAGTGAATGGCTACCGCATGGCTTCGGCTATTCTAACATTCACTAATACTAACATTCTCTCATTCTCTCATTCCCTCATTCAAGCATTCCCTCATTCCCTCATTCCCTCAGAACATGAAAAAGAAAACAGGCATCATCGGCGGCGGCGGCTACACGGCAGGAGAGCTGCTCCGTATCCTCGTCAACCACCCGGAGGTGGAGATTACTTACGTACAGAGCGAGAGCCAGGCGGGTAAGGCCATCCACGAGGTCCATACGGATTTAGTGGGGGAAACGAGGCTACGTTTTTCGGCCGCGGACGCAGGTGCAATGGAAAGTTTGGACGCCGTGTTCCTCTGCATGGGCCACGGCCGCTCCAAAGGCTGGGTTGAGTCTACGCCCGTATCCGACGAAACGGTCATCGTTGACCTGAGCACTGATTACCGGATGGACGACGGCTGGGTCTACGGCCTGCCCGAGATTAACCGGGAGGCCACCCGCGGATCGAAGCGCATCGCCAACCCCGGTTGCTTCGCCACCGCCATCCAACTCGGCCTGCTACCGCTGGTAAAGGCTGGCCTTGCCATGGGCGAAGTCCACATCAACGGCATGACCGGCTCCACCGGCGCTGGCCAAAAACCAATGCCAACAACGCACTTCAGTTGGCGCAACGCCAACGTCTCCGTCTACAAAGCCTTCGGCCACCAGCACCTCAATGAAATTGGGCGAACGGTCCAGCTTCTCGGCCGCCCAAACGCGGACGGGCTTAACTTCCTACCACTACGCGGGCCCTTCGCCCGGGGCATCTTCGTGACTACTTACGTACAGACTGATGCCTCAGAAGCGGAGCTCAAAAAGGTCTTCCGAGACTTCTACGCGGAGGCAGCTTTCACGCACGTCAGCGACATCAATCCCAATCTCAAGCAGGTCGTCAACACCAACAAAGGTCTTGTCTTCGTGGAAAAGCACGGCGACAAGGCGCTGGTCATTTCGATGATCGACAACCTCCTGAAGGGTGCCTCCGGGCAGGCCGTCCAGAACATGAACCTGGCCCTGGGGCTGGAGGAGATGGCGGGGCTGCGGCTGAAGGGGGGGGTGTTTTAGTATGTTGGTCTTTTGGTTCGTTAGTATTTTGGGCTGCCGCACCTTACTGGCGTATGGGTATTGAAAGCGTTCCCCATTAGTAAACAGAAGCCTTATCGGACCAACATACCACCCCATGTCTACCATGTGCGGCAGACCAAAAGACTAACAGACCAAAAGACTAACCTCATGAACCTTTTCAACGTCTATTCCCTCTACGACATCGAGCCCGTCCGCGGCGAAGGTGCATACGTCTACGATGAAAATGGTCGTCAGATTCTAGATTTTTATGGCGGCCACGCCGTAATGTCCATCGGCCACGCCCATCCGCATTACGTAGCGAAAGTACAGGAGCAGGTGGCTAGTCTGGGCTTCTACAGCAACAGCGTTAAGAACCCGCTGCAGCAGGAGTTGGCCGATAAGCTGGGCGAACTGTCCGGGATGGACGACTACCAGCTCTTCCTCGTTTCCAGCGGAGCGGAAGCCACGGAAAACGCCCTGAAGCTCGCCAGTTTTCATACGGACCGAAATCGCATTCTGGCCTTCGACGGCGCTTTCCACGGTCGGACCTCCGCCGCCGTCAACGTGACCGACAACGAGAAAATCAAGGCGCCCATTAACAAGAACTTCCCCGTCACCTTCCTCCCCATGAACGACCTTGGGGCCGTGGAGCGGGAGCTGGCCAAAGGAGACGTCGCTGCCCTCATCATCGAAGGCGTCCAGGGGGTACACGGCATTTACGTGCCGGAACCCGAGTTCCTGGAGGCACTGCCTGCGGCATGCCATGCACATGGTGCCCTACTCATTCTGGACGAGGTGCAATCGGGCTACGGCAGAACAGGGAAGTTCTTCGCTTTCCAGCACTCCAACGTTCAGCCGGACATCATCGCGATGGCTAAAGGAATGGGCAATGGCTTCCCGGTCGGTGGAGTTTTGATCCACCCCAAGTTTGAGGGTAAAGCAGGAATGCTGGGTACGACCTTCGGCGGCAATCACCTGGCCTGTGCCGCAGGCATTGCGGTACTCGATGTGATCAAGGACGAAGGCCTGCTGGAAAACGCTACCGTGCAGGGCGCCTACCTGATGGAAGAACTCGGTAAAACGGGTCTCTTCACGGAGATACGGGGCTATGGTTTGATGATCGGTCTGCAGATGACGGAGCCCATCGCGCCACTCCGCAAAAAGCTCCTTTTCGAACACGGTGTATTCACCGGCTCCAGCAAAGACCCGAATACCATCCGACTGCTTCCACCGCTGAACGTGACGCGGGCGCAGTGTGATGATTTGATGGCGGCTTTCAAAAAAGCACTGGCCTGATGGTTCTTGAGCACGTCCACATCATTCATGATCCCGAAGGGATCAAACATCCTTAACCCCGGATGAAGCCGATGGCGGAGCCAGCGGTTTAATCCGGGGAGAAACCACCCCCCATGAAGCAATTTCTCTCCGTCTCCGACGTCCCCGACATCAACGCCCTTATCGCCAAAGCGGCTGCCCACAAGGCAGCCCCCTTCGGCAGCAGCCACCTGGGCCAGCAAAAAATGGTCATCAACCTCTTCTTCAACTCCAGTCTGCGGACGAGGATGAGCACCGAGAAGGCCGCCCGGCAACTGGGCGCTGACGTGATCACTTATGACGCCAGCGGCGGCTGGGGCATCGAGTTTGAGGACGGTACCATCATGAACGCCAATACCGCCGAGCACGTGCGCGAGGCCGCCGGCGTACTGAGCCAGTACTGCGACGTGCTCTGCGTGCGCTCCTTCCCTACCCTCACGGACCGGGAGGCCGACTACGCCGACCGCATCATGAAGGCCTTCGTGAAGTACGCCTCCGTTCCGGTCATCAGCATGGAGTCCGCCACCCGCCATCCGCTGCAAAGCCTGACGGACTGCCTGACGATCTCCGAGCATCGGCGGACCGCACGCCCCAAGGTCGTGCTCACCTGGGCACCGCATCCGCGCCGCTTACCACAGTGCGTAGCCAACAGCTTCGCCGAATGGATGCAGGCCTGGGGAGAGGTGGACCTCACCATTGCTAATCCGGAGGGTTTTGACCTCGCACCCGCGTTTGCGCCCAAAAGTATCGTTAGCCACAACCAGGCGGAAGCCTTCGCCGGGGCCGATTTCATCTACGCCAAAAACTGGTCTGCTTACGACGACTACGGCGCGACCACGGATCTCCCCGACTGGATCATCGACGAGCAAAAGATGGCCCTCACCAACGATGCTTTCTTTATGCACTGTTTGCCCGTGCGCCGCAACGTAGTCGTCAGTGATGGCGTGATCGACAGCCCCAACTCCCTCGTTCTACAGCAGGCGAATAACCGGACGTGGGCGGCGCAGGCGGTACTGGGGGAAATGTTGTAGTCGCGTCAAAAATAGCGAAGCAACGGAAGCCGGAAGTAATCGTCCTTACGACTGAACATCACCATAAGTGCCGCCGGGGTGAAGCCTAGCTACATGAACGCCCTACCCCAGGTCACCCAGATCGGCACGGCTACCTCCGGCGACTTCTTGGACACGGGGATGAGTCGGTTTTTGCCCAACGGCATGCAGTATCAATACTCGATTATGAAATTCCTGCTCCCAGACGGAACGAGCCTCGGTGGCGCAGGTCACGTACCATACATTGAGGTTCGTAACTCCACCGAAGACATTTCAGCAGGTAACGATTTGGTGCTGGAGCGGGCGTTCCGGTTCTTGCTGGAGGAGTATGGGATTGAGTAGTCAATACGATTATCTTTGCGGCCATGACAGATTACCTGAAACTTGCCGCAGAAGTAGGCGAAATTACCCGCCTCGCCGGCGCGGCCATCATGAAAATTTACGAAACCGAAGACTTTGGTGTGGAGATGAAGGCCGACGACAGCCCCTTGACCAAGGCGGATAAAGCCGGGAACGACGTCATCGTAGCGGGCCTGGAAGCACTGGGTTTTCGGGCGCCGATTATCTCCGAAGAAGGCAAAGACATTCCCTACGAAGTACGGAACAAATACGAGCAATTCTGGCTCGTCGATCCGCTCGATGGCACCAAGGAATTCATCAAGCGCAACGGTGAATTCACCGTCAACATCGCCCTCGTGGAAGCAGGAAAGCCTATTCTTGGAGCCGTTTTCGTGCCCGCCACCGGTGAGCTCTACTACTCCGCCAAAGGCGAAGGTGCCTGGAAGGTGAGCGACGGCAAACCCGAACGCATTGCCGCAGCGTCCTTCACGATGCAGGACGTCAACCTCCGCGTCGTCGCCAGCCGCAGCCACCTCAATGAAGGCACCCAGGCCTTCATGGACAAACTCAACCAACCAGAGATTGTCAGCCGCGGCAGCTCCCTCAAAATCCTTGAGCTGGCAACTGGCTCCGCTCACCTCTACCCCCGCCTGGCCCCAACCATGGAGTGGGACACGGGTGCCGCTCATGCCGTTCTGCTGGAAGCCGGCGGTAAAATGGTGGACGATGGCACCGGCAAAGAACTCCGCTACAACAAAGAGAATCTGCTGAACCCTTTCTTCATTGCTTACGGTAATGTGCGGGAGGAGTTGCTGGCTTGTTAGATATGCACCAACTTTCCATCATCTACACCACCTTCAATGAACTCGACATCATCGAGCGTTCGCTGGCCTCCGTTACCGGGTGGTCGGATGATTTGGTGGTGGTGGATAGCTTCAGCACCGACGGAACGGCGGAGCTGCTGGAAGGTAGGGAGGACGTCATCCTGCGGCAGCGCAAATACGTCGGCCCTTCGGACCAGAAAAACTGGGCCATCGAGCGGGCGAAACACGAGTGGATACTTTTGCTGGACGCTGATGAGATCATTACACCAGAGCTCCGCACGGAGATAGATGCGCTGCTCGCCGCCGAAGCCATTCCCCACGACGCCTACTGGATAGGGCGAGACAACCATTTCATGGGTCGCCGTATTTACCACACCGGCTGGGCCGGAGACAAAGTGGTTCGCTTTTTCCACCGCGACCGTGCCCGCTACAACGACAACCAGGTTCACGAAGAGATCATCACCGAGGGCATCAGCGTAGGCTGGCTGAAGGGGCGGATGCTCCATTACACCTTTAAAGACCTCGATCATTTTCTGGATAAGACGCGCCGCTACGCGCGTTGGTCAGCTAAGGACCATGCCGCAAAAACACCCCGGGTCGGTTTGTACCACCTACTGGTGAAGCCCGTCTACCGCTTCTTCAAACACTATGTCCTCCAGGGCGGCTTCCGCGACAGGAAGGAAGGGCTCATCATCAGTATGGTGTTGGCCTACGGGGTGTTTTTGCGCTATGCTTATATGATGGCGGGGAGGAAGGGGTAGTCTTGTGGTATTGTAGGCTAACACGTTGGGGAAGCGAAATAAAGGTCGCTTCGCGACGGAAAGGTTTCACGCAGAGAAACGCGGAAGAAGCAGAGGAGAGAACATCCTACGAATCCTGCCTTAAATCCTAATAATCCAACTCCCCCGACCATACAGAAAGGGTCGCTTCGCGACGGGAGGAGTTCACGCAGAGGAATGCGGAAGAACGGACAGTACTATCAAACCCATTTTCCCCGTTCCGTCTCTTCGTCGTCAATCGGGGCAATCTTATCCAGAAATATTTTACGGCTGATGGATTCTCCTCCCAGGCTTTGAAGGTGGCTGGTTTCTTGCTGGCAATCGATCATTCGGTAGCCCCGTTCCTGTAAGCGGCGAACCAGGGAGATGAAGCCGAATTTGCTCGCATTCGGGCGGTGATAGAACATGCTTTCCCCGAAGAATACTTTTCCCAGCGCCAGCCCATAAAGGCCACCCACCAGGTCTCCATCTTCGTATACCTCCACGCAATGAGCGATGCCCTCTTCGTGCAGACTTACGTATCCCTCAATGAGTTCTTCGGTGATCCAGCTTCCCCATTGCCCTTCCCGGTACTTTTGCTGACACTCGCGCATGACCCGTTCAAAACAGGTGTCAAAGCGTACGATGTACTTATTTTGGTTGAAGTAAGGACGCATACTTTTGCTTACCCTCAGGTTTTCCGGAATTAACACGAAGCGTGGATCGGGGTGCCACCACAGAATGGGGTCTCCTTCACTAAACCAGGGAAAATAGCCCAGTCGGTAAGCCGCAAATAATCGTTCCGGAGACAGATCCCCCCCAAAGCAAGCTGGTCCGTTGCCATTAGCTTCCGTAGGATCAGGGAAGAGGTCAGGGAAATTCGGGGCCAGGCGAAAAAGAGGCATCAGTGTGGGTTGATCGTAGGTATGGTGTAACGGAAACAGAAGCAGTAGGACCATTATTCAAGAAAATACTCTTGAATGTGCAGGCAACTTACCGGCATGGCATCGACGCTGCAAAACCGTTCGATTCAACCAAATTATCTTCCTTCAATTACTGCGGATAGCCCGCGGTCTACCAAAGCCTCCCGCTTGGGCTTCAGTTCAGCCATAGCAGCAGACTTGACTGTTGCCTTTCCTTTAAAGTGAATGAGCAATGCCAGTTGCTCACTCTGGGCGGACGAGTGGCCCAAAATTTCTTCGAAGCTCTTCATTACCCAATCGAAGGTGTTATGATCATCGTTGTACACGATAAGGTCCGCTGGCTCACCGATGCCAACGTCAATATCTTCTTCTAATAAAACGTCTTCTTGTCCGTCGTGTGCGTATAACATACTGGTCCGCAATAATTTACTTGTAGAAAACGACTACAGCGCCGCCAAAGTTTCCTTTACTGCGGTAAAGTTAGGCAAATCCCCGGCAGATTCCAGCACCTCTGCATAACGGATCACTCCTTCGGCATCCACGACGAAGGCAGATCGCTTGCTCACGCCTTCCATTCCGAAGACGAATGTATCGTAGAGGGAGCCGTACTGACGGCTTACTTCGGTATTAAAATCACTGAGCAGCGGGAAGTTGAGTCCTTCCAGTTCTTTGAACTTCGCCAGGGTGAAGGGAGAGTCTACGCTGATGGCTACTACGTCAGTATTCATGCTGTTGAATTCCGTCAGGGCATCGCGCATGGTACAAAGCTCTTCCGTACAAACGCCGGTAAAGGCGAGGGGGAAGAAGAGAATCACTACGTTACGGCCAGCGTAATCGCTAAGGTTTACTTCTTTGGTATCGGAGGCGTGTAGGGTAAAGAGAGGGGCTTTGTCACCGGCTTTGAGCGCCATAGTAGGATTGTATTTTGGTTATGACTTAGTATACGCGAATTTTGGCATAATGTTTTAGGTGGCGGGTTTATGGTACGATAATCGCCAGCTAACCGGGCACTCAAAGGAAGCTATCTTTGCCCGACCACTAAAGCAATCCCCATTTCCACCGATACTTATTCCGAATCCCGGGCCTACTTGGAGCTTCACCTTGCAGTATTCCTTTGGGGTTTTACTGCCATACTGGGCGACCTGATCCAACTATCAGCCCTGACGCTGGTCTGGTGGCGGGTGCTGCTTACGAGCTTAAGCTTGCTTGCCTTCGTCAAAGCAGGTCGTTTGCTGGCGGATCTGGGCCGGCGGCAGGTGCTGATTTTTGCCGGGCTGGGTGTCATTGTCGCACTGCACTGGGTCACCTTCTACGGCGCCATCAAGCTGGCCAACGCCAGCGTCGGGCTCATCTGTATGGCCACCACCTCGCTGTTCTCCAGTATGGTGGAGCCGCTGATCGTCAAGCGCCCTTTTCTCTGGTCGGAGTTGCTGCTGGGTGCTTTTATCCTTCCCGGCATCTGGTTGATCGTTGACGGCGTTGACCCCTCCATGACGCCGGGGATATTGGTGGGCTTACTCTCTGCGTTACTGGTGGCCATCTTCACCTCCTTTAACAAGCGTTACGTGGAGAAGGCCGATCCGCTGCGGATCACCTTTCTGGAACTCTCCGCCGGCACACTGTTCCTGACGCCCTTTCTTCCCTTTCTGGGCGGCACCTTCTGGCCGGCACCGATGGACTGGTTCTACCTCATCATCCTGGCGGTGCTGTGTACTACGTTCACCAACTTCCTCTTTTTGCGGGCGCTGAAGAAGCTCTCCGCTTTCGCCGCTAACCTGACCGTGAACCTGGAGCCGGTCTACGGTATCTTCCTGGCCTACTTCCTGCTGAACGACGCCGATGAGCTCTCTCCCAGTTTTTACCTGGGCACGCTGCTTATTCTGGTAGCGGTCTTTGGCTACGCCGGGGTAAAGCGGTGGCGGAAGCGGGGGGGGAGTGAGTGAGTGAGTGAGTGAGTGAGTGAGTGAGTGAGTGAATGAGTCTAATCGAATGCACAATCAAGTACCAGATTAGTTTTCATCAATAAGAATTTCAGCGGACAGCGGACCGCATACAGTTCAATGCAGCCTGTATGCGGTCCGCTGAATGCTCATTAGTACATTTGGTTACACGCAAACGACGTGAATTGGGTACGTCTCATTGCTCACAAAAACCGTCCCTTGCATCCCGCGCTCCGGCGCCCAAAACCACCATAAAAAAAGCCCGTTCCTCCAAATCGGGAGGAACGAGCCAAATAGCATTATGTGTACTAAGTTCTTTGCGGGCGTGTGCCCTGAACAAACGCGATCCTTAATGCTAAAGGACGGCGCTTGACGCGGAATGATCGGGTGTTTCCCGATTACGCATGTACAAATATAAGCCAATAAATACAAATATCAATACTAAGGGAAAAATTGCTATGGAGCCAAGGGCTGCCTGACCTGTCGCCAGCTCCGCTGCATCACCATTTAAACCCGCCGCGAGGGCCGTTTCCCGACCACTATCGATCCAGCCCCCAATGATGGGATTCCAGATGGCCGCGCCCAACATTCCTGCCCCGCCGATGAGCGAAAGTCCGAACGCTCCTGACTTGGGCAGGTTCTCCGCCGTGAAGCCGAGCATGGTTGGCCAGAAGTAGCAAATACCCAAAGCAAAAATGGCGGTACCAACGTAAACCAGCGGACCGGTCACCATACTAAGCATGAATAAGCCAAGACAAGCCAGAATGGCGGAACCAATCAACACACCTGATGGATTAAAGCTTTGAATGAGCGGACCGGCAAAAAAGCGGCCGGTCGCCATAATGCCCGCCGTCATGGCCAGCAGAATCATGGCGTTGGCTCCGGCATTACCCAGAATACGCTCTACCCACTGGGTAGCACCGAACTCCGTCGTTGCCGTCATGGTCATGATCAGCGCCATGGCAATAAATAAGGGGGTAAGGATACCCTTGATGTTTTCTCCGGTATCACTGACAATATTGTCTCCTTTCGGGAAAGACTGGCCAAGGATGAGGACACCATAAATCGCCGTAGGAATCAGCATGGTAGCGATGAGCATTTGCCAAGACAGCGAACCGCCCAGGAAGAAAGCGATCAGGGAACCGATCACGATACCGCCGGGGAACCAAACGTGGAACTTATTGAGCATCTCCGTCTGCTTATCGGGATACATATCCGCGATGAGCGGATTACAGGCTGCCTCAACGGAACCATTGGCGAAGCCGATGAGGAAGGTCGAGATCATCAGGCCCCAGTAGCCACCAGCGGTCATCGTAAGGACCAGCCCAAGAACGTGACTGATGAAAGCCAGCCATAGTAGAACCTTCGGACCAACGGCGTTATAAATAGCGCCTCCCAACAACATAGCCAACGGGAAGCCATAGAAAGCCATGGAGTTCACCCAGCCGAGTTGCACGTCGGTGAGGCCAAAGTCAGCGGCCAGATCTCCCAGAATTCCTGCACGAATGGCAAAGGTCATGGAAGTAACGATGAGGGCGAAACAACTGGCGAGGAAGAGTCGGTCGCGGTTGGCCGGCACGTCGGCAAAGGTTCGTGTTGAAGAGGTGGGTATGGACATGATTTTGAATTAGTAATGTAATAGTGTAGTGTTGTAAACGGTAGTGTTGTAGTGTTGTAGACGGTAGTGTTGTAGAGCTACCGTCTACAATACTACTCGAGTTGCCGAATGCGGATATTTCGGTACCAGACCGCGTCACCGTGGTCCTGCAGGGAAATTTTGCCGGAGGTGGTTTGGCCGAAGGCGTCGAAGTCTTTGAATTTAGACTCGGCGATCATGGCGTCCCATTCGGGGCCTTTGTTGACGTATTCGACTTGTTTTTTGCCATTGAGCCAGTGTTCGACTTTGCCGTCGGTAACGACGAGTTTCACCTGATTCCACTCGCCTACGGGTTTTACGTTTTCTTCGGCGACGGAGATGAAGTCATAGAGATCACCAGCGCGGTGGGTTTTGATTTTGCCGTCGGCGTGGCCGTCGTTATCGAGCACCTGCATTTCGGGGCCGGTGAGCCAGGGGTAGTCGTAGCCGTTTTCGGTGATGTTGTAGATGATGCCGCTGTTGCCGTTTTTACCGATCTTCCATTCGAGCTCAAGCTCGTAGTTGGCGTAGTCTTTGTCGGTCACGATGTCGCCACCGCCTTCGGTTTGCCAGCCGTCCTTGTTGGCCACGTCGAGGTAGATGGCGCCGTCGGCGATTTTCCAGGCGGCTCCGACGCCTTCCTTACCGTAGGTGTGCCAGCCGGTAAAGTCTTCGCCGTTGAAGAGGCTCGTCCATTCTCCAGCGGTCGTTTCGTCAGTAGCAGGAGCAGAGGGCGCGGCCGCAGGTGCAGAGGCCATCTCTGTGGAGGCAGTGTTTGTTTCCCCGCAAGCAGAGAGCAGGAGGATGGCTACCAGCGGTAGCAAAGTTTTGATTTGCATGAATACAGATTAAGTAAATACAGAGGGAAAGATAGGAAAAAGGAAGGAACGCAATGGTTTGCGTGGAGCTAATAAGTCTACTTGCGCCACTGCTTAAGGCACAATATTACCCCAAAAGTAGAGCACAGCTAACCTAAGAGCGTGTTAACATGGATAAATGACTCTCCATCCTTATGGAGCAAGCTGAAATTGAAAAAGGGAGCACCATTTGGCACTCCCTTATATTAATTTTTGCACTTCAAAGGATTAACCTCCGAATAACTGGTTCATTTCATCTGATGTGATTTGGCTTGATAATATCATGGGTTGGATAACGCGAAAATAAATCACAATGATCAAACTAAATATCACTGAAATTAGAATTATTCGCTTCTCACTTTTTGTGAGATATTGGTAGTAATCTAGCATGATTTACAGATTTGTCTTTGTAAGCATTCATAATAAACTCCGGCGTCAGCACCAGGTTGTTCTAACGGACTAGTGCAACTGAGACCTGCTCTTACACCTGCTACGACAGTTTCCCACCAATTGCAACAAGACCAATCTACCGTATTATGGTCAGTTAGTTCACAACACTTTTCACCACTTCCTCCACTACCGGATGGGCGTGAAACTTCTGGTTCATCTGCCCCAGATTCGACTAAGAATTCTAGCTCCAAAATTATGTCCCCACCATAGGCTTCAGTAACTTCTTCAACAACTTCAACTAACTCTTCATGGAGAAGTATAACCTCATCGAATGAAGAATTGTTCTTCTGGGTTGTTTCGCTTAAAACTTTTTTCTTCAAATCTAATATGGCGTCGAATTTGTTAGCGATTGTAACAAATCGCATGTCATTTTGAATATCAAACGCTGTAGCTGCTACCTCCTTTTCTGAGAGGTTACAACTTACAATAAAAGTTGCTAAAAGAATGAATATAAGGGGGGAGAAGAGAGAATTTCATTAAATTGATATAAAGTGAAGATACAACTAACAAAACTGAAAGAAGAAGTTACAAATCTATAAATTCATGGCATTAACTTAGGATTAAGATATAAAAATTTATTTGCTACTTTACTAAAAAGTAACACTAAAGCCAAGCTTATGTCCAGAGGTTTCGTCAAAGAGTCTGATCAGGAGGAACTACCGATCATCCCCGCCCGCGCGCCGCTTCCCGCCGGGGCAACCAACTACGTTACGCCCACGGGCCTGGCCGCCCTGCGAGCGGAGGCAGAGGCACTGGAAGCCGACAAAGCCGCCCTGCCCACCGACAACGAAGACGAACACCGCAGGGCCACTACCGTGATTGACGGCAAACTTTCGCTGCTACAACAGCGCATCAGCTCCGCCCGGGTTGTTGACCCTGCGGCGCAACCGCAGGAGGAAGTCCGCTTCGGGGCCCGCGTCACCCTCCGCTTCGGATCTACCGGCAAGGAACAAACCATTCAGATCGTTGGCGTGGATGAAGCCAACGTCAAGGAAAAAAAGATTGCCTTCACCGCGCCCATCGCCAAGGCTATTACCGGGCTATGGGCGGGGGAAACTGCTGACTTCCGGATGGGCGGAAAGGCGGAGAAGCTGGAGGTTTTGGGTATTGGGTATTAATGATTTTCTTATTCGCGACCCCATACAAGCGGGGATTAGAATTGTAGAATGAGAGAATTTTAGAATACTCAGGCTGAAACAATCAGCGTTCCATCCGTGAAACCTGCGATTCATTAGGTTGTGCACCAACACTACAACAGCTCGTCGCCGGAGGCGACTTCGGTCCAGGCATCAGCGATCCCAACCCTGCTTCCCCCTTCGCTGTTCCCCGATTATGCAAGATATCCTCCACACCGCCCTCGCCGCCGCCCTACCCTACCCCGCCTACCGGGAGATGCTCACCGAACTACTGACCGAAGGCAAAACCACCGGCCCCAACCAAACGGAGATCTACCTCTCCGCCGCAGTTCAGAACCAGGCCCGGATGAAACGGCTCGACCGCAAGGCCCGCTTCAGCGAAGAAATGGAAACCGCTCTGGCCGGGCTGACAAAAAGCTATCTGATGCTCGCCATCACCGAAGGCTGGTGCGGCGATGCCGCACAGACCATCCCCCTCTTCAACCACATGGCCGAAGCAAGCGATAAGCTGGAGCTCAAACTTGTCCTTCGCGACGAGCACCCCGAGCTGATCGATCAGTTCCTGACGGACGGCTCACGGAGTATCCCGAAGGTTATTTTTCTCGACCCCGTATCGCTGGAGGTAGTGGCAGATTGGGGACCGAGACCCGCACCCGCCCAGGAATTGGCCATGGCTTACAAAGCCTTACCCGCAGACGAAAAAGACTACGACGCCTACAACGTCGACTTGCACACCTGGTATGCGCGGGACAAGATGGCGACTACGCAGGGGGAAGTGGTAGAGGTTTTGCGGGGGTTGGGGTAGGCTTCTCAAGGCAACCGCCCAATAATCAACCGGATCTGCCCCATATGATTCGCCTGATGCTCCATCACGTGGTACCAGGCCCAGTGGTTGTTCATGCTGCTGCCCTTTACTTTGGCGGCGAACCAATCGTCGTCCTGGGTTTTCAATAGGCGGAGGGTTTCTTTACGGACTTCCGTCCAGCGATCCAGGTAGTAGGAAATGGGTTTGCCCTGGAGGGCTTCGCGGCCGCGCTTGCCGAGGTCCATGGCGGCGCCCCATTCCTTTTGTTCTGCGCGGTTGAAACCACGCCCTTCGAAGGTGTAAAGCTGATAGTATTTCTCCGTGGCCGCCAGGTGGAGAATCATGGCACCGATGCGATTCGCCCCCTCGTCGAGCAAAAAGTCGGTGCCTTCCTGATCGAGGTTGACGACGCTGCGGGTCACCCGACCTTTTAAGTCATCAAGCATCTGCACAACAACGCCGATGTGCGGCGAGTAGCCTTTTTCGGGCTTGATTTGCTGGGCGGAGGTGGTGATGGGGCAAAGGAAGAGTACGGAAAGGAGGAGGAAGAGAGCTTTCATAAGTTCAAGAACGGTTATTTGGTGAAAATGGTGCGGATTAAGAATTGCGGGTGTGCATATCTAATTGCAGAAATCTGCAATCGGTTATAGACACGAATGTCGGCATCGGGCCGTGCCCACCTTACATCTCCCACTTCCGGCCGTTGAGCGTCGTGTATTTGAAGTCAGCACGACGGTCAAAGTCCGTTCCGGTGAAGTCATAACTGTACAACGGAAACGAGCAGAAGGAGTAAGAAACGCATAGTGATGGATTTTTTATGGAGGTAAGGGCTAAGTGATAGCTCGTAAGAGCTTCGTAACACAGCCCCGACTTTAGTCGGCTGAAAAGAGAAGATTATGTAGTTTTCTCTTAAAAAAAGACGAGCAAAAAAAACAAGGGTTGCAAGCTCATTATCTTAGCCATATGAAAATGCTGGCGTCCTTAGTTCCATTGCTCTTAATTCCGCTCCTTTGCACCTGCGACCGCGCCCCGGAAAAACTGGTGACGGTAGTTGATTACTGGACGCGGGAATAGGGCCTATCTTCGCGCCCCAAATCCATTCTCTTCATGGCCCTACCCAACGCCCGTAAAGACCTGATTCTTACCGGCGAATTACCGAAGGTGATGTGGCAACTCGCCCTACCCGCCATTGCGGCCATGATCCTTTACGGGCTCAACGCCTTTATGGATACCGTCTTCGTGGGCCAACTCATGAACGAAACGGCCCTGGCGGGTATTTCCCTGGCCTATCCGCTGGCGGGACTGACGATGGGTTTTAGCTCGCTTTCCGGCACCGGCGCGGCCAACCTGCTCAGCATCGCCATCGGTGAAGACGACGAAGACACCCAGGGAAAAATCATGGCCAACGCTAACCTGATTGCCCTCATCAGTAGTCTTCTTTACGCTATTCCCGCCTACATCTTTGCGCCGGAGTTGATTCGCCTGATGGGCGGCAGCGGAGAGATTCTGATCTACGGCGTAGATTATCTTAGGGTCGTTTTACTAGCCGCTCCGCTCTGGGTCTACGGTCTGTCGCTCAACTTCATTATCCGGGGAGAAGGCAAAATGGGCACCGCCGCCCGCATGATGGCCTACGGGCTGGTGCTGAACCTGATCCTTACGCCCATCCTGATCGGCTACCTCGATTTTGGCATCACCGGAGCCGCCTGGGCCTCCAACGCCGGCATGCTGGTATATTGCATTGCGGAGTTTCGCTACTATCACCGGGGCAAGGCTTCCTTCGCCGCCAACATCGATTCGCTGCGCTACGACAAGCGTGTATTCCGGCGAATTCTGGAGCTGGGGTTTCCCGGTTTTATCCTATCCGTGATGGGCCTGGTGCAGGCCATCGTGGTGTTCAACGCCATCGTTGGCGTCAGCAATGATCTGGACAGTGACCTGGCTTTCTTCGCCGCCGCTAACCGTATTATGCTACTGCTCATGACGCCGCTCTTCGGCCTCATGCGCGCCCTGCAACCCATCGCCGGCGTCAACTACGGTGCCCGGCAATACGGGCGAACGAAGGACGCTTACTGGCTCTTCGTGCGCACGGGTTTCTACATCGTTTTCCCCTTTTGGATCATCATGAATATTTTTCCGGAGCAGAGCCTTCACCTCGTTTTACCTGACGCCGATTTCTCCGCGCAGGAGATCACGTTCTTCCGCCTGTACATGTTCATGCTGCCCATCTTTCCGCTGGTGTTTAATGCCCTGACCTGGCTGCCGGCGATTGACCGCCCGAAGTTCGCGACCTACATCGGTATGGCGCGGCAGCTCTTCTTTTTCGTACCGGTGATGTTGATCCTGCCGCGCTTCATGGGCCTGTCGGGCGTGTACTACGGCGCCACGGCGATTGATATCGTGGTCACCCTTCTGCTCGTCATCATTGTGCGCAGGGCGATGCGGGAGTTGGGCGCGGACGCAGGTGCAGAGGGAGGTTAGAAAAGCAAGGAATCCGGACCCTCAAAGGAGTTGGCTACTTCGCCTCCGGCTTCGGCCAACACCTTCGAGGTCCTTGACCAGTACCCAGGTTTCAGGACCTCGAAGGTGCCCGGCACGAAGCGTAGCGTAGTTCCGGGTTCCTTTGAGGGTCCGTCACCAAGCCGGCCGACGGCTCTCCCCCTTGAGCCGGCCGCCCGATTCCCGAGGAACGAGGGTCGCTCCGCCGGCTGGTTGGAATTATTTTTCAAAAACTTTACCTTCTCCTGTAACCATTTCCTCAAACCCCGGTATCCCCTATCGAACCCCCATTCAATGCGTTCTGACGAAGACATCATGACGGCCGTGGCCAACGGTAAACTGGAAGCGCTCGCCGAGCTCTACCGGCGCTACCGGCAGCCGCTTTATGGCTTCCTGCTGAAGCGGACCAACAAGCCCGCTGCCGCCGAAGACCTGCTGCAAACGACCTTCGAACGGGTGATCAGGTACCGGGCATCCTACAAGGGCAACTCCTTCCGGGGCTGGCTCTACACCATCGCTCGTAACGTACTGCACGACCGGCAACGGCTGGACGGGCGGCTACCGCTGAAGAATGGTATGGACATGGGGGAGTTGCCTCATGCTACGCCCTCGCCCGAATCCGACTGGGAAGACCGCGAAACCCGCGGTCAGTCACAACAAGCCCTCGCCGCGCTGCCAGCCAATTACCGCGAGGTCGTTGACCTGGCCTGGAAGCGCGGGCTGAAGTACGCCGAGATCGCCGAAGTGCTCGGCATTACCGAGTCCAACGTCAAGGTGCGTATGCACCGTGCCACCAAACAACTGCAAACCAATTACGCCAAAATCAATCGTCAATGAAACCGATTACCGAAACCGATCTGGTCGATTATCTGGGGGGAGAGCTCTCCGCCGAAGGAGCCAGTCGCGTTGAAGCAGCCCTGGCTAATGATTCGGCGCTGCGCGCCGAGCTCGAAGAGCTGAGCGAACTGATGGCCGAGATCAAGTCGGCCGAAGAGCCAACACTTTCCACTGCTGCGGACGCCCGCTTCGAGACGATGCTCGCCGCCGCCGTAAAGGAACAGGGCGAAACGACGGAAGCAGTCGTACGGCAGATGCCGGACGGTAAGCGGTACTTCCGCTTGTGCGCCGCAGCAGCGGCAATCCTGCTCATTTTCGCCGCTGGTTGGTACGTTGGCGGCGCTGAGGACCGGGCTACCGCCCGGCAGCTCGCCGCTACCCGAACCCTGATGCTCGACCTGATGAAGGACAGCCGGCCCAGCGCCCGCATCCAGGCCACAACGGTCTCTTTCGATCTGCCAGCAGCGGATCCGCAGACGATTGCCGACCTCGGTCACCTGCTCCGTACGGATGAAAGTGCCAACGTACGGTTGGCGGCCCTCGATGCGCTCCGCCGTTTCCCGAATGAACCGGCCGTGCGGGAAATCCTGCTCTCCGCCATGAACGAAACCCCGCCGGATGTCGTCCGCTTCGAGCTCATCGAAACGCTCGTTCGCTTCAACGAAAAACGAATCCTGCCCTACCTGCAGGATATGATCGACGCTGACTCTTTGCCCCGCCCCGTCCGGGATGCGGCACAAATGGCAAGGTTTAAACTCATCTGATCGCGGAGTGCGCGGATGATGTAATCTGAATACAACAACCTCCCTTAACTTCTACAAACTACCCAAATGAAATATATATTTTTCACTCCCCTCTTCCTTTTCTCTCTCCTGCTATCCGCTCAGCCGGAGCATAAAGTAGCCGTTGGCAACAAGATCATTGAGTTCAGCGAACTTGACAACCTGATGGTGGTCGGTTACGACGGCAGCGAGCTAAAACTCACTAAAGAGAACGCCAACAGAAATACGGATGAACGTGCGCAGGGTCTGCGGAAGATCAGTGCCAGCGGCAAGACAGACAATACTGGCCTGGGCCTTTCTGCACAGGGGCTGGACGACAGAGTCCTCATCGAACAAGTGGGTAAAGGCGAAGGCAAAATCATCGCTTACGTACCCAATAAATCCGTCGTGAAAGTCACCCAGTCTACCTACCGTGGTGGTGATTTTAGTGCCTCTAACTTCGGCGGAGAACTGGACGTAACCATGCATTACCACAAAGTGAAGCTCACCAATACTTACGGCCCGCTTTCCATTAATACCATTTACGGCAGCATCGAAGCGGCTTTCTCTGACGGACCTCCCACGCAGGATATCCGCCTCCATTCTACTTACCAGAACGTTGACCTGACGCTGCCCAACAACACGAAGGCGAACCTTCGTTTGAAAACCAGCTATGGTAGCATGTATACCGATTTCGACATAGAGATAAAAGCCAACGGAGATCAGGCAGAAAGATCCAGCGATCATGGCCATGGAGACGGGCGTACGACGGGACTGATTAACGGCGGCGGAAAGCTTGTTTCCCTGACGGCGACTTATAAGAACATCTACTTGCGTAAGTTGAAGTAAATCACTGACAGGTCCCCGTTCGTCGGAACAATAAGTTCTCGGAGGGCGGTAGCCCGAAAAGAGAATTTTTGGTCGGATGAATCTGGGACGAGCGGACAGCAGACAGCGGACAGCAGACAGCGGACAGCAGACAGCGGACAGCAGACAGCGGACAGCAGACAGCGGAC
>ENA-ORXT01002268-ORXT01002268.1-marine-metagenome-genome-assembly--contig:-NODE-2268-length-23386-cov-5.327813_pt1 | contig 23386 bp, 24 predicted proteins | sample MGYA00237868_ERZ511482 | MGnify/ENA metagenome assembly ERZ511482
TCCCTGAGGCCATGTATTCGCCAAATTCGCCTAACGAAATATGTCCGTCGGGTTTAATGACTTGATCACCGGGTAAACGGATCGTCGCGTCAAACTTAACCGCTTCGATCAGCACGGTATCGCCAATTTCAACAATGTAGTTGGGCAATGGTTGCTTCAGAAGTTCTTTCGGCGTTGCGATACTGCTGCCTTCGGCCTCTGCGATCGCTTTGGTTGTCTCAAGCATCTTGTTTCCGGATCCGCCGAAGGGGAGTCCAAAAGAAGAAAGCGTATTGCAACCCATCGAAGATGCCATCATCAATCCGACAATGGCGAAGGAGATAGAATTTCGTTTTGGTTTTATGAAAAAGGTCATGGGTCTGCCATCTGCGAAGAAATCAAGTGACGTACAGCTGCCAGCCGTCTAACAATTGCGGGGCAGTGGTAATATTGATTGAATCGGAGGTGACGGCATTATTGAATGAGCTAATTATTCCGCAGACCCTCGTATGGCAAGATTTGACTTCCACGTAAGAAGTAACGAATTGTCTCTTCACGTAATTGTTGCCGCGTGTCGACGCGCACCTGCGGACGGTCTACGGTGCCGCCAACGTGAAGGAAGACAACTCGGTCAGAGATAAAGTCTGCGGCTTGGGCAAAGAATGATGCGGGCGTGCCTCGTATCAGCGTCAAGGGTGACCCGGCTAATTGTTCAATTAACGTTGGCTGATTGAACCGTTCTATCCGTCCAGCAACCTCTAAATCCAACCGCCCGTCAACGAATATGAACCCGGCAATAGCAACGTTGGCCAATGAACTGGAGAGGTTGAGATTCTTCACTTCGACCCGACCGTTGTCCAACTGCAAATAAATGTCTTGCGACGCAAAGTCGTCATTTTGGATCCGATTGCCGCCCAGGACTCTGGCCATATCGGTCAGCACCGGTAGCTGAAAAGCGGACGCTCGTTCCAGATTGCCTTCGAAGGTCCCTTTGAGGTCTCGCAACGAACGGATGCCACTGCCCTTAATCTTTAGTCGACCATTAAGCTCTCCCTGATCGGCTTGGTCGAAATCAGCGAGTGACCGCATCATCTTGCCCGTGTCGATTCGTGATAGTTTTAGGTCAGTGTTGAGTGTCAGTCGTGAGCCAAAGGTCACCTTTGCGGTGCCCGATACCGAACCATCGAACAATCGAAACGTTGATCGCCGCAACTCGGCGCGACCCGAGCCATTGGCGGTCGAAACGGAAAACTGAATCGGTAAACGTACCGATTGTCCGTTGACTCCGTGCAGGCTGGCCCTATCGACGCCGATGTAACCTTGGCCGCTAATGGTTTTGCCGATTTGGCCATTGAGTCGCGCGTCGAACAGCCCTTCGATCTCCAGCGGTTCGTCTGACACAATGGCGGCGATACGGGCCAGGTCCATTTGCCGAATATCGCATTCGTAATTGCCGGCAAGATTGCTGCTTAAAGGGATCATCGCGCTGGCTTTGATGGATCCGCGTTTGAGATCGGCTTGAACGTCATTGAATTTGATTCGCCCGTCGGCCAGATTGAAATGGATGGACGCTAATCTTGTGAGAAGTTCGTTACTCCACTTCGCATCACTGATGGCGATTCGTCCGTCGCCTTCAAATGGGTGGTCGAGTCCGACGATGAATTGTGCGGTTGCCGAAAGATTGCCATCCAACTCCCGTAAGCTGCGAAATTGTGCTGACTTGCGATTTAGGTTCTCAAGTAACGCGTTGTTCAGCTTGAACTCGATGGGAAATTCTATCTTCTCAAGCCGCTTTTGACCGACGTCGGTTTGGCCATGTCCTTCAAATTTACCTCCCAACAGCGCCCCGTTAATATCGTAGGAGAGTTTGTCTGATCGGTAGTCAGCTTTCGCGGTGAAGTTACCGACCTCGACTTCTGAAACTAACATCGAAGACCCTTTGAGTTCTAAATCTGCCCAGCGAGTTTCGGTTAGATGCCAGTCATTAAGAGACGCATCACCCTCCAGTTTTCCTGTCAGTTCAATGGGGAGATTGAACAGATGCGTCACTTCGACCGCGTCGATACCTGAGATATTGACGCGGATACGTTTTGGTTTTTGCGTTAATTCTGCCATCTTGATTTCGCCACCAAAGGCTTTGAGCAGCAACTTCGATTTCTTCCAATCGTTGCCCAAATGATCCCAATCGACAACGATGTCACGATAGGGTTTGTTGTGGTAGGACGGGTTTTTGATCTGAACTTTGCCATTGGTGCGGACATCAAATGGAGAGAGTTGGCCGCTAAAGTGGAAGTCGCCCGACATGATTCCAGATACGTCAACGACTTCGCCTTCCTTTTGAGTGACCGATGATTGTTCTAGCAGGCGAGACAGTTGTAACTTGCCTAACGCTGCGTCGCTACGAAATTGAAAGGGTGGCTTTAGGGCCGCTTGGGCCGTTAGATCAAACTCAATTGCCTTGTTTTCGGTGCGGAAGTTTTCGATGTGGACGTTCCCGGCACGTGTGGCGACGTCGAACTTGAATGGTTTGACTCTGATTTTGGCGGCTGTCAGGTCGATCGCCGCGATCTGGCCATTGATGCTGACCGGCAGCCCGGTTTGTGCAACGTTTGGATCGTTCGCGTCCTGCGATGTCAAAATCAGTTTGCCGTCGGTCAATCCTGTAACGGGTATGCCCTCAATTTGTGCGGCTTGGGCCAATGTTTGAATCGACAGTGATTTCCAATCTAAATTTCCATCACCAGTATTTCGCCGGATGTTCCAGCTAAAATTTCCATCGATGAGTCCACGTTGTCCGAAGTTGGTTTTCAGTTGCTTAACGACGATGTTTTTCGAATCACTGTTAGCTTCGATGTTGACGTTTTTGAAACGTTCGCCCAATATTCGAAGTTCCTTGGACTTTACGTTCAGGTCGGCATTCCAAGGCGTTGGGGTGCCGGCGGGAAGGGTCACAAACTGTGCTTTGATATTCATTGCGCCCTCTGTGTTTTCGGAGGTGACTTTTTGATTCTGCGTGACGCCTGCAACTTGATTGAATTGAGCGGCGAATTCCGAACTTGCATTTTTGGCAACCGTAATCAACCACAATAGCGGAACCTTTTGCGCTTCGACGTTGATTCGATGTTGAGCCGTTTCGGCGATGTCAATCGTCGCGTTACCGACCAGAGATCCGCCTTGAGCAAAGGTTCCAGAGACATCGGCGAGCGTTAGTTTGCTGTTTTCGAGCCTGATGTTCGTGCTGAGGTTGCTCAGCGATTGTTGCTGGACGACAAATTCCGAATTTTGGACATTGCCGGTCGCTGTCCAGCGGGAAATTTCCTCGGGTCGGTCAGCAGGGATGTTGACTCGCGTGTCGAAGTTTACGCTGCCGCCGAGTTCGGATATCCGTCTATAGAGCTTGCTTGATTCGTCGACCAAGTGTTCGCCGGTAGCGTTGAAGATCTGGTTTTGTATCAGTCCGACCACCCAATGCGTTGGCAAATCTTGCCCTGAAAGAACAACAGTCCCATAATTCGAATTTTCATTGCGTACCAAGGGCCAGGCGACATCGGCGCTAAGTTGATTGTCAATGGAAGACTCTTGGTCCGTATCTTCAGCCGTTGCCGTTAGTGGTGAAAGTTCCAGTACGCCACGATTGAGTTGCCCGATGACGTTAGCATTGGCAATGGTTTGGCCGGCAAGACTTCCCTCAGGCATCGTTCCGCTAACACTAAGTTGCCACGTTGTCAGGTCTTCGATCGTGGCCAGCGGAAGATCAAGTTCGGCTTTTGCTTCTGCGATTATTCCTTCAAGATCAAGTTGCTTGGATAGCGCTGCAATCGAGAAAGTGGTGAAGATGTTTTGAAGCGGCTGTTTTGCCGCATCGGCTTTGACGCTGATGGCCCCGCTGATTGATTCGTACGTTTGCTTGGCGTTAAACACTAAAGAATCAATGACGACAGTCGTTAGAGAAGATTCTGCCTGCAGATCGCCATATTGGGCAGACTTTGTGCGTCCGGTAGCGCCAATCGTGATCTCGGTTGCTGTGTCAGCGGCGACAACAACACCACCTTTGGCATTGCCGGCAACGCGAGCGGTTAAAATTTCCGGAATGCCGGGAACGACGTGCCGCAGCGTTTCAATAGAAATATCTTCGAACTGAGTTTCAAAATCGGTCGTGATCGGGAAGGAAGAAAGGGTGGTCGTCGCCGTCGCTGAGAGTTTGTCTTGGCCATCAATGGTGGCTTCGATATTAGTCGCAGTAATTTGGTCAAGATCGAACTCAACGTCAGCGGTGTTGACGGTGACGGGTAACTTGAAGCTTGGCAGATTTATGTCAAGGGTTTTAACCTTCGCGCTGCCATCGACTACCAATGAGTTTTCAACACTGCCGGAGATGTCGGCTGAGATGTCGATGACACCGGATGCGGTTAGGTAATTTCGGAGGTTTTCAGCAACGTAGGGCAGGGATTGCCACTGATCGTTGTTCAGTTGGAGATCGACGGTGGAAAGATTAGCGATGTATCTGTTGGCGGTAGGTTCAATTTTTCCTTTGATCTGCCATTGGCCGCCGACTAGATCGGCGATGGAACCGGTGATGTTCTGCGTTTCTTTTTCTTGTTGGATGTTCAGATCGACACCGGTGACCTTGAGTGAACAATCCGCATCAAGGACTTGAAAGTTCGAATTGGAGACGGAGATCGCTTTTGCCGGCAGTTCGATCTGGGAAAGATCGAAATCAGGGCTGGCTTTATCGAGGGCTGCCAGTTCCAACAGTTGATCGATGGTGAGGGTCGCTTGAGCGTTGTCCAGTTCAATCTCGTTGAAGGTGGTGACTCCGGAGGTCAACTCACTGATGGGGTGGTTGATGTTCAGCCGACCGACTGTTAGCCACGGCGTTGCATCCTCGGACTGGAGCTTGAATTGGATGTTGTGAGCCGTCACGCCACCGGTGCTAACGCTGATACTGCCGATTTGCGTTTGACCAAGATTGAGGTCCGCTAGCTGTGTCTGTATCTTTCCTTGGACGAAGCTTTTGACGAACAGCCACGCGACGAGGCCACCAATGGAGATCAGAAAAAGCACCAACGTCAGCCACACGACCCAGCGCCGGGACTGGGGTTTGTTTGCGAGCGGCGATGAATCGTTCATGATGTTTCTTGTGAGTCGCGGCGATTTATAATTGAGAAGTTTGAATCTATATTGTCATCGAATCATCCACGTTCGGTGGCGTAGGGTTCAACGCAATTTCCGGATTATTCTGCCAGCAATGACAAACTGGCAGAGGGCGTGGGTTTGGACCGTTTTCCCTGGACTTTGCTGTTTCGAGGCTAAGGGTTGTTAGAAAATTTCGAGTCAGGCACTAGAATCAAAGCGGCTGACTAATTTAGGCGATGCTATTTGGGCTTCGTCGAGTTCAACGATTACTGTTGTTCATCATTTTATCTTCGAAAGAGTTCAATGCCACTGCAAACCTGCTTACGATTTATTTCGCTCTTTGCACTCTGCGCATTTCTTCTTGCAGCCAGCCCTTTTGCTGTCGCTCAATCTTGGCCGCAGTACCGCGGTCCCAACGGCGACGGTAAACCAGCAGCGGAATCTGGTGCCATTGTTTGGTCAGGTGGCCAGCCGAAAGAGCTTTGGAGAACGACGACCGCGTTAGGATTTAGTTCGTTCTCTGTGGCCGATGGGCGGGCGATTACTTTGGTGGCTGCCGAAAGTGATTCTGGTGACATATTACAGACTTGTGTCGCTCTCAACGCTGAATCGGGTGAACAGCTCTGGTCATACGCCCTCAATAAAAATGATTACGCCGGTGGTGGCGGTGCCGCGGGGGCACGCGGGAACAAAGGTGGCGATGGGCCTCGCACGACGCCCTCGATTGATGGCGATCGAGTTTACGTTTATGACTCGCAGCTGTTGCTGGTTTGCTTGAAAGCCGAAAGTGGTGAACTGGTTTGGGAAGTTGATGTGCTCAAAGACCACCAAGGTCGCAACATCAAATGGTCCAATGCGATCTCTCCGGTTGTTGATGGTGATCGCGTCTATGTTGCCGGCGGTGGGGAAGGGCAGTCAATGATGGCGTTTGACAAACTTACAGGCAAAGTGATATGGAAAACGGGCGATGAAGAGATGACGCACGCGACACCCGTTGTCAGAGAGATTCAAGGGAAACGCCAAGTTATCTTTTTCATGCAGTCAGGATTGATTGCCCTCAACCCAACCGACGGCACCGAACTATGGCGGACTCCATTTGAATTTCGCACGTCGTCGGCGGCATCGCCAGTGACTTCTGAAAATTTGGTCTACTGTTCGGCCGGATACGGCGTCGGAGCGGGGTTGTTTGAGATTGGTGAATCAATGTCGGTGAAGGAAGTCTGGCTCAAGCCCAACCGATTGGTGAATCACTGGAGTACACCCGTTTTACACGGCGGCCATCTATATGGTTTGTTCAGTTTTAAGAGATACGGCACAGGACCGTTGCAGTGCGTTGAACTGGCGACCGGTGAAGTCAAATGGGAGAAGAAAGGGTTCGGCCCCGGCAATTGCATCTTGGTCGGGCAGAAACTGGTCGTGTTATCCGACAGCGGTGAATTGGTATTGGTCAAAGCCGCTCCTGATGCCTATGAAGAATTAGCCCGAGCCAAGGTGCTCAAGGGTAAGTGCTGGTCGACGCCAGCGTACAGCGATGGCAAAATCTTCATCCGCAGCACCCTAGAAGGGGCGTGCCTTGAGGTGAGTGAGTAAGAAAACTCTGAACTAGCCATTGGGCACTGGACCACTGACTTCGGCTGGTCCAGAGTTTCGTAGTCGATTCGCGAAGCACTGCCGTCGTGTTAGTTACGGTAATGCCGGTTGCCGATGGGACGATAGATGCCCAGCTGGGGAGGCAGATCGGCATCGTTTTGATTTGACGGTCCGCGCTCGATATAAGGTGGTTCGGCCAATGGTGGGACTTCATTTCCTACCCTTGGATCTCCATCGTCGCCAGGTCGATGGTGACGTCCACAGCTATCGCCGTCGTAGCAGCCTCGATGGTTGCCACGCGAGCAGTCATTGTCTTGGGACAGATTGGTCGCCTGTCCTGCGTCTTGGGCAAATTGGGCGCGTATCTTCATTGGTGAATTGTTTGGCGACCAGAGCGGTTTGTGAGGGATGGTTCTCAGTCCTCATTTCTTAGTTCTCCGGTCGGCAGTGAAAACAGCAATAGCCAGCACCATCGGAGGAAACAGAACTTTGTTCCCGACACAACTTTCTACACCCCTGCCTTTCTCAGGGCAGGGACCTAAACTGGGCAGACATAGACCGCACGCAAATTAAAACTGAGGAAAGAACCCGAATGAAAGTCATTGTCGATTTGTGTCTCGTCCCGATAGGCGTCGGTGTTTCGGTAGGTGAATACGTCGCTGAATGCCAAAAAGTGCTGCAAGAGACGGGTTTGAAACATCAGTTGCACGCATACGGTACAAATATCGAAGGGGACTGGGACGACGTTTTTACCGCAGTAAAGCGTTGCCATGAGCGTGTTCACGGGATGGGGGCACCGCGTATTTCGACCAGCATTAAAGTTGGAACTCGGACCGATCGCGACCAGGCGATGCAAGAAAAAATTGACAGCGTGAATCAGATTTTATCTACGGGAGGTGATTTGGGGTGATGGGTGATCCTTGATGTTACTTGAAACCGTTTTAGCAAGCACCGCTGCGTTCCATGAATATAATTTGGCCAAGTGCTCGGACTACGCGCAATCACCACACGAGGACGCTCCAGTTCGGATTGCAAATCCTCTGCTAGATCAGGAGTCACGTCAAAGTAACGGTCGTGAATCGCAAGTGCCTCAGCAGTGACACTCGGGTGAAACCAGAATGGTAAATTAGCCATTACGCCTATCACGCATTTTTGACATCACGGCATCCCACGAATTAAGTTCGACCGAACCATCGTCGATGCTGAGAATTCGTTATTCGATCTCGCGGGCCCATGCAGAGTCTGCCTCTGGATCGGGGGCGGCATCTAGGCTACGTATAAGCGTGGCGGCTAGATTACCCCGCTCGCTTTCTGGAAGAGTGAGTGCAATGTCAAGTATTTGTTTTGGCTGAGTGTCCATGATGCTACTGTAGACTCTGGTTAGCGATTGGGCAAACTTGTGACCGACAACGGAAGGTTTTTACGACACCGACGCTACCGAAGCGAAGGTGGTTTGAAGTGGAATTCATTGTATAATGGCAGCGATGCTTACACCACATCGAAGGTGTGCCGAAGGCCCTTGCGTAAAAGCCATGTTGTACGACCGGCGAACCCGCCATTGAGATCGAAAGTCGAGGTTGATATGTCCACGGAAATTCCCAGCGATTTTGCACCATTTGTCCAGAGGATGGTGTCTGAGAAGCGGTTCCTGAGTGAAACAGATGTCTTGGCTGAAGGGCTGCGCATGCTCCAAGCAAAAGAAAGTCTTCGAGCAGAAGTTAAGAAAGGTTTCGATCAGCTGGACGCCGGTCAAGGAATACCGGCAACCGACGTGTATCGTCGTGCTGAAGAGCGAATCGAGGAAATAGAAAATGGAAACGTGTGATGGCAATAGTCATCTACGCACCCGAGGCCGACGACGACATTTTCGGTATTGTCGATTTTATTGCACGCGACAAACCGAGAGCCGCACGCAGTTGGATGCAGGAAATTCGCGATATATGCGAAACGATCTCGACGCAGCCTTGAATGGGACAAGCTAGGTCCGGTTTTGGCGTTCCAAGATGCCGGTCGTTTAGCGTAGGCAACTACGTAATTTTCTTCCGAGAGATCGAAGATGGAATCGAGGTCGCGCGAGTCATTCATGGCAATCGTGACATGCAAAACATCTAGGTCGTCCAACGGAAGGTTTTTACGACACCGCTTCTCTCCGAAGGCAAAAAGCGTCGCAACACAAATCAGTTTACCAAATAGAATCGACGTTGCCAAAGAGGCGGTGTCCACGGCGTGGCAAACCAGCACGCGACAACGGAGCGATCAAACATGGCAAACCAGACGGTGCTCCAAGGACGAAGCCGTGGCCTTGCGTACAAACCATGTTGTGCGACCGGAGCATCAGAGTGACCGGTCAAACCAACCCTTCTGGTCCGAAGCAGCGTGAAACACGCCAAGAATCTCTACGTGGTTGTCGCGGTTTTCGAAGATCATGACATACGGAAAACGATCAAGAGTGACCACCCGCATTTCGTTCTGAAGACGTCCAAAGGATTCTGGGCGATCTGCCACATCGCGTAAGCGTGCACGCACGGAGGCTCGGAACCGATTCCCGAGATCGGGCGAAATTTCGTCGTGATAGCCGGTTGCTGCCGACAAGTCGTCGGCAACCAGCGGATGGTACCGGCGGACTTTAGCCATCAACGCGCCGCCAGAGTTCGTCATCGTCGATTGCCATTGACGGGTCGGCGTCAAGTTCAGCCGAGCGTCTGGATGCTTCACGAGTAACTTCTGGCGGTACAGTGATCGGATCAGGCGAAGACGCGATATCGTCCCACAACTGAGTAACGATCCTGAGCTTTTCGGTGACAGGCAAGCCACTAAGGTCTGGAGTATTCATGTGATTATTGTACACGCGCAGGTCGCACAACGGAAGGTTTTTACGACACCGCCCTAAACGAAGCGAACGATGTCTGAATTACGAGAAATTGTACCAAGGCCAGCCCGCGCGGCCAAACAAGGAAGGTGTGCCGAAGGCCTCAGCGTAAAAACCATGTTAGGCGACCGTGCACTGGCGTTTGATGTCGGCCAACAGTTTATCGTTTGGCCCGACAGACAGAATCAGGAAGTTTGTGAATACGTTGTCGTCAAAAGTCGTGCAGTTGAGGAAGAAGTTTGCAATCTGGTCTGGAGTATCGTTCTCGTGCCACGTTGTCATCACGAATTTGGAGTCAGTTAGTTCGGGGTCGAGCTCCATGTTAGCGTAGTCGACGGAGTCGTCCCAAGTTGAGCAATTGTGGCCAATGCAAACAGCATAGCGGCATCCCGCGCGCACAAGTGCAAGGCTGAGTGCGTATTGGTCGTCGGTAGAAATATCTGGGTCGTTGTTAATGATGAGGACAACGAAATCCGCGCCGGCAAATGGCGGACGATCAAGGGAGTACGGTGAAGTCAGGCAAATGTGGAAAACGTCCTGACCACGCGAGCTGGTTAGAAGGTGTTCCATTGGATTAGATGAGGGCGGCTAACGGAAGGTTTTTACGACACCGCCCTAAATGAAGCGAACGATGTCTGAACTACGAACAATTGTACCAAGGCCAGCCCGTGTTGCCAGAGTGGGAAGGTGTGCCGAAGGCCTCAGCGTAAAAACCATGTTATGTGACCCCTGAACTACCAGTCAGGCTTGCCACCAGAAACGACCGAGCCGTCATTCAGGCACAATCGGAACGGTTTCCATCCACCGGGCGGGTCCCATTCACCGTCGCCGTCTACGAAATCGGTATCCACGCTGGAGAATGTGACACCGTCGATACCGACGGGTTCGGATGTCCAAGCAATTGTCCCATCGGGAGAAACGCGAACAACACGTTCGGCAGATGCGATGAGCAGAGCATCATCAGAATGAATGTAGCCGAAGTACGTGCGAAGGTCGTGACGCGTGGCGGAAGTGGATTTAGGGTTGATGACGTAAAACGCGTCGCCCCAACCGATGATGAACAAGCCGCGCCAGTATTGCGCATCGCGGAAGGTATAGGATTCACCGGAAGTGCGACGCAAACGCACGCAAAGTGTCGGTTGGCCATCAAGCGAGAGCAGGCACAACGCGTAAGGCGTAGAGTGATTGTCGGTCGGGTGGCCAACGTCAATGTGCGGGGCGCGTTTGGCGTCAGCGTCGCCGAATTCGGGCCATCGAACGTCTGCTGAAACCATTGGCTGGGGTCACATAACGGAAGGTTTTTACGACACCGCTTCTCTCCGAAGTCAACAAGCGTCGCAACACAGCTAAGTTTACCAAAAAGAAACCACGTTGCCAAAGAGGCGGTGTCCACGGCGTGGCAAACCAAAACGCGACAACGGAGCGAACGAACATGGCAGGCCGAACAAGTCTCCAAGGACGAAGCCGTGGCCTTGCGTAAAAACCATGTTATGTGCCACGGTGGCCCAACCCAGAATGTTCAACCGAAGTGAGGTCACCGACACACGTGAACCAAAGTAAGCCGCCGCCATCGAAGTTGAATGTCACTTTAGAGTCGCGATCGCCAACGGGATCGGTGTTGCACGTGGCGATTGTGCGGCCGTTCAATGCAAGTTGCGATCCGAGATTCACGTTGACAAACGGTTCATCGGCAGAGGCAACGTTTGGGTAGTCCGGGACATCGTCCACGTCGCAACGCCAGAAGACGGTGCTGAAGGCCTCAGCGTAAAAACCATGTTAGTGGCCACGGGGCCTAAATAAACATTGTGCAGAATGCGTCACCCGATTCCAGTTTGCGAAACGGCTCTGAGAAAGGTTCCGTGCAATTTCGGCACAAGATGATCCATTGTGGAGATTGACCCTTGATCGTAGCCATCGCGTCGAATTTCATGATTTCACCGCCGCATGCAGGGCATGGCCCGTCACCATCCGAGGAATCGGTTGTGAGCTTGCCGTCACTAAGGTTTGACAATGCGGTAAATGCGCTAGAGAGTTCGTCGAGAGCTGGTGCGATAGTGGCGGACTTAGCGAAGTGTTCAGCTGCCAGCGCGCGCAAATCGTCAATTCGCGAATGTGCCTTTGGGAGTAAGTCAACGCGAACGGTTGACGGAACGACAGACATCCGCTGCGAGCATTGGAGCAAACCGCCAAGCAACCCTGACGCCTTGAAGATGTGTTCGGACTGCGGATGGTTAAGGTCAAGCATTTGAAAACGCTAGTGGCCACTAACGTCAGGTTTTTACGACACCGCCCTAAACGAAGCGAACGATGCCTGAACTACACGGATTGTACCAGAGCCAGCAATCGTTGCCAAAGAACGAAGGTGTGCCGAAGGCCTAGCGTAAAAACCATGTTGTACGCCACCTACGGCGCTATTGATCGCCTACCAGATCAATCAATCCGTCCAAGAACCAGTCGATATACCACGTCTCGAAATCAGGTGAGATTTCTTGATACGTTTTAGTGTTCAACTGAAAACAAACGACGGGTGGTTCCGGTGAATCGCCTGAGAGGTCGAGGCAGTAAGGTGCGTCTTCGTCAGATTGAATGACAACCAAGTGATTCGGCAGGGAGAATTCGTCGCGAAAACGCAGAGTGTCGCCAACAACCGATCCGCCACCCACGTTCGTGGCATCGTCACCGTGAATACCGGAGACTGAACAGTCAGCGCACCATATCACGCCGAATTCCACGAGGAATTCTCGATAGGAAGCGGGGAAAGAGCAGGCGAGACGAGATTCTACAGCGGCGATTGACGGCTCAGTGGCAGGCGAGGTCTCGAAGTCCTCTTCGCAGGCCTCAATTTGAGCGATCATTTCACGAATGCGTTTAAGATTCATTTGTGGCGTACAACGGAAGGTTTTTACGACACCGCCCTAAACGAAGCGGTGGAGTTTGATTCACGATAGATTGTACTAATGCCAGCGCCCGTTGCCAAACGAGCGAAGGTGTGCCGAAGGCCTAGCGTAAAAACCATGTTATACGCCGTCGTCCGAGTATGTCTTGCAGCTCTACTCCACGGAAAGGTTGAATTCAGCAGTTCGTTAACATCTTTTTAGGTCTGTCATGAGTTGCGGTTCTTTCATAGCGTGAAGAATGAGGTTGGAAGTCAATGCCACAAGCACGGCGTGTACGTGCTCGGTGCTTTTCAAAACTGAAAGAGGGCCACTATCAAATTCGACAGGTGCGCCGTGGGCGATTTTGGACCGGTATGTGTATAGCTTTCCAAGCAGTTTTGCTGGTTCGATCTCACCAAACCAATGTTCGAAGTCGAACTTAGGGTCCATTCGATTGTTTAGCAGAATGAATTTGCTCTTGATTTGACGTCCGATTGAATCAGTTGGGTCTTTGGGATCAGGCATGTGGGTCAAGAGTGATTCGATAATCGCGAAGAATCCGAGATGACGAAACCCGACAGTCTTCGGAATCCCTTTCAATTGCTGGAAATTGAATAGTGCATCGGAGATAACATTGAACTTCTTGTGGTCGAACGCCGCGATAAGACTGAAAGCCGCTGAAAGAGCGACAGGTGCGTCAAGTGAAATGAACTGTCGATGGTAGTTTTCGTTGGTGAAAACGTGGACGATGTCGCTTGGCGTTCCGTAGCTCGGTCCGCCGCCCGGTGTAGCACAATGTGTGAACGCTGGAACCAAAGGGGTTACAAGGTGCATGGCCAGCTCCATCGCTTCAAAGTAGCTGTGAGCTGGAGGAAAATTGACAACCCAGTAACGCCATGCAGCTGGATCTTCATGCAGGCGGTCAGTTGATTCAGCCTGTTCTTTCAGTGTTTTGTACTGATATGGCATGCGTTCATCGAGACCCCGGCCCTTGAGCCATTCAATTATAAAGGCTCGTTGTGCTTCATTCGCCTTTTGAAGCGCAAATCCATTTGCGAGTTGGTATGGAGTGTCAAAATTGCAATTGAACCAATTCAGGATGAACGCAAAACACTCGCGTTGCATGGAAGCTCCATGGTTGAGGCGTATAACGGAAGGTTTTTTACGACACCGCCCTGAACGAAGCGAGCGATGTATGAACTACCAGAAATTGTACCAAGCCCATGGCCCGTTGCCAAAGAGCCAAGGTGTGCCCGAAGGGCCTTTGCGTAAAAACCATGTTAGCCGCCGCCCACGCTGGATCAGTTGTCGCAGATTGCAATTAGAGCGTTGGGATTGCATTGGCGATCGCACGCAAGGATGAACACCTGATTGCCAAGCAATAAGCAGTATTCTGTGTTGGAGAATGAATCGGGTTGTTCGGGGGCAGTTTCGGTTTGTTGAAATCCAAACCCATCGGGGATTTGGCAAACGAAAGACATTTTGCCCCCACACGGGCAAGATTTGTTGATTGAGTAGTTGATCCACCCCGGAACACCACCAATCTTGAAGTCATCGGAGCCGCGTTCAAAGTCACCAAAGTCCTGAATGGATTCGGATGCGTTGGTGAAATCAAGTCGCCGAGCAAGAATGAATGGATCAAGTGCGGCAGTAGAAGTCGGGATGCCGGGTTTGATCAGTTGAAGCGAGTAGTGACCGTCGTCCTTGAGCCAGAATTCGGCGGGCAGGTCAGACGAATCGTAGTTGTCGGGGACAGAGGGAATCTCATTGTGCTTGGGGCACATGAATACAAGGAGGTGGCTGCCAACGGCGAACGGCAAGCCAAATTCGGGTCGGACGTCGAGTTGCAGAAACAGGGCCATTGAAGCGCCGCAAAGGCGACACGCGGGAACTGAATCACCATCGGCGAGAAACGGAGTGCCACCAACGGAGTCGCGCGTTTCGGTGGCTGCGACGTCAGAGGAAATGCTGATTTGGTGCATGACTGCGTCCGCCAACGGAAGGTTTTTACGACACCGCCCTAAACGAAGCGAACGATGCATGAACTACGGAAATTGTACCAAGGCCACGGTCCGTTGCCAAAGAGCCAAGGTGTGCCGAAGGCCCGTGCGTAAAAACCATGTTAGCCGCCGCTTAGCCCTGAGTGACCTCGCAAGCAAGGCCTGAGAAATCGCAATTTGACAAATCGTCGTTGCGGATGAACACGTACATCGGGTCAGCGTCGTTGATGTTTAAGTCCATCGCGAAATTGGAATCGAGGCGAAACAGAAGGCGCCATTCATCAACGTGCGATTGAATCATCTCACGATTCGATGTTAGCCATACAACGCCATCCCGCATCTCGCGATACATTTTGACGAGGCTTTTGTCGTCACGCAATTTTTCGATGTAGGCCTCGTATTCCTCCATTGAGTCCCAGTAATCGTTGTAAACCAATGGTCGTTTGCCGAGGCGAGCGAGAACCAATTGGCGGTACAGGTCCTCCTGTTCGTCACCGGGGTTTGCGAAACCTAAGAACTGACCAATCTGTCCATTAGCACAAAGGTCAGATTGCAAGTAGATTCGTCGCATCTCGCCATCATCGCCGTCAACCTCGTCGGTGTGTTCTTCGACATGGGCCCGAAACTGTTTTCGGTAGCTGGCAATAGAAGCAGATGGAGTGAATGAAATCCGTTGCGGAGACAAGTCGACGAGGTATTCGTCGCATAGAGAGTCTTCAGGAGGAGACGGCCGTCGTTCAAGGAGAGATACATCACCTTCGTGGAACAGGGTCTCAAGAACGACGGGTTCAGCTGCACATTCCATGTAGCGAACGAACACATAGAGGATGCCGCGTTTTGGAAGCACGTCGTCGCCAGCGACGACCGGAAGTTCGGAGAAGTTGATCTGGGCGATGAAGTTGGAGAACCGGCCATCGTCGTCTGGGGAAGTCGGCCATTGGGCGTCCGTTGGAAGATCGGGGTCGCCGCCGAAACGCGTGTTACCGAGCGAACTGTAGTCATCGGTGCCAGTCGCGATGATTGAGAGGCAAGGTGCGGTATTGTCGCGAATAACGTCGCCGACAGATTTAAGCTTGCGATTCGCTATCGCGTCGTTGAGAGCGTTAAGAACGGTGGGCGACAGATTAGGCATGACTTCAGGAAGACTGGCGGCGGCTAACGGATTTAAGTACGACTCAATGTCGCAAAGTAAGTAAAAGTATCAGTTGCAGTTTAGTCGGTTTGGGGGTAGGCGGCAACTATGGTCCTCTAGGAGGGGCTGCGCTACGATTGAATGCACTTCTTCCGAGCATTCATTTAATACAGGTCGCATTTTGAAGGCTTGAGCACCGTGCATGGCGCACCGCAGCCGTGAGATGCGTCGTTTTGAAAACGAAACGCTACTGGTCAGCCGCAGGAGTCGGCGCGGGGGGCGTCTGAGAGTGTGTCGCAATCGCGGGGCTTTGCGCGAGCGCGACGCTGGGCGCTCTTGGTCAACCTGCTTTAAGAAGTTTTAGGAATCGCTGGTTGATTTGCCCCCGCAGAAATTCAAAAAAAGCGGCCTTCGTTATCCGCTCCTGCTGCTCAGGAGGGAGCCGCGTCAAGTAGCGTTGCCAAGCGTCGGTAGACGGGAGAGAAATTTCGATCCAGTTATGATCGTTTTGGCGTACGGTGATGCCTTGTAGAACCGTTACCTGCGGACCCGCAATTTGGAGTTCCACGTTTGCAGATTTTTGGTCGGCCTGGAGTGTCAGCATGATCGCCATCCGCCCAACGGCCGGAGATGTGTCTGGTTTAGCCGGTGCGGTTGGTGTTGCAGCGCGGGTGTCGGGTTTTTCGTCAGCGTTTGATTGATCGAGGGGGCTGGCGATCTGCTGCGTTTTGATCTGTGCCACGCGGGTGTATATCGTTGTCGTTTCTAAACGTTGGTGGCCCAACAGTTTTTGGATGAAGCGAATGTCAGTTCCGTTTTCAAGCAAATGAGTCGCGAAGGCATGCCGGAAAGAATGGGGTGTAATAGGATGTTTAATCCCAGCAAGTTCGACACACATCTTGACCCACCGTTGCAGCGTCCGCGGGCTCATGTAACGCCCCTGACGATGACCGTGCGCGGGGAACAGATAACGGCTGCCAGGACTATCAGTGCGAATCTGACGGAGCGCTGCGGAGAACGTTTGAGGCAGCATCACCAAACGATCAGACCGGCCTTTTCCTTGTTGGACTCGTATCGTATTTCTCTCAAAATCGACATCGTGGACTTGAAGTGAACACAGTTCTTTGTTGCGCAATCCCGCGCCGTACATGATGCCGATCGCAAGTTTAATCGTTAGGCTTGGCGCCGCGCTGATCACGCGCGCCACCTCAAGCGTTGACAAAATCACCGGTTGGGATTTTTTGCGACGAGGGGTGACGAGTCCGAGCGTGACATCACGGCCACAGAATTTGTCAAAACTAGTGCGGATAGCACTCAGATACCCCGAAAGCGTGGACGAGTCGATACCGCCATCGACGAGCATTTCCAAAAAGTTCCGAACGTCCTCAATCGTTACCAGATTTGGAGCCGCGCCGAACCAGCCTAAGAAAGCGGTAATGCTGGAGATATAGTTGGAGACCGTATTGGGGGAATAAGCCCGGATTTTCAGTTCGCGTTTGACGACGTGGATAAAAGCATCGGTCGATGGTTTTCCTTTGACGATCGAATGCCCGTGAAATGTATGGTGTTCAATCGCCTGATGTTCGTGGTGGCGACCGCGTACCGGTCGGTAGGGCTGGCCGTTATTGTACGTGTGGGTCGGAGACGTCAGTTGCATGGCGAGCTTTTCGGTGGTTCAAAAGAAGTGTACATTTGAGCATTCTGCGTCGGTTTGCTCCAATATCAATAAGTTAAATAAGGGCCGTCTTTATAGATGTTGTGGTTTCACTAGAAGTTGCAGAACATCGCCCAACACTAAACACAATGATAAAAATGAAAAGCGATGGCGCGAGACCACTCTCGCTGTTGGCAAATAATAAGACAGCCGATGTCTCCTTTTCGCATATGGAATCAGGCACTCACTTCCATCGCAAATGGTCACTCCGTGTGATTGCCATATTGAAGCGAACCCATTTAAATCGTTGCATGCTGGCTGATGCGTTTCCCCAAAGAACTACCTGAGTTGAAAACCGATGAGTATAGAGGCATGTAAATGCAAGGGGCGATGTGACAATCGCCATTGTCGATGCTTAAAGAATATGAAGCCATGTGGGCCAGCGTGTAGCTGCGCGGACTGTAAAAATCCGCTAAACGGACTCGACATCAGCAAAATGACCGACTGCGCGATCCAAAACGCAGAAATCTATCGTTCGTTGACGGAACTGCAATTGGCCAAACAGGTGAAGCTCCCGTGCGCGCATACGTCGCCTGCCCTTAAAGATGTTATTGATGGCTACGAATGTCAGGGCTGCCAAGGCGAAACGTATTTCTATTCGTTTTGCAGCGGGGCAGTGGAGCAAGACAGCTGCACATGGCACTGTACCGTTTGCAGGCAATGCCGAGACTGGCGCGAATGGCATTGTGACGACTGCAATCGCTGCACCTACGGGGTCAGTTTGCCTTGTGAAAATTGTGAAAGAAAAAGTGGATACGGTTGGTAGAAGGCTTCACAGGGGCAGACGTGGTTTTTGGGTTTCGCGAGTTGGCGAATAAAATTCCATGTGCAAATATGAACGGATTTGAACTACCAATCTTTCTTCGCTCGTCTGAGGTTTATTCAACAAAAGCGCTCACAGCAGGTTGAAAACCTGCTCCACGTGTTTTCAACCTGCGATGCGCCGCACCTCGCAAACGGCTAAAATTTGCATTGCTACTGGGCGCGTTCTAAGCTTAGAATTCTTGCCTAAAGACTACCAGCGGAACAGGCATGAACCCCACGTTAGCCCGCCACCGAAGCCGACCATGAGCACATTGTCGCCTCGTTTGATACGGCCTTGTTGAAGCGCTTCGACGATGGCGACGGGGATGCTGGCGGCCGAAGTGTTACCGTAGCGGTCAAGATTGACGAAGACTTTTTCAGGGGCCATCCCAAGGCTCTCTACCGCCGCGTTAATGATGCGCGTGTTGGCTTGATGAGGAATGAAAAGATCAACATCGTCGAGGCTCATTTCGGCCAAGGCCAGTGTTTGTTTGACGATCTCAGGGATCATGCGGACGGCCCATTTGAAAACGGTACGGCCATCCATTTTCAAAAACTGTTCGCGCTGCTCAATCGTCTGGGGAGAAACGGGTTGGCGTGAACCGCAGGCGGGTACGATCAGTGCGTCGCCCATGCTGCCATCGGAGGCAAGTTTATAGCTGAGGATGCCGCTGGGTTGGAAGTCATCGCCTGTTGGGGCGTTGCTATCCTCTAAGTTGGTGTCCTCTAAGTTGGTGTCAGAATCGGCGGTCAGCAAAACGGCACCAGCTCCATCACCAAACAAGGGATATGTCTTCACGTCTTTGGGGTCCATGATTGCGGTCAGCGTTTCGGCCCCGATGACCAGCGCGTAGCGGCTGCATCCGGTTTTGACGAATTGGCTGGCCATGGCGAAGGCGTACACGAATCCCGAACACGCGGCGTTGACGTCAATGGCTGCAGCCGATTTGCAGCCCAGGGCGTGCTGAACTAAGCACGCCGTTGAGGGGCAAAGGTGATCAGGGGTCATCGTTGCGACAATTATCAAATCAACTTCAGCGGGTGAGACGTTCGCTTGTTCTAAGCATTTCTCTGCACTGAGGACAGCGAAATCGCTGGTGGCTTCGCCGGGGGCAGCGTGGCAGCGCGACTCGATGCCGGTGCGCTGAATAATCCACTCGCTGTCGTAGCCCAGTTTTGCTAGGTCCGCGTTGGCCATCAGTTTAGAGCCCATCGACATGCCCGAGGCGGCAACCCTTATTCCCATCACGGAGTGGTTTTTGGACAGGCGAGTTTGATTGGGGGCGGGTATTTTGGTCATCATCTGGTGGGAAATTGGTCAAATTGTCGTAATCGGCAGTAGCTCGATACCGCCGGTTTTGGTCGCTCATCAGCGACCCATGGGAATTACATGACTTGGTTTATAGATAGCCATATTTTTTACCACAACTGCTAACAGACCGAAGACTATGTGCGAGTTGAAATTGTTATCGCTCGGCTAACCTTGTTGATTTTCTTTTTGTCTTGTTGTGCAACGTCGATTTGGCTCAAGTGTCATGTCTTAAAGTCAGCCTATTGTGCCTAAGATGGGCGCCGTGGGACACATGGGAAGAAGTTTTCTACAAGGTTTCAACATTCTAGAAATTGCGTAAATGCTGATTTTTAGAGGGCTTACGGAGATTCGTGGGTGTTGGGTTGCAACGCGACCCCGAAAAGGGCGGTGTTTCCACTTAACGCGTCGCTTTTTAGGGTGTTATTCGGTCGTTTATTCGATAGATTGGTTTTCGCGTTCGTGGAACGACGTTCATGGAACGAAACAATTTGCTGGTCTTTGGAAAAGTGATAATCGTATGAGCCTATTGGCGATCGTCTACCATTTGGTTCCAGAAGCTCCAATTCTGGTGGCCTACAACCGTGAAGAACGATTTGATCGTATTTGCCCCGCTCCCTCGATACAACCTGGTAAGCCACGTGCTTTAGCCAGTGTCGACCAGAATACAGGAGGTACATATTTAGGAATCAACCAAAATGGATTATTTGTTGGTATTGTCAGGCGTAAGAAGCCCGGCGGTCCGGTTTTCCCCAAGTCTCGGGGTGCCCTCGCACGCGAGATGCTCAAATGCAATTCAGCTCGCCAAGCCGTGGATTTGGCGATGGAGGAACTTCACGCGGGACAATATGGAGGGGCCAATTTTACCGTTGCCGATCCTGAGACCGGCTGGGTGATTCATGGTGGGCCTGATCCGGACGTTAGCGAATTAGAGCAAGGCTTAAACGTGGTTGGAGATCGTGAATTTAACGATCGCCGAGACGAGCGCGCCGCGATGGCTCACCGTTTGCTCACGCTTCAAACATTGGATTCTCCGGTCAAATTCCTCGCCATTGCCAGCAAAGTGCTCGCTCGGCAGCCAACGGCTCCTGGGCGACCGAGCATGGTTGTGCGTGAAAAGGATTACGGCACGATTAGTTCAACGCTGATTGCCTTAGGCAAGAAACCTCGGGATGCCATTTATCAGTATTCCAACGGTGCTCCCGATGAATCGAAGTTCGAAGATTACTCTCCGATGCTTCGTGACATCCTCAGCCGGGGCCTTCGTGAGGCTCGTACCAAAGCGAATGCTTAACAATTGCCAGATGGTGAAAACGAGCAATGTCTTTGGTTAGCCGATGGCAATTTAAGATATAAAGGGGCAACTGCGGCCAACGCAGTTGCCCTTTTTTTTGGGGTCGAAAGGCTGTTCTATTTCGTAAGTTTCGTTTCGCCGATACGCAGAACATGAAGACGGGTGATTTCCAACGCATACTTGCTAATCCAGAAGATACACAGAAATGGTTAGCAGAGATTGGCACCGTGGACGACGATCGCGCGTTAGCGAATCTTAAGCGTGTCATCGCCTCTGGATTGTCCGACGCAGGTATCAGCAATCTGGCTTCGCAGCTGAATATTCATCTACCCGTGGTCAGTGATCCCGATCTCGCCATCAATAATTTAGAGCGGTTTATTTCGTCAGTACCCTCGGCCGAAACGCTGGGGGAGCTGTTCATTTTCGACCAAGCACTGGTGCCGGCGCTGCTGACCATTTTCTCTACCAGCCAGTATCTCAGCGATATTCTCGTCCGCGACCATGCTTGTTTCGTCGCGATGCAGAAGACCGAAGGCAAGCTTTACGCTTCTCAAACGTTGACAACCGATATTTGCCAGCAAGTGGAGCAATGTGAGGATGCGAAAGCGGTGATGACGGTGCTGCGTCAGTTTAAGCGATCACAGATGATACGTGTTGGGTATGGCGATCTGATCGTTGGGCACCGTATCGCGCAGGTGACCCAGCAGCTGTCCTACGTCGCAATCGCAATCTGCGAAGCGGCCTATCAATTTGCGCGGCGTGAGCTGGCGAAAAAATGGGGAGAGCCAAAGAATAACGAAGGGGAGAAAGGTAAATTCGTCATCTTAGCGATGGGTAAGCTTGGCGGGATGGAGCTGAACTATTCCAGCGACATTGATTTGATGATGGTCTATGACCAAGACGGTGAAACCGATGCGAAGCCCGCGCTGTCTAATCGAGAATTTTACTCAAGACTGACGCGCGACGTTGTCAGGTTGATCAACGAGATCACCCCACTGGGTGCCGCCTATCGCGTTGACTTACGTTTGCGTCCTGAAGGTGCCAAGGGCGCGATCTGTCACAGCAAAAATGCGGCTTTAAAATACTACGATCTACAAGGCAGAACGTGGGAGCGCCAAGCGTTTATTAAAGCTCAACCCATCGCAGGCGATCTCTCTTTAGGAAAGGATTTGCTTAAGCAGTTACAAGATTGGATCTATCGAACTTCGATGTCACGTTCGGACATCGGCGGTATCAAAGCGCTTAAACGAAAGATCGAACGCCGCGCTGTTCAAAAGGGAGAGGAGAGCACAAACGTTAAAACTGGACATGGCGGAATTCGTGATATCGAATTTGCGATCCAGTTCATGCAATTACTCAATGGTGCGGCGATCAAAACGTTGCGAACGCCCAATACGTTGGAGGCGATTCGGCGTTTGGAGCGATCGGGTTGTTTGACGATGGCCGAGGCAACGTTGCTGGGGCAAAATTATTGCTGGCTGAGAAAGCTGGAACATCGCCTGCAGATCATGTACGACCTGCAAACCCATACGCTTCCCGATTCAAAACGCGAACTAGAAAAGATTGCCGTCCGTATGGGGTACGAGCCATTTTTTGGCGCGACGCCGCTGGGGCAATTTCGTCGCTACCTGGGCGAAACGACCGAAGTCAATCGTAAGATTTTGGACCATCTGCTGCATGGCGCATTTGGGCCTAAAACTCTTCTGGGTGACCAAGACTCCGAAGATCCAGATGATGTTCCAATCGAGGTGGAACTGGTGCTCGAACCTGAGCCCACCGAAGAGATGATCGAAGAAGCATTGTCGCCCTACCGATTTTCCAATGTGAAAACGGCCTACCGGATTATGATGGAACTGGCGAAAGAGAAGACGCAATTTCTCTCTCCGCGGCGCTGCAAACATTTTTTTGCGTCGATCGCGAAACCTTTGTTGACTGAGATTTCAAAGACGCCGGACCCTGATGCGACGCTGATCGCGCTGAGCCTGGTCAGCGATTCATTAGGCGTTAAGGGCGTGTTGTGGGAATTGTTTCGATTCAATGCGCCGACGTTGGAACTGTACGTTTTGTTGTGTTCTTCCAGCGACTACTTGGTGAACATCTTTCGCAGCAACCCCGGTATGATCGACGAATTGATGGATGCCTTGCAGTTGCAGCAACTGCCAACGCGGCAACAATTGGAAACCGGTTTGGAAGAACTGATTAGTGGAACCGTCGATCCTGATTTAATTTTACGGAGCTTCAAAAGCACATGTCACTTGCGAATTGGCATCCGAGACATTCTGGGACGCGATGAGATTACACAAACGCATCAGGCGTTGACTGACGTTGCTGAACTTTGCCTCAAGACAGTAACTCGGTTCCGTTATCTAGCGTTAATAAAAAAGTACGCGGCAAGTGCCGATCATATTCTGCCGCTGGATGACGTTCCTTTTGTGATCCTTGCATTGGGGAAATTGGGGGGGCGCGAGCCAAACTATCACAGCGATCTCGATGTGATCTTCTTGTATGACGTCAACCCGACGTTTGAGTCCAGTCTTAGGTCAGACGCTGGAAGTCAATTCTTTTTCAGCGAGCTTGCCGCAGAGATTACCCGCTCGATCACTCAGTCGACAACGCGCGGGCATTTGTATGATATGGACAGTCGTTTGAGACCGACCGGTAAAAGTGGTTCTCTGGCCGTGTC
>ENA-ORXT01002269-ORXT01002269.1-marine-metagenome-genome-assembly--contig:-NODE-2269-length-23385-cov-4.568045_pt1 | contig 23385 bp, 30 predicted proteins | sample MGYA00237868_ERZ511482 | MGnify/ENA metagenome assembly ERZ511482
TCAATCTCAATTTCATGAGCTTCTTTTGATAAGGCCTCTCCCCATTTAGCTAATGGACAGTGCGTTATTTCTATGCGACCTTTTTTCTTAGGGTTTATATGCTTAAGCATTTTAGTCTTAGAAGCCATATAGCAAGAACAAGTATTACACCTATCTCTTTTTGCATTATAACAAGAACCAGCATTGCTTTTACAAACGCCGTGCCTTCTTACTTGCTCGCTTTTGTCAGGAAGCTCATCAATCATAAGAAAGATTTCGGTTCCTTTACGAATAGCTCTATCAAAAAGTCCTATAGTATTTTTCATTTTTTAAAATAAAATCTTCGCTTTCTTCTTTTTTTAGGAGGTAAACAAGAATTATCTTCGCACCCGCACGCGTCGCTTACGTCTTTAATTCCAAAATCACACTTTCCTTCTTTTTGTTTCTCTACCATCCAATCAAACATTAATTCAAGTTCGTCTTGAGCGTCTTTGTTTAATTCTTTTTTATAGGCGTTAAAAGCTTTGTCGTCTACTGTTTGAACTCCGGTAGCATCGCTAAAATGTTTTACCAGTCCTTTTGCTCCGGCTTGATAAGTAGAGTATCTAATAGAAGTATATAAAACTTTAAGGCTTAAAAAATATCTTAAATGGCATTCCCACAATTCTTGAAAACATTCATTTTTAAATTTATCTACTGTAATCCAGTAGCTTTCAGAATCGTCTTCAGGATGCGTTGTATTATTTTCTATAGTAGATTTTAAAATACAACCCTCATAACAAATACGATCTTCAATTGCGTAAACCTTAGTTACATCGTATTCATCACCAGATAGCTTGTTTAATGCGCTTAGCAGTTTATTATAAAACTCTAAGCCTAAGTAACATTTTGAAAAACATAGTCTCTCTGTGCGCTTTATATGATTACAAACGTAAGCAGTAGGGTACTCTTTTTGGACAGGGCCAAATTTTATCACTTCCCACGCTGTAATTAAAGTTTTCAATTAAATTCTTTTAGAGTTGTTAGTTTTCCGCCAGCTAAATTGTCCTGTGGAAAATGTATTAGTAGGCCAGATCTTCCCATAGAAGCAACACAAGCAGCTACTAAAAGCTCTTTATAACAGAACTGGTCTAAATGAAAAACGTCTCTTAGAACTTCTACTGCAGTTAAAAACTTTGTTCCGTGCCCTGCTGGGTAGGTCCAGTGGCCAGGGTGGATTGCGTTAGCTATAGAGGATAAATTTAAAACAAAATTTTCTATTCCATATTTTAGAGGCCGGTATAACTTATAAAAATACTTAGCATCAAAACATTCTTCGATAGTTACTTTTAACCGGCTAGTATATTTTTTAAGATAGCCAATTCCACTGCCATCTATAAAATCTTTTTCTTTCTGGTGTACTTGCTTCTCACCAAGACAATATTTTAGTCCCATATTAAAAAACTCAGAACACACGTCCCTTTCTACAAAAAAGCTAACCTCTTTCCAAGAGTTAAGGCCCATAACTTGCTTACAAGCTTTTACTATTTCTTCATGAGAAACTTCAAAAGGAATGTATTCCTTAAGCAAGTCCGTAGTAGACTTTCTCCAACCGTCTAGTTTAGCGTCATTATTTAAAATCAAAGTTTTTTGAAACTCTAAATGCAAGTTATCTAAGTCAGGAGGTAAAACTCCATGAGCAGAAATAGATTCTCTTTGCTCTACAATCATTTCTGGTAACGTTATATTATTCATCTCCTGTTCTTGTTTGTTCTGATTGTGAATCTTCAGCACCTTTTAAAGTTATTGGTCGACGGTACCCACCATCCTCCTCCCAAGCTTCTGCAGTATGCTCGTTTATTTCTTCAATACCCAAAAGCTCTCTAAAAAAGTTTTCGTCTTTTACGTTTGGAGTTATTGCGCCAGCTCTTACGGCAATTCCATACGCGTCTAAAACAGATTTCACGTCTGAAGTTTTTTCAGGAGCATCTTCTAAACTATCCATTACAGACTTATAATAGTACTCAGTGTTTTCAAAGCCAATCATCCCTTGAAATTTTGCAGCTTCAGAAATGGCTAAGTTTACTCCGTAGCCTATATTATTTCTATAACTAGATAATACAGATACGTCTTTTACTTTCAATTCAGCTAAATGAGAATCTTTACTAAAACCTTCTGAAACAGAATTACCTAAAAGCCTCTCAGACCATTGGTTATTTTCTATTAGCTTCTGGCGGTTTATTTTAGAAGTTGTCTCAAAAAACTTTTCGTTAGTAACTGGCTTAAACTGATACACAAAAGCTTTTCCAGCTCCAAAAGGCCTGGTAGTAACCATGATAGTTTGCGGGTCGTCTGACTTACTAGTGAAGTTTTTTTCTATTCGATCTGTGACCGAATCAAAACCACTTTCAATAGCGTCTTCGTCGTCTAACAAGTTATCGTTTTCAATATCGTCTTCTTCTATTTCAATAAAAACTTCACCGGTAAATCTATTGGCTGCAGCTTTTACTAAATAGTCAGAGTCTTGGTATTCTCTGTAAACATTTACCCAGGCCCCAATCCAATCCGGTCTTCCGTACCATTCAAAATTTCCATTTTTTACGTGGATTAGAGTTCTTAAAGTACCGTCTTTAGACTTACCATAGTTAGGGTATAAAGGTACCAACGTGGGCGGATTTTTTCTAAGATACTGATCTGTCCAAACCGGACTTATGGCCGCTATTTTATCTTTGCCTTTTTCAGTAGCCCAATAGCAGCAATTTTCAGTCGGGTGATAGCAGATACTAGTTTGCTTGACTCCAGCAGTTTCAGTGTGAATAACTTCCAGCCAGTAGTTTCCGTTTCCTTTAAAAGAGTCATATAAATTACAACTAAGTTTTGTGAAACTTAGTCCTTTTAAATCTAAAGACTTTATAAAGGCTACGTAAGCCCTTTTATTTTCAAGAGAAAGCTCTTCAATTTCTTCTCCAATATCAAACTCAGAATCTACTTTAGCTCGAACTCCCATCTTACCGCCAAAGATATAAGTTTTTATACTTTCGTGACAAGCGCCAAGAGTGGGGCTTATAAACCTTGATGAATTTAAAAAGTATAGGAGGCCGTGAGTACTTCCAGATAAAGATCCAGAGTAAGGCACTAGCGGCCACCTATTGAACATTTTTACAACATCTTTAGGATCTTTAATTTCCATAGATATTGGATTTTTAACTTCTGCAAAGTTAAAAGCCGTTGCTTTAGAACAGGCAGGGCCGGCTCTATGCGTCTTTGGATTAAATTCTTCTGATGCCACAAAAAATTATTTCTAAATCAATGAATCGACGTCGGTTTCTATAGTACTATTAATTTCTGCTGAAATTTCTTCTGCAGACTTTCTAACCCCAATAATTCTAGAGTAATCTCCGTAGGTACCTGGGTTTTCAATAAGCAAAGCAAGATCTTCTTGTTTTGCGCCTCTAACAACCACCTCTCTTGCTGGGTACTTTTTATTAGCCGGTATAGTTTCAGTAACTTTCTCACCTTTAAGGTTAATCCATTCGTCGTTAACTTTAACTAATAATCTTGGCTTTCTAGCCATGTTAGGCTTTATAAAATACTTTTCGTTTTCCATAATTTATAAGGCTTGAAGGTCCTCAGAAGTTAGCGCAGTAACTGCACTAAAGCATCGACCGGTTGAAATTAAGTTTACTTCTACTCGATCTTCATTGTCTCCGGTATCGGATAAAATGTTAACAGTAGCTTTCGTTTTTTTCTTAGTAACAAGCCAAGTACCGGTGTCTTCATTGTAGTCAATTCCTTGTACTACAGCAATACCAGAATTGAAAAAATGAACAGCAACTAGGCAACAACAGCCTTTAATTCCGTTTGCAAAAGATATAGCAGTTTTACTAACTCCAGCAAACTTAAAGAAAGACGTTTGATTTACAGTATGCTTGTTATTGGTACGCTCTCCTTCTTGATTGTAAAAAGCGGTATCATCATCGTCCATAGTATACACATACCAGTTGCCTAGCGAGACCATAACAAAATTAGTGATGCACCCGTCTGCATCAAAAATTACATCTGCTATGTCTTCGCATTCAGCTATCTGAGTTTCATATATCCCACCGTCACTTTCTGGACACGGGTCTAGCGTAGCTAGATCAACTAATTTACATCCCATTATTTAGGTGTTTATGCCGTTGGTACCAAGGTACGCGACGCGTTAACTATATATTTTTCATCAATGATTCCAGTACCTACTTTAAAGGTAGTGTCCATAAACACTTTACCTCTCCAAGGAGAATCTAAGTGTTGTACAATTCGCATTCCAAAACCAGAAAACTGTTGTAGCTGCGCTACATCGTAAGCAATACCAAAGTTACCAGGGCAAACAGCCAAAGCTCTAAAAGTATTAGTTCCGGTAATTTCGTTGAAGTCCATCCATTCGTCCATGCAAACAACTAAATGTCCTTTGTATCTTAGTACGCCTTCAACAGGAATAGCGCCATCACAGCCTACTGCTTGACAGAATTTACCGTTGTAATAGTATTGGAACATTTCAGGAATTTGGTCCCAAGAAGCAACCATTTCTTGCTCGTATTTTTCAAAGATTCTAGGATCTACTAAAAGAACCGACTTTAACATGCGGCCACTAGAAGTCATACCTCTCTTAGAAGCTAGCTTCATTTCATTTGACTGAGCTTTAAGAACTCTATCAAACAAATCAGTAGCCACTCCTATATACAAAGATCCATCTTCAGAAATATCTTCTCGGTAGATTTGTACGTTGAAATTTTCAAGGCCATCTTGCTTAAACCAGTCGATGATAGTCATCAAACCCCCGCAAGCTTCTTGCTGGTCCATGTAGTCTTCCCATTCGTCGTCGTCAGCGTTATACCAATCGTTTTGGTCAGACTCTTCGATAAGAGGGTGCTGGCCGTACCATACGAGGTCATAAAAAGAGTTTCCTAACCCTTCATAAATTCGATTTACTAATTCGCCAAAAATAGTTCGGCCTTCTTGAGTGGCCAACATATCGCGAACTTCATTACCGGTACCAAATATTTTTTCTAGGCAGTCGCCATAGAAAACATCCGGGCACTGTTCTCCCATATATTCGATAGGGCAAAGAGTGATTTCGTCGGTGTTCATTTTTACTCGGCCTTTAGGAGACCAGACGCAGCCTGACTTTCTCTTAGAGAAAAGGTGTTTTGGTGTGCTAAGGTGCGCAAATCGAACTTTAGGGTTTCGGCCAGCATTCATAAAAGAAAACAAGCCAAAAGAATTGCTAACAATGTTAGTCTTTAGGATACTAATTTTCTTGAAAAAATTCAAAGAAGAATCAGTATTTAGAGATAAGTATCGGGAAACTACTTGGCCGTTGTCGTTGGCGGTAGATGAAAAAATTGCTTTCCCAAAGTCTCCATTTAAAGTAAAAGCCATAATAAATTATTTTTTAAATGTTTAATCCAGGAACAATTTCGGATTTAAAAATGTCATTCATGTTTACAGTCATTTCATCCTTCTTATCATCTGACTTACTAGAGTTGTCGGGAGTAGGTGGCGCTGGGTCAACATCTTTTTTCTTTCCAGAAGACGGAGTTTTTAAAGCGTTGATATCGGTAGCAAGTACTTTCTTGGTATCATTTACCAACTTAGTATTTGCTTGAATTGCAGTAAGATTAGCTTCAACCGCCGTTTTGTTTGCGGTAGCTGCTTGGTTTACTACATTGAGTTTTTCCGTTAAGGATTCTTGAGATACGAAACTGTCAAAGTCTTTATTCTCAAGAACCGATAATCTTGATACAATATCTTGTATAGTTTCACTATTTTCTGCAACAACTTCATTAACCGGCTCCATGCCTTCCAGGAAATTTGTTACTTCAGCCTCAGTAGCATTTTCAGGTAATGCCGCCCCAGGAAAAACTCGATTTACTTGAGATCTGATTTTATCTAACCAATCCATAATATGAGTTTTTTATTTATAAGAAATATGTGAATTTAATCTTTTTAACGCGTAATTAAACGAGCCAATTCCGTCAGCCAGTCCTCTATTCTTTGCTCCAATTCCATCAAATAATCCTCCGGATAAAGTTTCTCTACGCATTTTTAGGGCTCCTTTAAGGGGCCTATTTTTAGAAACTTTGTTCATAAAAAGCTCATCGTTTCTCGTAAGCATTTCTATAAAGGGCTCTAAATTTCCTTTTTGAGCTTCTCGATACTCTTTATTTTTGTTCTTAGATTTTTTAGAATATAAATCTAAATAACCGTTATTTTCAGGCTCTAAAATGCTTTTACGTAAAGACATCATTGTGCCTATTGAGCCCATAAAAGAACTATCAGATTCTAAAACTATTTCATCGGATTTTAAAGTACCTCCGACACCAGCCGAAGCTATTAAAGTCCCGTGAGTAACTACTGGCTTATTTCGATCACTAATAGTATTGAATAAAATATCTGAAGCAGAAGATTGACCGCCGCCGGTATTTACTCTAAACATAATACCGTCAACGCTAGAATTGCTATAGGCTTGTCTAAATATTTTATCTAAGGAAACCATACCTATAGAACACATTCCGTCTTCGGTCATCATAACTCCAGACATAGATATTCTAGCTATAGATTTTTTAGGAATAGACGTAAGATTTGTTCCTAAAAAAAAACCGTCTCTTGTGAAATAATCTACTTGTCTTGCTTGCTCTTTTTCAGCCTCAAATATATCTTGATTCATATCCTGCATCATTAAGATACGATGAAGCTGGTTAATACCCCATTGCTTCTCCATTTCAAAAGTCTGACCAGAAATATATCGAAGTATTTTTTTCACAATGTAAATATATAGTTAAAAGTAAATAGTTAAAAATTATTTTTCAATTTGAGGCACAAAATTGTTACTTTTCATTTGATTAAAAATATAAACTATTTGCCTTTCTGATAAATCAAACCTTCTTTTTATCTGCCCTAACTTTTGTCCTTTAAGCCTACGTAAAATAATTAGAGGTTTAGCTATATCTTTATAGCTCATGTGCTTAAACACCTTCCAGCTTTCTGCTGGTAGTTCTTCAAGTTTTTGATCCGTTAAATTATTATAAAGCTCTAAAGCAGCCTGTCTTTTATTAATCATCTTTAAATGCTTTTTCTATTCCGTGTTTCCACCAGTTCAACATGGCTTCATCTACTGAACAGCAGTAATTGTTTTTACTTAGGTTATATTTATTGTGAAGACTCACAAGAGCATCTATATCAGAGGCTTTGTAGGCTTTTACTGCTTCTTTATAGGCAGACTCAGGAAGGTTTGAAAATTTCCAAGATGCGTCCATATTTATTTGACTAGTATTTTTTATTTTGTTTCTACTGCTCATTCCCTATATGTATACTTTTCTTATATACGCTCACTGCTTAAGGATATTATTTAAACTTTTAAAAAATCCGGCTAAAACTTTTAGCATTTTTATATGCCTTCCTACATGCCATATTTTAAAAGAAAAAGATTTACCGTTGTGATAAGTTTCAGTAAAATGTACAACCAGTTCTAATAAAGCTTGCCATATAGTTTTATTATTATCTTGCACTACATCTTTTTGGTAGTCTAAGGTTAGCCTTTGAGTTCCAGTTAAAAACATTAACCGGCTTTCGGCTAAATGTCTTTCGATTAGTTTTTCTTTTAAAGAGTCTATCTGTAAATTTTTCATATCATTTTACAATTACAAGGTCCGTTATCTATTAAGTTTGCAGTACCTAAAACTTGATCTGCATCAACGTACTGGCCATTTGAAAATATAAATAGCCCATTTTGCGTGTATTTATATGCTCCGTAGTCAGTTGTTATTATGACTATAAAACTTTGTACTGATAAATCTGTAGTTATTTTAAAAGCCCCTATTTGGCCTAGAGAACCTATGGAATTAAAGCAGTCTTGATAGTCTTGGTAAGAAGCAGTATCAAAACTTATTAATCCGTTAGATATTAAGTTTAAAGAATTTATAACCGAAGGATTTATAAACAGAGTATTTCCTGCATTAGTAGAGCCTGGGACTTCTATGTCTGGAGAAAATGTAATAGGCTGCGGTATTGGCTGCCCTATAGATGGATTTATTACCGAAACTGGTAGTATATTTGCTCCATTCACTCTAAAAAAAGGCACTCTGGCAGTAGCTGCTTGCGCTTGTGTTAATTCACTAAACATATAATAGTGGACGCAACATTGTTTAGTAAACACTATGGTATTTTGTTCAGCAAATTCTGCGCTACATTTTTCTCTATTTAATTCAGGTTCCAAAGTTATTGGTGTAGAAATTCCTGAACATGGCTCAAAATCTGATATTTCAGAAAGTCTATAAAAATATTTAACTCCGCCATACTGTAAACAATATCTAGTTCTAAAGTCTAAATTACAATACTCAGCTATAGATATGTAAGCTAGATAATTATGAGAAATTCCAAATTGCTGTTGCCTTATAACTTCATCCCAAAAAATAAATTGGTCATTAGCTTTTGACCCATATACATTATGAAATACTGGAGACCGACTTCCAACTACATCTATAGTTGGTATAGGACAGTGTGAAACGTACCCAAAAAATTCAGAGTTAGAAAATACTGGATTAGGGTTTTCAAAATTAGTAGCTATTTGATTTAAAACTTTATCAATTATATTTCCGTTTTCGTCAGTATAAGTTTGCTTCACATATCCAATAGCAGTAAGTTGTCTAGGCCCTATATTTTTGCTAGGAGTTTCTCCGCCGTCATTATCCCACATTACCGGTATAGTTATTCCTTGACTATGATTTAAAGCCTTATCTAACGTGGGTTCAAACAAAGGATTAAGATTATATTTATAGCCTTCTGTTAAAGAATTTCCTAGGTCTACTACCCGACCGTGTAAAGGATTTGTTTTCCCGTACCCAGAAGATTGTATAAGATTATCAGAAGACTCTTTATATCCTAAAACACAATATCTTAAAGCTTTTCCGTTTGGAGTAATCGCTTTTAAAGACTTACAAATAACGCCTTTTAGATCTTTTATTTCAGGCTTATAAAACCCTTCTGTTTCTTCGCCAAAAACGTTTTCATCATACGGGGAGTATAAATGTACTGTTTTAGTATTATAGTCCGTTACAATCAACCCAGACACGTCGTGGACCATTCCAGCTAACAGCTGTTCTAAAGATATTGCTGAACTTAAAAAATTACTTACTTCAATTGTTTGGCCGTATTTTATACAGACAGAAGACGCTTTAGATTCTAAATAAGAATTATTTGTAAAAAATAATAAGGCCGGTGTTGGCCCCGTAGGATTTGATATTAAATTTATTTGGGCATTTACTGAATTTAATCCTTCTGTTAAATCAGCTCCGTACTCTATACAATAGGTTTGGATGCCAGTTCCTGGATAACTGAATACTCGGGATGTTACGCCTTCCGAACCCGCTCTTATATACAAAGTAAAATCAACAGGAAGGTTTGCAGAGCTACCAGACACTTCTATGCATAAGCATATTATGTACTGGCCAGAAAGGTTTTGACCACCTTGATGTTTTCCATTTACTTGCGTATTTACATAGTCGCCGTTATTTCTTACTATGGTAGACCAAACTAAATTTTGTCCTACGTTAGAATCTCCGTTTTCCATTTCTACTCTAAAACCAAATTTCTTAGGGTCTGATAAAGATCCTAAATTATCAGTAAGATGCGCAACTTGTCTTCGCCCCCATTCAGTTTCCCAAACAGGTGAAACAAAATTCCATCCTATTTTACATAATAAATCTTTTGCTAATTTATATTTATGAAACAAAGGCCGCAGCGTATCTAAATGGACACCTCCAAACTGATCGCTACCACCATAATCAACTACTCCTAAAAAGTAACCAAGTTTTCCAATATCATATAAAGCTTCGCTTTGCCAATTCTGAACCATTTCTATTTGAGTAAAAGTAAATTTTCCATAGTCTACACCCTCACAAATAGGACAGTTTGCAGCAGCGTCTTTCCAGTGTAAGTTTCCTTGAATAAGTTGAAAATCATACTGCTTGGAATTATCATCTTTGCTTAAAACCCTAAGTTTATTAAATTGTAAAACTTTACCTTTTACGCTTACTTGTATTTCTATGTCATCAAAATTATTATTGTACTCCGTAACTCTAAAATATGAGCTAAATAAAAAATTTGTTAAGTCATTGTACTGGATCGATATGGATAAAGCTCCTTCCCCTTTTATAGTACCAAATTCATTTAACTCTTCTCTTTTTTTAGTTAGATTAATAGCTGTATTTAAAAGCAGTCTACCGTTAATTAGTAGGTGCCTAGGAGCCGCGTCTAGTAGCTCTTGGTTGCAGATTTCTATAGTTGCGCAACAAGTCATTGACTTTGAAAATTTCTATTTATTGAATAATATCCACGGCCTACTACTTTTATTTCGCCTTCGTCTAAAGATATTCTTAAAGAATTACTAGCAATTAAAAATCTTTGAAACTGTACCTCTCCTTGTTTATCTTCTATGCGACCATACATTTCAGTAGATCCTTTAAAATCTTTTAGCCACTCAACCACCTCAGGAGTGTTATCAAAATAACCTATAAAATTTATATATTCTATATTATCGTGGCCTATTTGCCTTTTGCCACCATTTAATAAATTATTTTGATAATTAGCATAAGTATTTTTGCAAGTAGTTTCTACGCAAATTTCTGATGAAGTACTAACAATGTCTATGCTTTCTACGCAATCAAATCTTATTGTTGAGAATCCTCCGCAACTTTCTAAAAAGTATAATTCTAGAAAATTATTGCAGCACCCGCAATTTATTACTGTATACTGTCTAGAAGACACAATTAAATCTATTGAACTGCTTGGATCATCATCAGATACTATTTTAGCTTTAACTATTACAACATAATTATCGGAATCTACTTGAGCGCTTCCTGAAGGAACTCTATAAGTATTATCTCCTTTATATATATTTTCCCTTGTGGCTCCTGTATTCAAATCTAAATAGCAAAAAGCATATGTAAAACTAAATCCTTCTGGTAGCTGTAATCTAGAATTTAAGTCTAAACAAATCCATATCCATTCGTATTGGTCTACGCAAATAAAATTGTTGGGTCTTTTAGTTTGAAAAGGAATTTGGATATAATTATAGCAAGGGTAGCCTTCAAAATCATTTGGTTGGATAGCAAAATTACCAACTGTAAAAGGTCCTATTTCTGATACTGAACTGTATGAAGTTTTACAGTCTTGGTTTGTTATGGAAAAAGCTCTTATGCAAAATTCATGTTTAAAGCTTCGGTCTACCGATACTCTTTCAGCGGTTGAAGAATTAGGAAAAGAAGTTTTTACATATGAAGATAAAAAATCTTGTAGGTCAAAACAAAAAGTATAGTTTCTATTTTGATCTTCCTTAGGTTCTGAAGCTTGTGTTTCAGAAATATAACATCCTAAAGTTTTAGAAAAAATTCTATAGCCTATTTTAAAACCGTCTATGGTTTCTTTGTCTGTTCCAGTATTTAATGAGTTTCCAATATTAGGGCTTAAGTTTGATTGGTCAAAACCGTAATCTATTTCTTTACAATCTTTAAAAAACATACCTACTAATTGGGCTTCAAAAAAATTAAGAATACTCGTCTCTGCTATAGAAACTATCTCATAGTTTGAAGCTAGCATGTTGTAAAAATTACTATTAGCTACTTCTGGATCCGCGTTCCAGTCAAAAGTATTTGTAGTAAAAGAAGTAGAGTCATCTACAGTAAAAGTTTGCCCTAAGAACTCAAAAGAACCAAAAGCCGTAGTGCCATTTAAAACGTCTAAGTTAAACAAAGCTCTAGGATTAGTACATTTATTTATTACATAGTCAGGACTATACAAGCAGAAATTAATACAATTTTCTACTGGTAAAATACAAGAATCATCCGGAGTACTAAGCGCTAATATTTCCATTACTTATTATTTTTTCTAACTCGGAATCAGACATATCTTTAAACCTATCTAAAGTCTTTAAAAAAGTTTTTAATTGGTCTATTTTTTCTTGCTCTTTTTTTTCATTAGACGCCAAAATAGCATTTTCAATAGTTATTAGATTGTATATAGAATCTACGTCTTTGACTTCTATAAACTTTTTTATTTGAGTTTTTAAATCCATTTTTAACCAGTTTGTTGATCTAATAATCTTTGTCTTTCAGCTCTTCTATTAGCTTCATCTGATCCATTTTCTAGGCCTACTCGACTACCTTTTTCTGCTCCAGTTTCTACTTTTTCTCCAATCATTGCTCCTAACATTTCTCCTAGTTGCTCAATCTGTTCGTCTGAAAAACCGGCCTTAGCTACTACAATTTGAGGATTAACAAGTTGAGGTATATTTTCTAATTTATCTAAACTAGGACCTAATATTCCGCCGCCTTGCATTTTAAGAATATCATAATATTTACTAGAATTAGAGGCCAACTTTTTACCACCTCCAGCTTCATTTATTGCAGACAAAAGGCCTTTGTATTTAGCTGTAGATTTTCTATTTATAACAGCTTCACCTCCTTCATATTCGTGCATTCTAGAGTCCCCTTTTACTCTAAACTTAACGCCTCCTTGCGCGTGCCTTGGCCCTTTAACAATGCGTCCACCGTTTTTATAAGTAGTCTCTCCAAGTATGTTTCCGTCTTCACTAGTTATGGCTCTTTTGGCTAAATTAAAACCTACGTTAATAAGCGCCGACAGAATTGCTCCGGTAGCAACACCTGCAAAACCTTTAGTACCAATTTCTCTAGCAACAACAGCCGCCACTTGCAGCTGAATAACTTTCTCAACAGTATCTAACATTAATTCTATAAATCTCCTGTTAGCCTCTTGGGCCGACTCTATAGAACCATCAAATATATCCCCTAGTAAGTCGCCGGTAGTCATTATTGTTTCCGTGACAATAGATAGCGCTTCTTGCTGTTGCCTTTGCTCTTGAGCTATTCTTTCAGAATTTTGTTCAATTAATTCATCATTAGTTGCCTTATTCAGTTCTAACTTTTTAAGAGCTATTTGGTTATCAAGTTCTTGGGTAGACTCATTTTGTTGTAAGGCCAACTCTCGCTGCAATTCAAAACGCTCTATTTCTTTTAAAAGTAAAAGTTCTGTTCTTTTAGTTTCAAAATCCTCAATAGCTTGCAAGCTTGCTGCAATATCAGTGGGATCAAAAGTAGGTATTATAGAACCAATTTCTGTGTCTTCGGACGTTTCAATATCGGCTGATTTTGTATCAAAATCAATATCTACTTTTGCTTGTAAAGCTTTTTGTTCTTGGAGCTGCTTTTGTAATTCAGTTTCTAAGTCTAACCGCTCTCTAGCTGATAGAGCTTCTAAATTTAGTTGGTTCTGGATCGACGTAGATGCGCTGCTGCTACGCAATAACTGCAACCTAGTTTGTAACTCCTCCTCGTTCTCAATAGTTTTTCTGAGTAGTGTCTCTGACAATACTGTAGCCTCCTCTAATAAGGTTTCTTTTTGTACTAACTTTATACTTAACTCTATGTCTGATATTTCTTCTTTTCTAGCTGCAACCTCATTCAGTATGGCTAAAGCTTCAGAAGAACCGTCTTCTAGTAATCTTAAATCTTGGTCACTAATTAAGTTATCTTGTTCAGCATTTATTTTTTGTATCTCTAATGCTAATTGCTTTTCGTCTGTTATTCTAGACTCAGCGGCTTGTAAGTCTAGCTGTCGTCTTCTTTCAATACCTTCCTTATAAATATCTACTTGGTCTTCTATAGGCAAGGTCTCAACGTTGGCTTTACGTATTTGCTGCTTAAAGTCTTCTAGCTCTTTAGTAGCTTGAGATAAATCTAAGTCAGCTTCATTGAGTTCTTCAATTAACTCTTTTGCTTTATTCTCATTACCGGTAGCATTTATTTGGGACTGTAATTTTCTAACTTTTTCTGTCAGTTGGTCAATAGAACCGTCTTTAGCAGACTCTTTAAAAGTTTTTTCAGTTTTCTTTATATTAGTATTAAATACTTTTGTTGCAGCAGTAATGTTTTCAGTAATTTTTTGATAATCCTCTAAATCTTTTGTATAGTCTTTTCCCGCTGCTCTATTGCTATCAATTTGAGCCTTAAGTTTTTGTTGCTCTTGAGTTAATTGGTTAACTCCTAAGCTGCCGGCTACCGCCGCTTTACGTAGATCTTCTGCCGCTTTTGTTTGCCCCTCTGTTACCTCTCTTAATGCTTCTGCATCTTCTAAAAGTATCTCTGCTTTTGTTGACGCTGAAACTAAAGGATTTATAAATCCGGCTAAACCGGTAAGTATATTACCCTCTGACACTTCTTTAAATAGCGCTCGATAACTTAGTATGAATTGATTTAGTACGCTGGTTCCAAAAGCTTGCACTTTAGTTCCAAAAGCTTCTATAGAAAACCCAGTACCTGCAAACTGAGACGCTAGTAGTTGCTGCTCAGTATTTAAGTCTCTAGTTGCATCGAGAATATCAATTTGCTTTCTAGTATAAGCATCAGAATTGTCAATAAGTTTATCAAGATTGCCATCAACCTCCCCAAGTATTTCAATAAATCGTCTGCCTGCGTCTTCACCAGGGCCACCAAATACATCAGCCAATAATTGTTGAGACTGCTTGGCCGTTATTTGACCTTTCTTTAATTCATTAGATACTTCAGACAAAGCTTGAACCGAATTAATAGAACCGTCGTTTATACCGTCAAAAATTCTTTTAGTGAAGTCCCCACCAAAAGCTTCTTCTAGGGCTGTAGAAGTAGCGGTAGTTTGTTCTCTTATTCTAAGGCCGAACTCTTTAACTAAATCAACTCCTTTGTCTGAAAAAATACCTTCTCGCTGAGATCTAATGAGAATCTCTATAAACTCTTCGCCGGAAGCTCCTGCAGCTCTTATCTGAGTTGAGTACTCAATAATAGAATCAAGGAAATCTCCATTGGCATCGGCTCCAGCAAGAAACCCTAACTCAATAAGTTTTATAGATTCTGTAAAATCTCCAGTGACTTCTTTGGTTAGAGTGTTAGCTGCACGAAGTACTTCGTTAAATTCTTGGTCAAATACTTCTGATAAAGTTTTTACATCTACTGTAGCTTTTTGCAAGTCCTGACCAAACAACTCTGTAGTGTTTCCTACTTGATTATTTAACCGCTCAAACTCTACTGTTATGTCTGCAGTAAATTTAGCTATTGAAGCTAACGCGCCAACTGCAATAGACGCAATACCAGGTATACCTCCTAGTAAATTAGTAAAAGAGCTAAGGCCTCCTTGAATACCTCCGCCGCCTGCAAAAGCGTCGGCTATAGGACTTACTATAGCTCCTAACCCAGAATTACCGCTAAATGAAGATATTACTGATTCTAGAGCCTGCCTATAGCCACCTACTCTAGATCTAAAATCACTGACGGAGTCTCCTATTTCATCAATTTGTTTTTTTATTCCATCGGCTTGTTCTATTTTTTCTAAACCTTTAACAGACTCCCTAGCAGCCTTATCCATTAAGTTTATTTCCTTACGAAGCTCTTTATAAGTTTGTCTAAGCCCTATTAAAGACGTTTCGGGTACGCTACGTTTAACCAAATCGAAAGCTTTAGCTTGGTCACGCAATTCTGTATTAAGCTTGTTACGTTCAACTCTAAGGCCTTCTTGTTGAGCTCGCAGGCCTTTATAGCTGCTTTCTAATCCTTCGATTGATTTACCGGATTTTTCTAAGGCTTTTCTTTGTTCATCCGTACCGGTATTAAAGACGTCAATATCTTTTTTTACTTGCCTAAGCTCTTTGCTTATACTAGAAAGCTCCAATTCGACTTTTGTCAAATCAGAGGCAACTTTATTTGCTCCTTCTACTTCTATTGTAAAGGCAAGTTTTCTAGCCATATGTTTAGACTAATTCTTTTTGAATCTCATTTAATATAGTAGTTAGCGTTAATTCTGCAGAGTCCCCTACTCTACGTTCTAGAATCCTAACCGCGTCTTGATCGTATTTTTTTAAAGTATCTGTCAAGAATCCTAGCCTAGTCCCATCTCTTGAATACTTAAAAGAAGCCCTAGTTGGCATTCCTTCTTGCTTATGTTTATTGGCTGTAGCAAAAGCTGCTCGTTTTGCTTCAGTAGGATTTAATCCACGTTTTAACCTAAAATATCTGATTAAGCCTTGGATATATTTTGAGGTCCCGCCCCTTTGTGGCCCGCCTCGTTTATACGGTATTCTACTTGCTTTGACTCCTTTATCTACAAAAACATAGTAGTCTTCCATATACATGGAACCAACTAAAATTGTTGCTGCAACTTTAATGTCAAAGTCAATGCTAGATATTAATTTAGAAGTACTTCTGCGACCGTGACCTTGTACTACTAACCTATCTTTTAACTCTAACTTTAAAAGAGACATAACAAAACCTAAATCCTCTTTTAAATTTGTTGGCAGCATTTATTTTGCTTTGTTGAGTTCTTCAATAAGTTTGTCTGCAAATTTTACAGCGTGTCTACAATACAAAGCTTCGGGGCTAATTACAGCAAAAGTTTTTTCTTTACCTTTTATAATTGCTCCTTTTTGTCTTGGAGGATTTACAAAACGATTTCCCCTTTGGACCAAATAACCGTTGTCTGGGTCCTCGATAACATCTGACTCTGTAATATTTGGCGCAAACTGGTCGGAGTTAATTAGCTCAGTAAGTATCTGAGCTGCAATTTCTGTTCTATTCATTTTATTTAGTTTTAACAACATCCTTCGTCAGGGCCAATTTTTTCATTGGTTGGCTCAGGGTTAAATTTAGTTTTAATACAAGTTTCTTTACAAAATCTTAATTCAATAAAAGTACCATACAAGTCATCCAGGCCGCCGTCCCATCTTATCGCTGCTACTTGCGCATTGTTTTGTCGCATGCTTCTTTGAAAAGATCTAGTGTAGGCTGGGTTAATAATTCCAGGCAATTGCAAAAGCTTAAACACCTCTTCGTGATACCATCCACCGATTGTGATTCCATCTACGGTACTTTCAACATAAACCACGCTACAAAGATAATCTAAAAACTCTTTTATAAATTTCTCAGTGTCTCTAAAAATTTCATTTCTTGTTCTTTTTGAGCACTCTTTGCAATTACTTTTTTTATCTATGCAAGCTCTATCATACTTATCTAAAAAGTTAAGCTCTACAGTATAACAATGCTTTTTATTTTTTTCAAAAGGAGTTATTATTTCTCCGACAGTTTCTATAGCCAACATAGCTGGATAAGAATAAACTAATTTTGAAGGATTGTACTTTGCCTTAGCCCAATCTCTAGACCAAAAATAGGGCTTACCTCTATCAAGGATAGTCTTACCTAAGTTAGGTGTGTTTAAATCGGAATACGCTTCTATTGCTCCAAATGTTTGCATTCTATGACACCTTAAAGACTTTTTAGGGTAATACCTTACAAAGTCTTTACAGAGCTGATAGAAGTCGCCTAAAGTTATTTTATCAAGCATGTTGCGTAGCTTTGTCTGCGAATATGTTTGGGTACTTCACGACCATTCTTTTGTGATGCGGACTAAACCAATCCATATATTGGTCTAAAAAAGTTTTTGCTCCATACTGTTTGAAATACTTTCGAAGCTTTCTACTATGGTTGACCTGCTTTACTTTGGTAGAAATCATCTTATATTTTTTTTTAGGGTCAAAGTTTTTTGGGTACGTTATGTCTTCGCCAGCTTCTTCTCTTTTAAGAAGATCCCAACCAGTTTGCACCTCTACTACTTTAGCTTCAAAGATACTATTGGGCAACAGCGCAGCCAAATCCTTTATTTTTCTTGCTGTCTTTTTTTTCATAATCCAATATTTTTAAGGCTTAAAATTCTTATTGCTTCGCAAAAATCTGCGTTTCTTACACTTCTTAAAGGCGTATTTTCTAAACCAGTAAAACAACCTAAAGTCAAAAGTCGAGTATAAATAGATTTGTACCCGGCTCTTTTCCATATTTTTTCATTTATGGCGCGTATCTTATCATCTGTAGTAACAGTGTCTACGTTAAAGAAGTAGTGGTTTTGTTGGTCTGCTGATAAATCTTGGTAGAACTTATCAAAAAAAAACATACGTCATTAGCAAGTTTAGTACTAATGTCTTGGAAGATAGGCATTCGCTCCGCTATTTTTCTTTCAAAAGGAATTTCATCTATTGGAAACTCTTCGCCTACTTTCCGCACTAGTAAAGCAAACATTCTTAAATACGACGTGAATCTAGCATTTTTAGTTTTGTTTAGGTCATCGTTTTTAAATTCTTTTAAGAACCTTTTAGTTTGCAGCATTTCAACTCCTTGCGCTACGCTAACTTTAGAATAAACTTTTTTACCGTTAAACAGCGTAGCTAAAACCTGGGGTATTTGCCAAGTTTCTCCTTTATATTTAAAAGGTTTTTCCAGAGCCTCGTATTTATACGATTTAACTAGCTCTAAGGCCTTTTCATAGATATTCAATATGGTAGGCTCGACTTCTTTTAAATCATTCTCAGATAAAACCGGTTGGCCTTCTACAATAGCTTTAAAATGCTTATCTAGAACTAATGGTAAGAGTTGGCCCTTTCCATCAGTTAACTTAGCTATATCAAACTTAAGAACTTCGACTAGCGGGTAATCAAAAAATTCTGATAAAGCTTTAACTACTAAGTATAAATAATAACTTCGGTTTTCAGTCACAGTATCGTCCTCAAAATTTTCTTTTAGCCATAAACATAAATCCTCATGATAGACATCAAAACCTATTTTGTTTGACAACTTCAGCTCAGACAAATCCTCTGGAAAAGAAAGAACGTGCTGAGCTGAATTTATATCGTGGAAAGTTATTTCTATCATAAAAGATCGTCTTCGGAACCACCAGGATTTTCAGGAGTTTCATCGTCTTCAGATTCATCATCTAGTAAAGCTAAAGCCGCGTTAGTAAGCTTTTCTTTAAACTCATGGATATAATCCATGGATTCTAACTCAGGAGCCATTTCTAAACCTAAGTTTTTGGCGAACTCTTTGACTTTTGCCAAAGTACCAAAATGGTCTAAAATTCCTTGAGCGTTCAAGTTAGCAATTTCTTCCAAATCTAGCTGCTCAGTGTCTACCGGCTCTGGTTTATCCACAACAACTTGATTTTGCTTTTTTTTCGTAGACTTAAAGGGACTAGGTCCATTCCAATCTGACCATGAAGAACCTTCACCTAAAGGGAGTTGTACGTCTCTTTTAGCCTTCATAATAGACTGGATTCTTAAGCCGTTGCCTTTACCTTTGCAATGGCGCTTAATCATTTTAACTACATCAGATGCGACTTTACTATTTCGAGGCTCCTCCTTTTTAATAGTTTCTAACAACTTGAAAAACAAGTCTTCTACGTTTTTGCTTGCCATAATATTATTTTTTTACGGTATATTTTACATTTTGAAAAATCAAAGATTTAATGGTGCGATGGTCTACTTGCACTATCCTCGCATCCCAGTCAGGATTGTCTCCGCGTTCTTTTTCAAGATCAATGCAAACAGATCTTCCTAAGCCGGTCTCAGGCTTAACCAGGTAGCCGATAAGCTTTCTGTACTTGCCTTTAAACGCAGCAGTAATGGTTTTCTTCATGTCCCTTTGAGACATAATTCTACCTTTATTTAGAGACGCAATCGCTTCGTTCACGTCTTTTGCTTTTGGCTGCTTATTAAATTCTACAGTAAACAAAGCCCCAAAAGCTCGGGAAAAAATTTCTATTAGTTCAGTTCTTGTAACGGCCTTTTCTTCGTTGAATTGATCGGCAGAAAAAAATTCGTTTTCAACAATATTATCTGATACGCTGAAACCAAAGCCGCGATCGTTTTCAATTCTTAATCCATGATAATCTTCGCCTTTGACTTGATAAAACTGGAGCCTTGATAAAAATTGTCCATGTTCTACTTTAGAGATGTTTACTTGTGGCGTTTTTTTAGTTTGATTCATTTTACTTAGTTTAAAATGTTATGATAATAAATATTTTAGTTCTACTAATAGCTCTCTAGTTTTAACCCAATCAACATAAGGTCTTTCACCTTTACCCGGAAATATTAACGGGCATCCTAAAGCGCTGTCATCAATCATTAAATGCCCGTAGGCTTTTGGTGATTTTGTCCAAGTATGCTGCTGTGGATTTTTTTGAATACCATATAGTGGTATTTCATTATAGTGAAACCACTCAACCGCTTGCCGTAGGTAGTCACTTGGTAAGTTTACAAGCTCTGGGTTTTCAGCAGTATTTACTTTAGCCATATCACTTCTCATAGTAAACAAAATAAGCCTATGACCAAATGAAACTAATTCTTTAAGTACTGGCACTGCCCCTATATTATCGCCTATTTTTGGAAAAGCGTGCTTTGTGCAAGTACCGTCAAAATCTATCAGTATTGTCATTATACAATTTTTACGTGAGATAACAACCAATAAACTCCAAACACTAAGCCTACGCAGCAGGTTAGTAAGCCAATAACTACAAATATTACTATTAATTTCCACATCCAATCTGGCCCTATATCTGGTGCTTGCATTATACTTCTCGGTTTATTATTTTGATTTTTCTAGGCTGCCTAGCTTTCTTTTTTACTTTTCTTGGGAAGTGATATTGATACCAGTATCTCATCCCATCCCACAAGTGGTTCCACTTATCTATTGGCTCATTTAACCAAACACCATTTTTATTTTTATACTTGTATCGCGCTTGCTCTGTTTTCCAATTTACAGAATCTTGGGTTAAATAAATATTTAAAGCTTGCAAGGCGGCTATCCCAGTTTTAATACTGCCAGGTCCTTTAACTGCTGGAACTATATTATAACCCGCTCTTTGCATTTGAGCTATGGCATCTGGATTAGACGAATCTGCTATTATTAAATCTTTTTTTGTTATTCCAAAAGACTTAAATCTTTTCATAAGATCCGGAGTAGTTAACCCTCGCTCATAAATTAACTCTTTGGCAAAAACATTACCGCCGCGTTTCATGCCTATCAAAGACATTGCGCTAGGGTCATTTTTAAATCCAAAATCAAGCGCATAGGACCTTTTAAAAAGGCCCATTGGTAAGTGGTTAATATAATCTACACTTTCGAAAATAACTCCTTCAACAATTCCTGTGATACCTAATCCATAAACGTACCACTTGTTTCTCCAAAAAGTATTTTGTTCTGTTATCTTACCAGTGTGGTCTCTAACTATAGAATCTTGCCACCGCTGCTTATAGTCATAAAGGTCTTCTATAGTTTGCTCAGAGCACCATTGGTTATGCGTAAAATTAGAAATAAAATAATCGCAGTCTTTTCGGGTAATTATCTCATCATGTACCCAAAATTTAGAATCCGGGTTATAGTCAATAAATACCTGCTTAGTGGTCCTAACCATTAATTGCCTAGCTGCTTCGTAGTCTATAGTATTGGCCTCATTCAAAAATAAATATTGCCTTTTACCGTGCCTCGCTGTTTGTGGGTCATTGAGGTTTACAAATTCTAATTCAGAGCCATTTTTAAAGCGGTATGGGCCTCTAACTAAACTTGGATCTTGTATCATAAACCGTAAAAGCTCAGACTCTTTAAGAAGGTTTTTAAAGTCTCTTAAAGCACCACGCTCTAGGGAATTTGCAGTCTTAGCTACAACAGTAATAATACAAATTTCTTCAAGGCACTTTTTTGCTAGTACTTGGTCAATAGACCAAGTTTTAGAGGATGAGGTACCGCCCTGATTTACTACAAATCTTTTCTTAGAATCTCTATTCCAATAATAAACCGGTGTATAGCTATTAAATAGCTTTAATAGTCCCATATTAAAATAATGGGTCGTTAGTTAATCCTTCTCCATATTCTTTAGCTTCAGACTCAGATCTAATTGGTGTCATGCTTGCTCCGCCGCTGTCATCTATTTGATTGTCTTTTAGAAAATGGCTTATATTAAACTCTTTAGGTTTTTCCCATCCAAGGAGTTTTGCTTTTTTATCAAAAGCTTTTAAATACACTCCTAAATATTTGGTATCACCATTCATTTTCATTGTGGCGATTACTTCGCTTTCATAAACTCCTTTGGAGTTGGATCCTTTGGTAGAAGTTATTTTTTCCTCAGTACCTACTGACCGATTGTACCCAATTAAAGCTTTTGCCATAATTGCATCTAAATCCTCTATGGCTCTTTCTACTTGGTTAGTAGCTTCTACGTTTATAGCCGCTTGCTTTAATCTAATTTGATAGGTTTGTTGTAATGCCGCTCGGCCTATAGAATACTTACGGATTTTATTTATATGCAAATGAATCTCTGTCCAAGTTTTACCCTTATTCAGTAGATCGCAGCAAAGAAAAAAATCCTGCTGAATCTGTTCCTTTGTTCGCAGTGATACAATCATAAACGTAAATATAATAATTTTTATTTAAAAATGAAAATTATTTTACCTAAGATATTCATTATATTTTTTCTTAGCTCTGCTTTTTATTATAGACTGGATTTTATTATAGTCATAAATAGACTTAGGAACCTGCTTTTGTAGATAGTACGCTATTTTTTCTTTTTTACTACCGGCTCGACGGGCTACAACTTTGTGTAGGCGCTCACAGAGTGCCCGTGGTGTCCTCTGAAGCTGCTGGCTTATAAATTCTATAGGTTGGTGATTTAAAGCCCCTGAGAAGAGAATATAGTCATCCTCAATAGTATAGGGCTTACCATGATTTTCTGGTTTAAGATTCATACCCCATAAATTTTTTTAAGCATAGCATTAATTTTTGCCTTAACGATACGCTTATGACGTTTTCGAGAAACTTTGGACTTTCCCATACCCATGTCTTCAGCTCCCCATTTTGACTTGGCTGCTTTTAGATATAACTTACTCATGATATTAAATTTTAAAGAAGCTTTGGCAGATAGAGTATCTTGCATCGTTGTCTACCAAAGCCTTCAGGGTTATGTTGATTTAGAAGATCGGATTAATCCAAGCTACGACTTTAAAATTACCGCTTAAGCCTTCTATAATCCACTTTTTGTAGTCGTAGCTATATCTAGCAAATCTTTTAATAGGCTCATTTTCTATTTTTACTACGACTCTAACAGACCAACTTTCTTTAATGTACTCGTCTCCTGTTTCTTTTGATCCACTGTTTAGTGGCGGAAATTCCATAGTACTGCTTGAGTACCAAACATTTGTCTTTAACTTTTCCATTTTAAATTATTTTTAGTTTGTTATTGAATTTATTTTTTTAGACAAATTTATAGTCTACTTTTTCTACTAAACCTTTAGTAGCCATTTTTTCTTTTACTGACTTAAGGATGTGCTGGTAGGCGTACCATTGGTCATTCAAATCTTGAAACTCTTCTACAATCACAAAGTTGTTAGGTCCAAGTTTCTTTTTCCCTTTAACTGAGATGCGTCCAGAAGCTGCGGTATACGTTGAAATCAAAATCATTTTAAATTATTTTTAGTTTGTTATTGAATTTGAATCCGCAAACACTTTTTAAAAGTGTTTTTGTCTTCATGTT
>ENA-ORXT01002270-ORXT01002270.1-marine-metagenome-genome-assembly--contig:-NODE-2270-length-23371-cov-181.825620_pt1 | contig 23371 bp, 22 predicted proteins | sample MGYA00237868_ERZ511482 | MGnify/ENA metagenome assembly ERZ511482
ACACTATCGAATACTGATACCTTAGCTTCATCTCGGTGATATAATTGATCACCGACCCACACTTGTAAGTCTTTATTTCTTTCGTCAAACTTCTGCAGCATATTGTTATTATTTGTGCTTCTTTTATTTCAGAGCGTTGTCATATAATTTATGATAATAGTAATAGGATTCTTTGAGTAATCCAGACAGTGATTCTGGCACGATAGGTTTAGAAGTATTTTGCTGAGCAAAGCAGGTGGAGCGATGCACATTAGCATACCAGTAAGGTGCCCATACCCCATCCTGTGCAATGGCCCCTGACTCCCATGAGAGCATTCTATCTGAGAATGGTATCTGTAATTGATCGCATAAAGCATACAGCATTCGTTTAGGATCGGCTAATACATCATTTGAATCCATCACTATGGGTTTCTCTCCTTTTTCTTGTAAATATTGAAATAGCTCCCATTCCTTTTTTAAGCCGATGTCGCGCATTTCTGGTTGCGGAATCACTTGCATATAAGATACGATGAGCTGAGCAGGATCTCTGATTAAGAAGACATTATTCAGACGGAGTAAAAATTCATAGTCCATTTCTATGTAGTGCTTAGCCATTCCCTTAATGAAGTAAATTTCTTTATTCATCTCTTGAAAGAATAAGTCAGTTTTTACTTGAGTCAGATCGGTGGGAAGACTATTCAGTATTTCATCTCGGCCAGGATGATCATCACCATTCAGGAATAAAAAATAAGCATACATAGGTTCATCGACAACTTCAGTATCATGTCGATTAGCAAAGGCATACATCAGGGCAGTAGAGATGTTGCGTGGTCCAGATATGAGGTTGATGCGCTTAGTCATTCGTCTAAGGCTTCTGGATGCCAATATAACTCTTTGAACTCTACCACTTTGTCATCTACCACTTTGACCCCTTCTTCCTCTAGCAGTTCTTGCATGGCTGATGGCGGCTTGAAGTGATGGCGACCAGATAATTCTCCTTTCCGATTGACGACTCGATGCGCAGGCACGGTCATGTTATTGGCATTAGACTGCGATAGTGCATAGCCTACCATTCTGGCTGAACCCAGTGCGAGATAATCTGCTATCGCACCATACGTGCTGACTCTGCCTATGGGTATCTGCTCCGTGACGAAGTAGACTTGCTCGTAGTATTGTTTTTGTCGAAATGCCATGTCTCGCTAAAATATGAAATAAAGCTTTTCTTTGCAGAAAGAATTAAAATATGTTAAAAGTAAAGGTGATTGCGACGGATGTAGAAAACCTGACTGACGCGAGATATTTTGCAGCTATGGGTGTTGAGGCAGTCTGCTTTGATCTGAGTGCTATCAGCAGCGAAGCTTATTATGCGATCAAAGAATGGATAGAAGGTGTCGAAGTATATGTCAAAGGAACTGAGGAGGCTATGGATTCGGATATAAGAATCATACATGATATAGCAAGCTTTCAGTCAGATGCGGCTGTGGTCTTAGAGTCTTCTTATAAGCTGATCAGTCTGAGTCATCTTCCTGCTGGACAAATCATCAATGAATACGCTGGCTGGAATGAATATGATCAGAATAAGCACCATGAGATCATTGATTTTGCAAAGGCCAAACGGCATTATTTATATATACCATGGACTCAAGATTTATTAGACACTATGGTTCAGGCTGATCGAATATTTGGTATCGTGGTCTCAGGTGGGGAAGAAGAGAAGACTGGGTATAAATCGTTTTTGGAGTTGGATGAGCTTTTTGAAATTATTGAGTTCGAGTGAAGATCCAGGAATATAGATCACTATTGAAAATGTAATATCTATGCCTAATAGTTTATTTTATTTATTAGACGCTATATTTTTCCAGTCATTCAGAATAGACATAATATGGCTTGTTTTCTATAATGACTTTTATAAGATGCCTTCATCGAATAATTAAAAAGCCTTCAAAAACCAACAAGGTCTCAAAAGGCTTTTCATAACAACTATTCTAAATCAAAGAATAACTATAACGATTACTATTTTATTTCAAATCGATAAAGACACCTACATTATATGAGGGTGATGCTAAGATGATTCTGCCACTGACAGCATTAGCAACTCCAGCAGAAATACCCCATTTATCTGTTACCTTATAGGCTACATCTATTGCTAATGAAGTAAACTCAGAATTATTCGCAAATATTGAAGTGGGTAATGTTTGATTAGCAGGATCTCCATTCTTTCTTGAATCTACGACGTCTGCCCTTCCTACGAGCCACAGCTTGCCACTCATCAATCCCAGACCGGCTTCCAGTCCATACCGCAGTTCATCAGAGAAGCCATTTACTCGATTGTTATAAGCGCCATACGCTGATACATAACTATTGATCCCTGTACCCAGCTGAAAGCTGGTACTTCCATCCAGTCGAAACATCTGATTCATCTCACCATCACCAGTCTGTAGATTATTATCTCTACCTCCTGAGGCTTGGCCTAATGGGAGTCCCAGTGTCGCAGTGACTGCCAGTACCAGAGGACCTCCACCTCCAGTCAGACCATATTTAAGACTGATGTCAGCATCGCCCAGACCATTGATAGCATCACCTTCGATCAGGACTTCTTGTGTTGTGCCTGATACCACATTATTCACAGTGGCTCTACTGAATAGGGGAGCGTATACAATACCTGTCAGTCGATTAGTGATCCCATATTCTGCATAAAGGCTCGTATTATATATTGCAAGTGTGACATTAGGGTCTATCCTACCTATGTCAGTAAAATGTTGATCAGAGATCACCCACCACTCTGATAATTTGATGTAAGCTTTGCCTTTAGGTTGAGGCCATCCTCCTCCAGCTGATATAGCAGAGGCGGTTAATATTATGATAAATAAGATGCTTATAGCTTTATATATTAGATTCATTGTTTTACGATTTATTCTGATTTATATGGAATAGCTCCCAGTAGTATGAGAAGTGCTCTGTAATCCTGTATCTATATGCGATATAGAAGATTTAGAGGAATTCTCCATCACCTACTTTAACATTAAATGGCTTGCAGAAATAGAGTACATAGCTATGATCCATAATGTTTACTCCACTGGGAATATTATAACTATGTGCGCCTTCGAAGACTGTTACTTCTCCAAGTTCTAATGCGCCTGATCTGGAATTAGGATTGTTAGTTAGATATATATACAGACCTGGTAGTGCTGAGGTAGTCTTATAAGTATCATCTATAGAAAGGACTAAACCATCTTCTCCTTGATTCTCTAATGTGAAATTGCCTGTGAGCTCATATGAGCTAGTCGTACGGATGACCCCTGAGCGACTAGTCAGTGCCTGCACTGTCTCTTCTCCCACTTTGATCGTCGCAATGTCTGTGATTGTCATTGATTCATTCTGGACAGTGACTAATATGTCAGCAGTGCCGACTGCAACTGCAGTTGCAAGACCCATATCATCTATTGAAATGATATTCTCATTGCTGCTGGTCCAAGTCTTAGAGACTGTCTCTACCACACCGATGTTATTAAGAAAGTTAGCTTCAAATTGAAAATTTTCTCCAAGTGCGATCTCTGATACATTAGACGTAATCTGTACGAGAGGATCTACTTCGTCGTTGATGATATCGTCCCCGATACAAGATACCAAGACGATGTAAATAAAGAGGATAAGTGAAAATTGCTTTACCATGTTTCTATTTATTTGTTTGTTATAAATGGTTCTATGAGTATGATAGATTATTGGTTGCCCCGTGAATCTATATTGCCAAAAATTAATGGGATAGGATGATAAAATGTATGGATGCGGACTAATCCATTGCGAGGAATAATATTATTTATGAAGTTCAAGTCAAGAATATCTGATCAATAGATATGAGTGAAAGTCATATCGTATATCCCATTTGGTTAATCCAATGGTTCAAGACCTATGGTAATGACTGAAGTTTATATAATAGCGATACTATTTAAGAATGGTTCGGTAATAAAATTGGGTAAACAACTCTGGCGCAAAGTAGATCATCTCGGTGTTGCTGCTTGAGCGGTTATTTACGACATCAAATAGAAGTCATATCTGTCTAAGGAAGCCTTAATTAAGATTTTAGTATTGAAAATCGATTTTTTTTTGAAATACGGTATCGTTCTTACTGAGAACTAAACGTCTCCTATGTGAGAGATTGAGAGGAGATTAAGAGGGAAATTATACAGTGTACTGAAGCGCATAAAAAAGGCTGGCATTACCCCCCAGTAAGCCAGCCATTAATTTCCAATACTTAATCCCTTAAGTATTATCAAAGTATACTGAACAACCTCACTGAAGCCAAAATCTTGCCAAGAATGCCAAAATCATAGTTTTCATATTAAATTCTTCTTAAATATGTAAAATTCTTACAATCACGGGCTTCTGTAGTTATGATCCTGTTTTATTATTCTTAATTCTAATTATTATATATCTTCACAGAGGACTCAGTACTTATGGAGAATCATACGGATAATCACTACGCAGACGCATCGATGATGATACGCAGGCCAGTATCAGAAGTTTATAAAGCTTTCATTGATCCAGAGGTTACGACTCAATTCTGGTTCTCAAAAAGTTCAGCTATACTAACAGAAGGCGAGAGCGTGGAATGGACCTGGACGATGTTTGATCATACTGTTCTTATAAAAGTACTGAAGCTTATTGAGAATGAATTGATCCAGATTCAATGGGGAGATGATCCAGATGTTCAAGTCTCTTGGACGTTTGAAGCTATAGATGAATCCAAGACTGTGGTCAATATCAAAAACACAGGATTCAAAGGAGATCAGGAAACGCTTATCAGTCAGATCAGAGATTCGACTGGTGGATTCAGTCTAGTTGTCGCGGGGCTTAAGGCTTGGCTGGAGCACGGGATTCGTCTGAATCTGGTGGCAGATAAGTATCCAGGGCTAACGACTGAATAAAATTTTCAGAACTTATAGTTTACCCAGCAATCTTCCCTAATGAATAGAGCAATAGACTCAACAGTGGAATGAAGCTAAATGCTAAATATTTCACAGATCGATTCACGTCCCTCAGCTTCTCTTTCACAATCTTAGAATGGATGTATATCTGCTGACCGAGCTGTTCAAATAATGTGACATCATCAGAGACAATCTTATCGAATACTTTAGAATAGGCATCAATATCGCCATAAGAAGAAATGGCATCCTGAAAGAAGAAAACATTCTTCTTATAGCTACCTTCTACATGAGGTAGGAAGCACTTAAAGCTCCAATAGATAGAGATCGAGATTAATAGTACCCATGACAATGTAAGAATAATAAAGATATAATCCTTAGTGAAGGATTCGATCACCTTAGTTAAGTATTGGAATACGACACCTAATAGGATACCATAAAATGTGAGTACAAGCCCAGCTTTAATCTCTGAAGCACGATTCAGATTAGTCAAATGTCTTAAAGTCTCGATGTAGACGAATGATTTTTCTTCTAGCCCTAATTTCATAGAAGGAGTATTATAAGTGAATTATTGGAATTATTCCTGTGCTATAAAAATAGGATAAATTAGAAGATATATAAGGCTTTGCTGAATCTATACAAGCACTGCCTTACCGCTCTCTACCAATGCGCAGTAATAGTCTTCATATTGTGGCAGTATCTTGTCAATATGAAATTCTTGAGCTCTTGCTAATGCACTTTTTCTGAAAGATTCAAGCATAGCTTCGTTTGATAAGAGTTTGACGGCATGGTTGGCCATAGCTTCTACGTCGCCTACATTCTCTAAAAAACCATTTTCGCCATGGACGATGACTTCAGGCAGACCACCTATATTAGATGAGATGACAGGAACTTCACATGCCATTGCTTCTAAGGCGGCGAGTCCGAAACTTTCATTCTGCGATGGTATAAGGAACAGATCTGCAAGAGCTAATAGCTCTTCAACAGCATCCTGCTTGCCTAAGAATCTCACGTCTTTACAGACATTTAGTTTTTTACAGAGTGCTTCTAGATTAGACCGTTCAGGTCCATCGCCGATCAATAATAGTTTAGCAGGTATTTGCTGTTTTATCTTTGCAAAGATTCTAATGACATCATCGACTCTTTTCACTTTTCTAAAATTAGAAGTATGGACGATGATTTTCTCCCCCTCAGGAGCTATGGCTGTTTTAAAATGGTCTTTATCTACCTTTCGGAACCTATCGAAGTCGATAAAGTTATAAATGACTTTTATATCACAAGTAATTCCAAATTTTTCTAATGTCTCTGCTTTCAGGTGATTAGAGACGGCAGTGACACCATCAGAGCTATTGATGCTAAACTCTACGACCGGCGAGAAGTTAGCATTTTTGCCTACCAGCGTAATGTCTGTACCATGAAGCGTCGTAATCACAGGAATATGCTTTCCATGTGACGCTAAGATGCTCTTAGCCATGAAAGCGACTGCTGCATGAGGGATAGCGTAGTGTACATGGAGGATGTCTAAGTCTTCATTTTTGACGACTTCTACCATCTTACTGGCCAGTGAAGTCTCATATGGCAAGTATTCGAATAGTGGATAATTAACTGTGGTAACCTCGTGTAGATATATATTCTCAGAGAAAATGCTTAATCTGGCAGGTCGCTTATAAGATATGAAATGGATGGAGTGACCTTTTTTTGCGAGTGCTATGCCTAATTCTGTGGCGACGACACCACTTCCACCATATGTGGGATAGCAAACAACACCAATTTTTAACTTTTTATCCAACTTGACGTGCTTTATTAACTGAATTTGGTCTTTATACCAAAATATTAGAACATAATTATTGTGTATTGTGTTGTACTTTTTAGTATCTATTTTTAAGGACTCAATGGTAGTGTATTCTATAAATGATATTGAAAAATTATCTGGTGTAAAGGCCCATACTTTGCGTATTTGGGAAAAGCGATATGGCATCATACAGCCTAAAAGAACTGAAACGAACATAAGATACTATCTGGATGATGATCTGAAGAATGTGCTCAATATCGCATTGCTCAATAAGAAAGGAATTAAAATATCTAAGATTGCTCAGATGCCTGAGCAAGAAATCAAAAAAAAGGTAGCAGAACTAACAGACATTCATACAGAATTCGAAGATCATCTGGACTCGATGACCTTGTCTTTATTGGAGCTTAATGAGCAAAAGTTCAATCAAATATTAGATTCTAACATTAAGGCAAAAGGTTTAGAAAGGACTATGATCGAAGTCATTTATCCTTTATTGGATAAACTAGGGCTGATGTGGATTTCAGGTTCTATTAATGGAGCTCATGAACGATTCGTCAGGAGCTTTATCAGACAAAAGACCATTGCTAATATAGATAAATTAGAAAGTGATGCAGATAAGGAAACATTCCTAATTTATCTGCCTGAGAATGAAGAACAAGAACTCAGCTTATTATTTGCACAGTTTTTAATTAAGGAAAGAGGCTTTAATGTCATAAATTTAGGACTCCACACGCCTCTCAAGGATATTTCAGATGCCTGTCGACAGATCCAACCAGACTACATATACACCATCATCAATAATGGCTTAGATGGAAGGACGATCCCTGAGTATATGGAGATTCTAAAATCTTCTACAGCTAATAGCAAGATTCTGATCTCTGGTATACAAGTGGCAAGATGTAATCCTGATCCATCAGGAAAAATAGAGGTACTTCATAGCTTTCAAGCACTCACGGACTTTCTAACTAAGATTAATTTAAAAGCTTAATCTTCCTCACTTCCTCACTTCTTCACTTCCTTTTTAAGCCCACACTTTACACCCCTCTGTGCAGTTTGTGCATATGTCTATCTGATCTCTTCCCGTAAGAAGTTTTGTTCTGAATGATTGATACGCATCGCCATTCCAGACCTCTTGAAAAGAATCCACCTTCAAATCTCCCAACTGATGCTGAGCATCTTTATCAAAACAGCAAGGAACGATCATACCGTCCCATGTGATGACACAGGCGTGCCATAATTTCCAACAATGATTTAATAACTTGTTCTTAACTCGATAGCTCCCATCCTTTTGTAATTGATATCTGGCATATTTCTCAATGGTCGGAATCAAATCATTCCCTTGCTTATAGTCGTAGACTTGGGCAGTCTTGAGTTTGACCTCATCGATTCCTATTGATTCTGCGATCCGATAGACATCATTGATCTGATGTTGGTTTGGCTTGACGACGAGGAACTGAAATATGACATGCGGCGTCTGACTTTTTAGTTCTTTTTTCCATTTTGTAATTTGGCGAGCACCTTCGAGTACTGATTCCAGCTTGCCTTCTTTTCGGTATTGCTGATAGACTTCTTGAGTGGTCCCATCCACTGATATGATCAGTCTGTCCAATCCAGACTCTATCGTTCTTTTCGCATTATCAGAATTAAGGAAATGGCCATTAGTAGATGTGATGGTGTAGACGCCTTTCTGATGAGCCATAGAGACCATGTCGAGAAAATCTGGATTAATATATGGCTCTCCTTGAAAGTAAAAAATGAGATACATCAATCGATCAGCGACCTGATTGAGCATTTGACTAAAGAAGTCTTTTTTTAGATTGCCCGTATCTCTAGTGAATGATCTAAGACCACTAGGGCACTCAGGGCATCTGAGATTACATGCAGTGGTGGGTTCGATAGAGATGGTCATCGGCTGACCCCACTGGATAGGTTTTTTGATCCACTTAGTCAGTAAATAGCTGGAATACAGCATACCCATATTCCAAAGTCTGATGAAACTGAGCTTGCTTAAAAAATTGATACCGTCATTTAATTTGGGACTCAAAGATCTTTCGATTGCTTGACTATAAAAATACTGTGCTTATTCTGTCTAAGTGCACGATATTAACTAATTTTCACAAATGGATGAAAAAAGCCGACTTGCAGCAATACTCTATGCAGACATAGCTGGATATACTTCTGTCATGCAGAAGAATGAATCTGCAGGAATGAGACTGGTAGATGATTACAATGCGATTCTAAATGAAGAGGTGACACTCTTTCAGGGGGAATTAGTGAAAAGCTATGGCGATAGCACTCTGATTCTATTTAGTAGTTCTATAGATGCGATAAAGTGCGCTGAGGCCATTCAGAGAGAATTTAAGAGATCCCAAATACCTGTAAGGATAGGAGCTCACCTCGGAGAAGTGCTTTATAAGGATGGTGACTACTATGGTGACAGTATAAATATTGCCTCAAGATTGGAGTCTGTGGCGACGTCTAATTCTGTGCTGCTATCTGACACCATGATGTCTGTGCTGAAGAATAAAGATGGGATAAGACTCAAAAGTATCGGACCATATGATTTTAAAAATGTAGATCAGACAATCGAAGTTTTCGCATTGGCCAATAGAGGACTTAGCGTTCCTACTGGTCGCGAGTCAGAGGGAAGAGGTAAAGGAAGTAACGTATCAAAGGCGTCACGTGAAGCTGAAGATTTAGAGAAAAAGAAAAAGCAGTTCTCAACTTTAGCTGGTATGCTAGGTGCTGCGGCAGTTTTATTTATTGGCTTTTATTTTGCAGGCATTACACCAGCTAATAGCTTATCAGTGTTGATGAGCATATTTTTTGCTGCTGGCGTTTTCTTTTATTTTACTTTTTTTGGATTTAGATTCGACGTTTTCTCAGCTCAGGAAGATGATGAGTATGATGATGACGATCAGGAAGATGGAGACTGGATCTATGACAGAGAGGCTAGCAGCTCCAATGCTCAAGAAGAAAAAACTCTTGAATTAAAACAGATAGATAAAATGAAAGCGGAGCGCAATCGAGATGATATGAATGGGTAAACTATTCTAATGCCAGACTAGATAAGCTTCCATTAAGCTGCTTACTCGTCTTAGCGCCTAATGACTTAATTTTATCAGCTCTTCTGATCAAGTTACCGCTTCCTGTATGAAGCTTTTTATAGCTATCATTATAGGTATTCTGCACAGTGTGAAGCTGTTTTCCTATTTTCTCTATATCATCTAAGAAGCTGACAAATTTATCATACATTTTACCTGCTTCGTGTGCAATCTCGACTGCATGACGATTCTGCTTATCATTACGCCACATAGATTCTACGGTCTTTAGTGTGGCAAGTAGGGTAGAGGGAGTCACGATCACGATGTCTTTTTCAAACGCATATTGGTAGAGATCTGGGTTATGCTTTATAGCGACGCTGAATGCTGTATCTATAGGAATGAACATCAGCACGAAGTCAGGACTTTCCATCTGATATAGATTATGGTAAGCTTTGTGCGATAAGTTATCTATGTGATTTTTTATAGCCACAGTGTGAGCTTTATACCATGTCAGGGCTTTAGTCTCATCTACTGCTTGGATGATTTTATCATAGGCGACCAGAGATACTTTTGAGTCAATGATGAGTCGGTTACCATCAGGGATATGGATGATCACGTCTGGTTTTTTCATGCGTCCTTGATCATCTCTTAGTGTCTGCTGCACGTAGTATTCTCTGTTTTTCTCCAAGCCGGATTTTTCTAATATTGATTCTAAGACGAATTCGCCCCAGTTACCTTGCTGTTTAAAATCTCCTTTTAGAGCTTTCGCTAAGTTATTGGCATCAGCTGATATTTTATGGCTTTGTTCATTGACCAGCTTGACCTGCTCTTTCAGTGATTCCACTCTTTTAATAGAATCTATGTGGGTGCTTTCTATTTTTGCTTCGAATGATTTCAGCTTTTCTTCCAGAGGATTGAGCAATGTTTTCATGCCTTTTGCTTGGTATCTATCGAAGGATTCTGATTGCTGCTCGATGATTCTCGAAGCGATCAGTTCGAATTTTTGATTCTGGTTTTCTTCGTCATGAAGTAGTTCTTCGTATTTGATGCGTAAGTGTCTCAGATCATTTTTTACGAGCTGGTTTTCTTGAGTCATTTGTTGCTCTCGCTGTATGGCTTCCAGTACGAGTTGTTTTTCTTGATTGAGTTCTGTGGATAATATAGCATTCGTATCTATGAGCTGATCGGTCTGCTGTTTGATCAGGGCTATTTTATTTTTAGACCTCAAGTATTGTATCCATAAAATAAATATGACGACCACCGCAATGATGATGTATGCGTATACATTATTTTCCATGGTATAAATATCGGTGTTATCGTGTACTGTATCTACACGATAAATATAGTTATGTACATTTTTAGTCAGATAGCTGTTAATAAATCAATCCTCTATCGCTATCTTTTAGGAAATGATTTATTTATTATTGCGCCATAATAAAGCAATCAACTATGACAGGCATCGACGACATAAGAATTCATGACTTCATCATTGCAGGACTAGAAGAAGATGTTCGAGATGGTGATCATACTTCACTGGCTTGTATAGACCCTGCTAGTAGAGATACCGCTTTCCTTTTTGCTAAGGATAATGGCGTAATAGCTGGTGTACCTATAGCAGAAAAAATCTTTACTCATTTAGATCCTGATGCAGAGTTCAAAGTACACATCGAGGATGGTAGTCCTGTGAAGTATAGAGATGTGGTATTTGAAGTGACTTGTAATTCTCAGGCACTGCTTAAGGGTGAGCGTCTGGCGCTTAATCTGATGCAGAGACTGAGTGGTATCGCTACGATGAGTGATAGATTCGTAGCAGAGACTGAAGGCCTGGGTGTCACCATATTAGACACGCGTAAGACGACGCCACTACTTAGATTCTTAGAGAAGTATGCTGTTAGAATGGGTGGATGTACGAATTACAGAGACGGTCTGTATGACAGGATCATGATCAAAGATAATCACATAGATGCATGTGGCGGTATTCCTCAAGCGATCAATAAAGTGAATCAATATCTGACGGACAATAACCTGGACTTAGAGATAACTATAGAAGTGCGTAATCTGGTAGAGCTTCATATGGCTCTTGAAACAGGAAATATCAATCGGATCATGCTCGATAACTTTGAACTTCCATTGCTAAAAGAAGCGGTGCTTACCATAGGCAGCAGATTTGAAATAGAGGCGTCTGGCGGAGTGAATATTTACACCGTCAGAAAGATCGCAAAGACAGGAGTTGACTTTATTTCCGTAGGGGCCTTAACACATTCTGCTGGAAGTCTTGACTTAAGCCTTAAGGTGCAGAAGGATATCAGGAGATAGCCTACTGAGAAAACTATCTCTTGGTTAATACATACCCACTATACAGGGTATGTAAGTATCAGAAAGCTGAGTAATGCTCCAAAAAATAAGATGGCTAACCAAAAGCGCACATCTCTAAATACCGACTCGTCATTATTCTCTAACATACATTGGTTTCTGTATCTGATATAAGCTCTATCGAGATATCTCAGGGTTAATAAACGTTGCTTCGTTCGTCGAAGACTTTTTTAGGGTAATCAAATTACACAGGATAAGTACAGTGGACGCATGTCGTACAGTTGTTGAAATATCTTTCGTCTAAATGATCAGAATATTATAAAATACTTCATGGTCCAGTATGCATGACTATAGTCAAATACGATACCATAGCAAAAAAGTGTTATGTGTGTTCTACTTGTGGATCGTTACACTGATTTAGGCTATCTGTGCATATAGCGGAAAAACATACTTATGTATTTGATAATCAACCTGTTGTAGATGGCTGATATAATTTATTTGACCAATGCATTGCTTTTCATCAGGTATAAAATACCCTAAAACTTTAGAGAATAAAAATCACAGTGTGTGGAAAGAACTGTTCAATTAGTAGCATTAACTAATTCTTTCACTACAGCAGGTCCTTCATATATGAAGCCTGTATATAGCTGTATGAGGCTGGCACCGGCTTTAATTTTATCCCTCGCAGATGCGGCATCATGGATGCCTCCTACGCCTATGAGGATGATAGATCCGCTGGTCTTCTGATGGATGTAGCTGATGACTTCTGTCGATCTATCTTGCACAGGAGCACCACTCAGACCTCCATTACCTATATCCTCGATCGTGCTTGATGATGTATTTAAGCCTTCTCGGCTGATTGTCGTATTAGTGGCGATGATGCCATCTACGCCGACTGACTGCACTATCTCTATGACATCGTCTATTTGTGATGTGCTTAGGTCGGGGGCTATCTTTAGCAATATAGGCCTGGGATTAGAATATTTTTTATTCTCTGTCACGACGCTTTGGAGAAGCGCGGTGAGCGGTTCTTTATCTTGGAGTGCTCTTAGATTAGGGGTATTAGGAGAGCTGACATTGACAACAAAGTAGTCAACATAATCATGGAGCTTATTAAAGCATATGAGGTAATCAGAGTTGGCATCTTCATTAGGAGTGAGTTTATTTTTTCCAATGTTGCCGCCTATGATGACCTCAGTCTTCTCCAGTTTCTTGAGTCGTTCGACAAGGTAGTCTACACCATAATTATTAAATCCCATTCTGTTGATCAGTGCATCATCTTTTTTAAGTCTAAATAGTCGGGGTTGTGGATTGCCTTCTTGCGGCAGAGGCGTGACAGTACCCACTTCTATGAATCCGAAGCCTAAAGCCGCCATCGCCTCGATGTGATCACCATTTTTATCAAAACCTGCAGCAAGTCCCACTCGATTTTTAAAATGAAGGCCGAATAAATCTACTCCCTGACTAGAAGGCGCTGCATAGCTTCGTCTTAGAATAGAAGAAATAATAGGAATAGCGAGACCTATTTCAAATAGATTCAATGCCGCCTTATGGGCTTTTTCTGGACTTAATAGGAATAGTATTGATCTGAGTAGTGCATACATTTAGTGAAGTATTACATGGCTTTCGCTAATGTATCTCTTCTACTAATTTATCAAGGTCTCTGACGAGTAATCTTTTTCGATTGAAGGTCAATAAATTTTTATTTCTCAGATCATTCAAGACTGTTGTCACGGTCTGTCTAGATGTCGCAGTCAGATTAGCTATTTCTTGATGCGTGATGAATTTTCTGACGACCCACTCATATCCGACTCTCTGACCTTTCTTTTTGACTGTATCTGCCAGATATTCTACGATGCGGCTTCTGGAATCTTTGAATACCATAGACTCTAACCTTTGTTCCATATCTAAGACTCTGGAACCCATGATTTTCATAAAGAATATGCTTAATGCACTATGATCTTTAAGCATTGCTTTCATTTCATCTACTGACATGATACATACAGCGGTTTTTTCCATCGTAATCGCGAAGTCACGCCTGGTATCTTCACCAATCAGTGATAATTCTCCGAATAATTCGCCTTTTGAAAGAATTGCTTTTGTAATTTCTTTATTCTGATCATTGAATGATCCGATCTTGACCCTACCTTCCATGATAAAGTAAATCTTATCTGCAGCTTGCTCTGGCAGATATACATATTCTCCTTTTGGATAGTTCTTTTGGGAATGGCTATCAATGGCCTCACTCATTTTATTTTCACAGAAAATACCTGAAACGTCGATATTTTCTAAATACCAGATTGATTGATCTTGCATCAGCTTACGGTTTAATCAAAAAAATTAAGTTGGTTTTATCATTTTTCATCTAAGTCAATCTAGTTACAGATATACCAAAAGCTTAGCAAATATTATGATCCAGCTTTACTTTGTTCGTTAGTAGCTTAACAGATTTAAATTGATTATTCGTATGAGTTTCTATTTAAAATTATCCACTATTAGATGATTTGAAGCTAAATCAGGCTATTTCGAGTCTAATCACAAGAAAAATTGCAGAATCAGTAAAAATGTTTAGAGAGCGTTGTTATCTTTTTTTAAGTCTAACTTCTTAATCAGATCTGTAAGGTGTGGATTTTTATTGATCATCAATTCAAGTTTATCCTCATAAGCGAGATATTTCTTAGGTCTGTCCACTTCTGTCTTAGGGAATAGTTCTTTATCAATATTAATACTTATATCTAGCTCATAGTTATGAAGCTTAGATCTAATGTCTTGCATCAGCAGCAGCTCCTGCTGGAGCATCTCTTTAGCCACACCTGATGGGACATTGATGATGAGTGCCTGATTGACGATCGTCAGAAGTGACTTGTCTAATACGGCTCTGGTAGACGGGACTTCTACGCCAGCCTTATATTCATCCCAAATCTTTGTCACAGCTTCCACAGTGAGTTCTTTCTTCTCAGTCTTGTTAGCATCTATATCTGCTTTTACTTCAGAGAGAAGAGAGTCAAGTGAGGATAGAGATGGGGTATTCTGAATTTCGGTATCTATTTTGGCGATCCCATTTGTGGGGGAGTGTGATGTAGTGGTTTTCTCTGGTGTCTCAAGGGGGGACGGTACTATGATTTCGGACTTGAGACTAAGTGCTGCTTCTGCTACAGTTTTTTTTATTTCAGTAGCTTTGACTGGAGCTTCCTTAGTCGGCATGTTTCTACCTACTTCGGAGCTGGTGATTCCTTGCTTTTGATCAGGCTCTGGCATAGTCAGGTCTGCTGGCACTTGTGGTACAGGCTCTATAGTTTGTTTTGCCTGATTTGCCTTTGTTGTTGAGGGTATAGGCTGACTATTATTTTGACTTACGTTGGGGTCAGGAGTTTTTTTTTCTAAGGAAGGACTTTGTATGATTAGATTATTGACATAGCAGGCCTTGAGAAGTGATATCTCTACGTGCAGTCTCTTATTTTTAGCTTTAGGATATTGGATATCGCATTCATTAAATAAGTGGAGTGCAGTCATGATATAGCTGATGTCTATCAGTTGGCTTTGCTCAGCATATCTTTGTTTGACAGCATCACTGACTTCCAATATTTTAATAGAGTTAGGATCTTGACACAGCAGGATATTCCTGAAGTGATCTGCGAGGCCATTGATGAAGTGATCCCCTTCAAATCCTTTCATCAGGATCTCGTTAAACAGCTGAAGGACAGAAGATCTATCTTGTCTCAGCAGGGCATCTGTCATCTTGAAGTAGTACTCCTGATCTAAGAGATTGAGCTTTTTGACCAGGTCTTCATACTTGATCTCTCCATCTGAAGAACTTGCTAATCTATCAAATATGGATAGTGCATCCCGCATCGCTCCATCAGCCATCTCGGCTATGACATACTTAGATTCGTCATCGATCTTGATCTGTTCTCGCTCTCCGATCATATCGAGCTGCTGGATCATCTCTGCCATCGCGATCCGCTTAAAATCAAAGATCTGGCATCTGGATAATATGGTCGGCAGTATCTTATGCTTCTCAGTTGTGGCTAAGATAAAAATGGCATACTCTGGAGGCTCTTCCAATGTCTTCAAGAATGCATTGAAAGCAGCTTGGGAGAGCATGTGTACCTCATCAATGATGAATACCTTGAATTTTCCTACTTGAGGCTGAAACCTGACTTGCTCGATCAGATTTCTAATATGCTCCACAGAGTTATTGGAGGCGGCATCGAGTTCGAATATATTGAGAGATACATCGATGTCCCTGTCTCCATATTCTTCATCCGTGATGGCTTTCTTAGGATCTGGGGCATTTATAATTTTCGCCATGATTCTGGCACAAGTCGTCTTACCGACGCCCCTTGGCCCAGTGAATAAGAATGCATGTGCAAGCTTATCTGACAGAATAGCACTTTTCAGTGTATCAGTGATGTGCTCTTGACCTAAGACTTGGTCAAAATTCTGAGGTCTATATTTTCTCGCGGATACCACAAAACTCATGGGTGCAAGATAGGTAATGATCAGAACATATTATTGTGGAATATTATACAATACAGGAGTAGATAGGATTTAATATGAGTAACAGGAATACCTAAAAACTGAGTTTAGAAGTTTAGACTGGGTTCGCTAAGCTCGGTATGCATTTGTGAGCCAGTTGGAAGTTGAGGATTATCCTTAGGTATGAGGAGTGTGTTTCACTGGATAGCTCATCGATCTCTATTGGGCTCACTGATCTTCTAGGTTGAGGTTTGTGGTAAGGTTAGGATCGTTAAGCCCATTTGGGATTGGTGATCCATCATTTAGGTGGAGCGTCCTTAGTTTTTTTGAATGAGTTTCATTTTATATGGCTCAGAGTTACTGTGAATCAGGTGTAGAACCCTAAAATAAACGATCCATTTTAAAGAAACATATTGTTTTAACCGATTGCCAACTAAATCTTCATGCAGTTTCTCATCTTGAGTCTTAAATGACTACCTTAAATTTGCTCACTTAATCAATTCAAAACCCATATGATATTAAAAAGATGGCGTGCCTTATGGAATCATGATATGTATCATGGCTGGGGTCGAAAAGATGGATACTTCGAAGGCTGGTATGTGAAGGTCGTCAGTGCTGACCAGAAGCACGCTTATGCTTTTATTCCTGGTATATCTAAAGGGTGGAATGGAGAGACCCACTCATTCGTGCAGGTGATGGACGGTGTCCGTCATGAGGGATCTTACCAAAAGTATGCAGTTGATTCTTTTGTACCGAGCGAATCGAAATTTGACACACAGCTGGCCAATAATCGCTTTTCGAAAGCGGGTGTCACCCTTGACTTAGAGAATATAAAAGGTACATTATCCTTTTCTGAGCACATAGACTGGCCGACTAAACTTATAGCGCCAGGGATTATGGGCTGGTATTCCTTTGTCCCATTTATGCAGTGCTATCATGGTATCGTCAGCTTAGGGCATCAGATTACGGGATCACTGATGATCAGAGGCGAGGAGGTCGATTTTACTGGAGGTAAAGGCTACATGGAAAAGGACTGGGGTACGTCCTTTCCTAAGTCATGGATCTGGATGCAGAGTAATCATTTTAAGCGAGATACAGGAGATAGAGAAGCCCAATGCATCATGTGCTCCGTGGCTCATATTCCTTGGATGGGCACTCATTTTATTGGCTTCTTGACGTCATTTGTATTTGGTGATGAGATACTCATATTCACGACATATAATGGATCTAAGATGAAAGCATCTGTAGACGGAGATATGATATATCTATCATTTAAAAGGAAAAATCAGAGGCTTGAAGTTATAGCTCAAAAGAAGAAAGGAGGCGAACTGATATCCCCGATGAAAGGCAATATGGAAGGAAAATTAGAAGAAAGTCTGCAGAGCATCATCAATGTGCAATTATTCATCAATGAAGAGCTGAGATACGATGGGCAAGGGACTAGCAGCGGCTTAGAGATCGCAGGGCCTTATGATTTATTACTAAGCGAGAAGTGGAAAAAGTAATCTCTGGTATGACATTCAAAGAAGAAACGAATATGTTAGTCCAAAAATAGCTGACTGAAGAACCTTTTATAGTGATAGCATCGTTACAACTAAAAAGATCAACCGTGAAAAAAGATCGAAAATATAAAGATTCATTTATGCTCAATGATTTGGGTCCAAAATTGAGAAAATACTTCTCTATGATGGGTCAGAAAGCTGTGTATACTGTTCTACTACTATTTTATGCTTTTAAAAGATCAGATACACCCGGCTGGGCTAAAAATATCATTATTGGTGCTATAGGATATTTTCTTTCTCCCATTGACACGATTCCAGATTTGACACCTTTCTTAGGCTTAACAGATGACTTCGGGGTGCTGAGTTTTGGACTGGTGGCGATAGCTTGTTATATCAATGACGAAGTGAGACTTAATGCTAAGCAAAAATTAGCCACTTTCTTTAATGAATTAGACGAGCAGATGATCGCTGAAGTAGATCAAAGCCTCTGACGAATCTTAGCTAAATCAGAGTTGAGAGAGCTTTCATAGTACTTTAACTCTTCTACATCCTCTACGAAAATATGATACCAGCAATAGCTACTTATGATATATGCTAATGCTATGGATGATATAAAGGAAACTAAAGTATGATGACCAATAATCAATTCGAACAGGCACACTAATAGCAGAGGAAAAAAGATCAGCAAAAGATTCCTTGATCGCATCACTTGTAGTCTCTTGATTAAAATGCCTCTATTCGTATAGAGGACTTTACTTTCTACATACCTGAGATTATTCAATGTCTCACTTTCTTTGATTGGGCTAAATGCTGATGACTTATAGGTCTGACTGAATCTGACTCTATAGATGATAAAGTAAATCAAGAGCATCAAGATCGGCATGAGAAAATACCATATATGATTTTTGAAATACAGGGCAAAACAAATGATGACTAAGCTAACGCTGAATACCCAATTGATGATACTGAATTCTCGATTCGGCATACGCTGCTTGATGTTAAGCAGCATGTAGCCTGTCTTATCATTCAGCTTGGCCAGTAGTGAATCATCCGTCTCTACTTGCGAAGCAATGATTAATTTTTTGAGATAATTCTGATACTGGTCTTGCCGATCCATAGCATTTAATTCAAAGGACGAACAATTAAATTACAGTTTATTAAGCAGGGATTCAATGAAATTGGGATATATCTATACCGATGTTATTTTATATCGATAACTATCGGTACGATAATAGATCGAGTATAATGCCCGTAAGAAATAAGTTTGCTGGTTTAAAAAGCCCTAAACCAGTTTCTCTTGGGTATACTTTTGGTGTCAGATTTTGAAAATGAAAAGTATATGGCAGATGCACTTGAGATTGAGCTTTTTAGCTGTGTGTATATTTTAACTAAATCAAGACGGAAAACGCAGGTATATCTGCGAGGGTATCGCGAGTCATCGAGAGTCTGCAGACCATAAACAAGGTGCATATTTTTAAGGCAGCGATTAATAATATAGACAGCAGATAGATGGCTATCTTATAAGGCGCTTAGAATAGCCGTCATTGACTTTATTGATCAAACTCATGATGCTTATCATTCCCATGATAGCGGTGCTGATTAATGTTTCGCTATATTGACATCACAAAACATGCTGATGTATCTACGCCTGACTCCTTGTATCTTGGATATTAATAAAGGTATACCTGCTTCGGTTAGTGTTATTGATAAATCCAGATCCGATGAAAAGTGAAAATCCCAAGTACAAATGGTTTGTCTTATTTATGCTGACTGCAGTCTACATGTTCAATTTTGTAGACAGGCAGGTCATGATCATACTGCAAGAAGACATTAAGAATGATTTATTACTGAGTGATACACAGCTTGGTTTGCTGACTGGTTTGGCATTTGCTGTGCTGTATACGACTTTAGGTATTCCGATTGCTAAGTATGCAGATACACGCAACCGGAAGAATATTCTGGCATTCAGCTTGGTCTTCTGGTCTGGGATGACGGTGCTGTCGGGGAGAGCGCAGAATTTTTTCCAGATGATGCTGACGAGGATAGGCGTGAGTGCGGGAGAGGCTGGAGGGATGCCACCATCACATTCTATCATTTCAGATTATTTTCCACCGAAGCAGAGAGCTACTGCATTTTCCATATATACGATGGGACTTTACATTGGTATATTTGTTGGCTTCATTGTCGCGGCAGTGATCGCTGAAAAATATGGTTGGCGAGCTGCATTTTATGCCTTAGGTATACCGGGAATTTTATTTGCTGTAGTGGTGTATTTCACAGTAAAGGAACCGATCAGAGGGCGACAAGATCCTGAAGCAGTTGACATCAAGAATCCGACTTTTCTGGAAGTCGGCAAGGCGGTATTTTCTAAGAAGTCATTTATGTACATGGGCCTTGGTGCAGGCTTCACCACATTTACTTTATACGGATTGAATAATTTTTTACCATCTTACTTTTTGAGGTACCATGAATTAGGTTTGGTGGAAGTAAGTACCACGCTCGGTATTTCTGTCGGTATAGGTGGAGTGCTCGGCGCACTATTAGGGGGTGTCGTGGCAGATCGTAAAGGATCAGCTGATAAGAGGTGGTATCTCTATGTTCCATTATTGGCGTGTATCCTATGTACGATACCTGCGATGATCATGCTATACACAGATAATTCGACTGTCGCATTAGCTATGGTCCTACCTTATACCTTGCTCAGTTCAGCATTTAACGGTCCAGTGTACGCAGTCGGGCAGAGCCTGGTCAATGCTAAGATGAGGGCATTTGCATCTGCCATCACGCTATTATTTCTCAATGGAATTGGAATGGCATTTGGTCCCCTATTTGTCGGACTATTAAGTGATATCTTAGAGCCTCAGCATGGTGTTCTAAGTTTGCGCTATGCCATCAGTGCTTGCTTTTTATCCTTCTTATTAGCCATTTATTTTTATTGGAAAGCATCACAGCATTATGAAGCTGATTTAAAGAGGGTGGTGTGATGATTTGCTGATGTGTTGATGCTGTACTTTGCTGATCTATTGAATTGATAATTTATTGAGTGTTTTGTTTTTTGATTGAAATTTATAAAGCAGTAAATATGAAAAATTTTGGGGTATTCTCACTCATTATTTTATTCTTCTCTTGTGTCTCTAAGATTCCTGCAAAGGAGATTACGGAAGTCCCAGCCAAGAAAATAAAACCTATTCATAATATGATAGCAGGTACATATACATTAGTCGTCGAAGGTTATGATTGGGGTGCTGGTGCCAGTAAAATTATCCTCCTCTTAGAAGAAGCAGTCTCGACAGTTAATAAAGAGAATTACACTATTGTAGCACATAAGCAGGCAGAGTGTCAGGAAATTAAGTATGATGTTATCACAGGAGAAAGAACCATACTATATGCTTATGTTTCTGATGCAAAAGGAACAAAAATAGCAGAAGGAAATCATGTGACTTTAGTGTTATTAGTTGCGCCTAATTTAGATATCAGTTCACCGATGCAGTATGTTTATCAGTGTCGAAGAAATGTATGGGCAGACTATTCACTTAATATTAAAGATAATTCGACGAGCCAAGTATGGGATACTGAAGCTGATAGAATTCATCCTTTAGTGGATGATTTTGATTTGACTGGAAAGTTCATTTATAATGATGACATAGCGCTGACTTATGCTGACTATGTGCCTGTGTCGCAAGAAGGAAAAGTACCTTTAATTATATGGCTGCATGGTGGTGGAGAAGGAGGTACAGATACCACTATTCCATTATTGGCTAATCGAGCTACGTCTTATGCTTCTCCTGAAATACAAGCCTATTTTGGAGGTGCGCATGTACTCGTGCCTCAGAGTCCTACCTTCTGGATGGATAATGGTACAGGTGATTACACTCGTGGAGACGTGAATGATATGTATAATGAAAGTGTGATGGCATTGATTAAGAATTATACTTCTAAATATCCGAATATAGATAGAGATAGAATCTATGTCGGTGGCTGTTCTAATGGTGGCTACATGAGTCTAAAGCTGATGCTGCTTCACCCTGAATATTTTGCAGCATCTTTTCCCAGTGCGTTAGCTTATCATACTAAGCATATTACTGATAAGCAAATGGAAAGCATCAAGGACATGCCTATCTGGTTCATCCATTCTAAAGACGATCCTGTTACTAAGCCAGAGGAGACTGTCGTCCCTGCATACAAAAGGCTAAAGGCTGCAGGTGCGGAAAATGTTCATTTTTCATTTTATGATCACGTCGTAGATTTGACTGGCTTTTATGGTGGAGATGACTATCATTATTCGGGACATTCTTCTTGGATATATTCTCATAGGAATCATTGTACGAAGGATTATGATGGGACACCTGTTATGCTCCATGGCAGTCCTGTGACAGTCATGGAGTGGCTAGCGGCTCAGAGGAAAAAGTAATATGATTCTGCACATAATGACAGGTAACTAAACCCCTTGCACTCCTTTTTAATAGGGCAATATCTGTTCGCTTTTATAGAGTGGGATATATAGAGGGTTAAAAAATAAAATTCTTGCTTAATATCAGTATTTAAAAACTTGGTAATAAGTAAGTAGATATTCATACTACTTCTCTTTAAGAATGCTAAATCAATTCTGTCTGGTCATTATAATTATCAAAATTATTTACTTCAATAATTTGCCCTGCTTCCAATCTGCCAAGATGAATATGTCCAATTCTCACACGAATCAATCTTAACGTAGGGAAGCCAACCACGGCAGTCATTTTACGGACCTGTCTATACTTGCCCTCTCTGATGGTAATGGATACCCAACTGGTAGGTCCATGTCTTTCGTCTCTTATCTTTTTTATGCGCGGCTTAAATGTTGGAATTGGATTTAGCATATAAGCTTCGCATGGCAATGTCTTATACTTTTTATTATTTGTAGATATTTCTACACCTTCTTGTATTAGTCGTATGGCTTCAGTTGTGATATCACCATTTAGCTGAACGAAGTATTCTTTATCAATTTTTTTACTTCTTATTTGTTCACTGACTCTGCCATCGGTGGTCAATAATAATAAACCTTCTGAACTTTCATCTAATCGGCCGATTGACATAGTTTCTTCGGGGAAGTCATGAAGCTCACCCAATAGTTTTTTATTCCTGCGTCTGTTTTGATTATTCACAAACTGTGACAGGTAGCCATAGGGCTTATGCATGATAAAGTGACGGTGTTTTGACATTGATTATTTAGGGCTGTATTAAAATTAAGTTATGATGAACCTGACGCTTAGGATTCGTCAAATTTAGGTGAACACATTGACCCAAAGATAGTCTGTATTAGATTTTTATTTTTAATATGGAATACGCAACATAATATTTTTT